>Ga0182240_100084_pt1 | contig 46456 bp, 46 predicted proteins | sample hydfrates4_PW_90_FD_145594 | JGI IMG/M metagenome (GOLD analysis project Ga0182240, IMG submission 145594) | Subsurface microbial communities from deep shales in Texas, USA - hydraulic fracturing test 4_PW_90 | ecosystem: Environmental > Aquatic > Deep subsurface > Shale gas/oil reservoir >...
CATTTTCCACCTAAGAAAAGACCTCAGGTTTGCCGATGGTACGCCATGTACAGCACATGATGTCGTTAGATCTATAGAGAGAGTTATGAAGATTAACGGAGACCCTGCATGGCTCGTCACAGACTTTGTTGAAAAGGTTGAGGCTATTGACGATTACACGGTAAAGTTCACCCTCAAGAAACCTGTGTCATACTTCCTTGCTCTGGTTGCAACCCCACCATACTTCCCGGTACATCCAGCATACAAGCCAGATGAAATCGACCCAGACCAGACCGCTGGTGGTGTCGGACCTTACAAGATCGTTAAGTGGGTCAGAGACCAAGAACTCATTCTCGAAGCTAACCCATACTTCTTCGGTGAAAAGCCGAAGACTGAGAGAATTGTGGTCAGATTCTACCAGGACGCTACAACACTCAGGCTTGCAGTTGAGAAGGGCGACGTTGACATTGCATGGAGAACACTCAAGCCAGTAGATCTCGAATCCCTCAAACATAACAAGAATCTGAAGGTTATTGAAGCTCCGGGAGCCTACATAAGATACATCGTTGTGAACGTGGGAATGGAGCCAACAAATGAGAAGCTCGTCAGACAGGCAATCGCTGCAGCAGTTGACCGCAACGATATAGCCCAGAGGGTTTACATGGGCACTGTTGAACCGCTCTACACACTCATACCAATGGGAATGTGGGGTCACAAGCCAGTCTTCAAGGACAAGTACGGAGATGGCAACATTGAGCTTGCCAGAGAACTGCTCGCAAAGGCTGGCTATGACGAGAACAACAAGCTGAAGGTTGAGCTATGGTGGACACCAACCCACTATGGCGATACCGAGAAGGATCTTGCACAGGTCCTCAAGGAGCAGCTTGAAGCAACAGGCGTTATCGAAGTTGAGCTGAAGAGTGCTGAATGGTCCACCTACGTTGACTATCTCAGAAAGGGAGCAATGATGCTCAGCCTGCTTGGATGGTATCCAGACTACCTCGACCCAGATGACTACACAGCACCATTCCTGAAGAGTGGTAGCAACAAGTGGACTGGTAGCGGCTACTCGAACCCAGAGATGGACGAAATTCTTGAGAAGGCTGCCACATCAACCGACATCAACGAGAGAACGAAGTACTACGAGCAGGCTCAGGACCTGCTTGCAGAGGACGTACCAATAATACCGCTCATTCAGGGCAAGCTCTACATAGTTGCAAACAAAGACATCGGCGGCATCACTCTGGACCCAACGATGATCTTCAGATACTGGCTGATAGAGTGGGAGGGCTAAAATTAGAATTTCAATTTTTTTATTTATTAATATTATTGATTTATAAATAGAGCTAACAGGTGAGAGCATAATGTCGTCTCTCAGAGCATACATACTGACAAGGGCGCTGATGGTTATTCCAACAGTACTGATCCTGCTCACTGTGGTGTTCTTCATTCTGAGAATTCTGCCCGGAGACCCTATCGCTGCCATGGTTGGCCAGAAAGTCCCTCCTGAAGTGCTTGAGAAGATGAGAGAGGAAGCGGGGTTGAATAAACCGCTTATACTTCAGTATGTGGATTATCTCCTGAACATCTTCAAAGGTGATCTTGGCAAATCAATGATCTGGGGTAAGAGGCCTGTTATTGATGAGATTATGGATCGATTTCCTGCTACTCTTGAGCTCACGATATTTGGATTTACCTTCAGCGTGTTGATTGGGCTTGTTACAGGATCTATTGCAGCATTCAAAAGGGGAAGTTATGTTGATGCCTCAATGAGAATATACAGCATTGTTGCCTATACCCTGTTCATCCCCTGGTTTGGTATGCTTCTTCAGATGATTTTTGGAATATACCTCGGTATTTTCCCGATAGGTGGTAGAATCGATCCCGGTCTTGAGCCCGAAAGATTGACGGGGCTTTATGTGGTGGATAGTTTGCTAACTCTTAACTTTCAGGCGTTGGGCAGTGCTTTGCTGCACCTATTCCTTCCATCTTTAACGCTTGGTATAGTTCTATCTGGAGCCTACACGAGGCTCGTGAGGAACAATCTCATAGAAGTTCTCAATCAGGACTTTATACTTGCATACAGAGCCAGAGGAATCAGAAATTCGAAGATTGCGTTCCATGCGATGAAAAACGCATTCATACCGGTAATCACCCTCATGGGGCTGCAGTTTGCAATACTCCTTGCTGGAGCGGTTCTTACAGAAACCACGTTCTCATGGCCGGGAATGGGAACGTTCCTCCTTGAAAGAATTCAGTACAGAGATTACACTTCTGTACAGGGTGCAATAGTCTTCTATGCGCTGTTTGTTGCGATAATAAGCCTTGTGGTGGATGTAATCTACGCTCTGGTAGATCCGAGAATAAGGTATTGAGGGGAGATCATGAGCAGCGAGGTAAATAATCTTGCAACAAGATTCCTGAAACTGCTGATTCCAGAAGCAGAGGGCAGGTGGATGGTCATATCAGGACTGGCAATAGTTTTCATAGTAGTGTTCATGGCCATATTTGCACCATTCATCGCGCCCTACGATCCCACAAAGTCAACAGGAGACATACTGAAACCGCCGTCTTCAAAGCATCTAATGGGCACAGACAATCTTGGCAGGGATATCTTCTCCAGAGTTGTTTATGGTTCAAGAGTCGTGCTGCTTGTAGTTTTCTCAGCATCACTGCTCTCCATGAGCATTGGCATTCCACTCGGACTGATTTCTGGTTATTTCGGTGGGAAGCTGGATAGAGTTCTCTCCATGCTGATGGACAGTATGTATGCATTTCCCAGCCTTATACTGGCCATAGCGATTGCTGCTGTTCTCGGCCCGAGTATTCTGAATGCCATGATCGCAATATCTGTCGTCTACGTGCCAACCTATTTCAGAATGATACGCGGGCAAACGCTATCGGTAAAATCCAGACTTTTCGTTGAGGCTGCAAGGGCTGTGGGTGCAAGCAATTCAAAGATAATGCTGAAATATATTCTGCCAAACCTCGTACCAACAATAGTTGTAGTATTCTCACTCAGTGTTGCAGATGCGATTTTGACTGAGGCGGGCTTGAGCTTTCTCGGTTTCATCGTTACCGCACCAACCCCTGACTGGGGTTATGATCTGAGCGCTGGAAAACCGTATCTACCTGCTGGCTACTGGTGGATGATTACGTTTCCGGGTATGATGGTTATGCTTCTCGCATTAGGCTTTGCGCTGATTGGTGAAGGATTGAGTGAAGTCTATGCACCAAGGAGGGAGAGATAACGATGAGCACACTTCTCCAGATAGAAAATCTGAAAACACATTATACATCCAGAAGGGGAATACTAAAGGCTGTAGATAACGTCTCCCTCGATGTGAAGAAGGGAGAGTTTGTGAGCATTGTTGGTGAGAGTGGATGTGGCAAATCTACCCTCGCTTACTCCATCATGAGGTTAATTCTCCCTCCCGGAAAAATTGTTGGTGGCAGGATTGTATTCAATGGTGTTGATTTGCTGAAGTTATCCGAAGAGGAAATGAGGAAAGTTAGAGGAAAAGAGATAGGAATGATTTTCCAGGATCCAATGACTAGCCTTGATCCCCTCGAGAAAATAGGAGATCAAATTGCAGAGACGATTGTTGAGCATGAAAATATAGACAAAAAGGAAGCACTGGAAAAAGCCGCAAAACTGCTTGAATCGGTTGGGTTACCGGGAGACAGGGTCAATAACTATCCACACCAGCTCAGCGGTGGGCAGAGACAGAGAATTATGATAGCTCTCGCAATGTCTCTAAACCCCAAACTGCTCATCGCTGATGAACCAACTACAGCACTCGACGTTATTGTTCAGGAGAAAATTATGGACTTGCTTGAAGAGTTGAAAAAAGATGGGAGGGCAATAATACTCATAACCCACGATTTTTCCCTTGCTGCAACGAGAAGCGATAGAATTGCGGTAATGTATGCAGGGTGGCTTATGGAGTATGGAAATGCGAGAAGCGTTGTTGATGAACCACTGCATCCCTATACCAGAGGGTTGATAGAATCCGTTCCGGATGTATGGATTGACAGAGAAATCAAGCCAATGCCAGGATTTCCGCCAGATCTTGCAAACCCGCCAGCAGGCTGCAGGTTCAGGCCAAGATGTCCTCTTGCCATGGATAAATGCAGCACTGAGCCACCAATGGTTGAGATAGACGGTAGAAAAGTAAAATGCTGGCTTTATAGCTGAGGTGTTAGCAATGGACAGCGTTATTAAAGTTGAACACCTGAAAAAATACTTCCCTGTTCAGAAATCTTCTCTTGAAGTATTCCTATCAAGGAAGCTGGAGTTCATAAAGGCCGTTGACGACGTTTCATTTGAAGTCAGGAAGGGAGAAGTTCTTGCTTTCGTTGGAGAGAGCGGTTGTGGAAAGACAACAACCGGAAGGCTGATGGTGAAGCTTGAAGAACCAACGGATGGCAAAATATGGTTCAAGGGGAAGGATATAACGAATCTCAAGGGTGAGGAACTCAGAAAAATACGCCGACATTTGCAGATAATATTCCAGGATCCGTACGCATCTCTCAACCCGAAGATGAGGATTGGCGAGCATCTTGAAGATCCGCTGTTAATTCATGAACTTGCATCCAAAAAGGAGGCGAAAGAGTTAGCGCTCGACATGCTCGAGAGGGTTGGTCTTGTACCTGCAGAGCAGTTTTACAACAGATATCCGTATCAGCTGAGTGGTGGGCAGAGGCAGCGTGTGGCAATTGCGAGAGCGATGATATTGAAGCCAGAATTTGTTGTTGCAGACGAACCAGTTTCAATGATAGACGTTTCGCTCAGAGCATCCATACTGAACCTGCTGATGTCCTTCAAGAGAGATTACCACCTGTCTATGATCTTTATCACTCACGATCTCTCGGTTGCCAAGCTCGTTGGCGACAGAATTGCGGTGATGTATCTCGGCAAGATAGTTGAGATTGGTAAAGCAAGGGATGTAATCCACAGCCCCGCTCACCCGTACACCGCTGCACTGCTTTCCGCCGTTCCTTCCTTCGCCAAGAAGGCGCTCAGGGTCGAGATTAAGGGTGATATCGCAAACCCGAGATATCCACCACCTGGATGCAGATATCATCCGAGATGTCCTTACATGGAAAAGATTTGTGCTGAAAAAGAGCCAGAGCTTGTAAATGTCGGAGAAGAGCACTATGTAGCGTGCCACAAACCGCTTTCCCTTAACCTGTAATTAATTACATATTTTCCTATCCTATATATACTATGGTTTTTCAGTTTTTTCGCTATTTGAGTTCACAATAACCTACTGCAATTACGGAGAAACCGATAAAGCTTATAGAACCTTTAACAAATTATTTCCATCATGCTCAGAATTGCAGTTACTGGAAGGCCCGGGATCGGTAAAACAACATTTTGCAGGAGAGTTTACGAAGCTTTAAAGAATGAAATTAACGTTTCCGGCTTTATAACACTGGAAGTAAGAGAAGGCGGTACAAGAATTGGATTCAAGCTCAAAGATTTGAGTACTGGAGAAGAGGGCTGGCTTGCAAAGGTTGGTCATCAAAGCCCAGTCAGGGTTGGCAAGTATGGTGTGTTGGTTGAGTCAATTGACAGATTTGCTGAGAAGGTTGAAAGCTACAAAAATGCCGATCTCGTGATAATTGATGAAGCGGGTCCAATGGAGCTGAAAAGTCCGAAGTTTGTTGAAAGCATGGAGAAATTGCTTGAAAGCGATGTACCATGCCTGTTCTCAATCCACCTCAAGTCCCAGCACCCCCTTCTGCGAAGAATAAGAAGCGAATTTGAGGTAATAACGCTGAACGAGTCCAACAGAGATGTACTCGTTGATGAAATAGTGCGGAGGTTTCTGAATGATCGTTAAAGAGGGTAAAGCAGAGGTTTTCGTTGAAGATAGAGTGTTCTACAATCCAAGGATGAAGTTCTGTAGAAACGTGGATATGCTCGTATTTTCCCGTATTTCAGAGAGGGATGACGTTATTTATCTTGATGCTCTGGCAGCAACGGGAATAAGAGGTATAAGGGCTGTGCTGGAAGCAGGTTATACTGTCTTTTTTAACGACAAGAACGGAAAGGCTGTTGAGCTGATAAAGAAAAATCTCCAGCATAACGGCATTGAAGCTGAAGTTTTCAACAGAGATGCTTCAGCTCTCATGAGGGAGAGACACTTCAAGCACGTTGATATCGACCCTTTCGGATCACCCTCTGAATTTGTTGATGCAGCCTGCTTATCGGCCACGAGATATCTGAGTGTAACAGCAACAGACACCGCTGCTCTTTGCGGCTCTGCAAGCACTTCCGGTTTGAGAAAGTATTCTGCATACGCTGAAAGGACAGAATATTATCCGGAAATTGGTTTAAGAATGCTGGCTGGAAAGATAGCAAGAGAAGCAACAAAGTACGACAAGGGGATAGAAGTTCTTGTTTCCTGGGCAAAGGAGCATTACTACCGCATCCATGTCAGATTCAGGAGATCTCCATCGTATGCGGGAAAGATGTACAGTAAGATTGGATATCTCTTCCACTGCTGGAAATGCGGGAGGAGAGAGTGGATTCCAATGAATACGGGAGAATGCATATCGAAGTGTCAGTGTGGGGCTAATTATACAATGATGGGTCCGATGTGGCTTGGAGAATTACACAACAAGGACTTCGTTGCTGGAATTATTGAAAAAGCTGGAGACAAGCACTCTAAAGAGCTTGATCTACTGAAAAGAATCAATGATGAATTAGAAATACCATTCCACTATGATCTGCACCATGTGTCGAGGGCAATAAATGCATCGCCTCCATCCATGAACACTCTAATTGAGGAGATGAGAAATCTTGGATACAGCATTTCAAGAACGCGCTACTCCGGCACATCTTTCAAAACCGATGCAGATATTGAAGAGATCAAGGAGATAATAAAGCGAATCAGTCCCAGCGGCACGTAATTACCTCATCTCAAGCATCGTCTTAATTTCCTTCAGCTTTTTCTCGCAAAAGAGGAATATTTCCTTTCCCTCTTCTTTCGTAATGCTACCGTCTGCAAGAAATGAGCCTATATATGGGTATATCATGTTATCCAGTTCCCATCTCACTCTTTCGTATGTAATGTTGTCCATTTTCATGTAATCTTCAAACAGCTGTTTTAGTGATTCGAGTATCTCGTTCTTCACATGTTCCATATCAGTATAGTGTGTGGTTCGTAGTGTTAAATCTATCGAAAATTGCTTAAGTATGAAGTACGTAACATTATTGATGTTCCCGTTCAAGAAGTTCGCTGAATTCTGTTCTATAATCGAGAGGATCTCATCAACTCTGGAACGTACTGCAAGAATTGCTGCGTTTATAAAGGGAATTGAGGATGATGACGATCTTTACAATGTCGTGCTATTTTTGATGGGGAGACCCTATCCTCCGTGGGATGAGAGGGAGCTTGGTATTGGTGTCGGACTCATTTACGAAGCTCTGCGCATAGCGTCGGGAGTTAACAAATCAAAAATAGAGAATCTTGTAAAAGAAATAGGAGATCTCGGACTTGCAGCCGAAAAAGTGCTTAAAAACAAAACCCAGCTTACACTTTTTGAGGAAGAGCTAACCATATCCAGAATCAGGAAAGTTTTTGATGAAATGAGCTCTCTCGTGGGTGAAGGAAGTCAGAAAAGGAAGATAAGATTGCTGGTGGATCTTTACGTTTCCGCCACCCCTATTGAGGCTCGATATCTAACAAGGTTGATTCTTGGTGAGATGAGACTGGGTGTAGGTGAGGGAATAATAAGGGATTCCATAGCAAAGGCATGGGGCATAGACGAGAATATTGTTGAAAGAGCATACATGATATCCAACGATTTTGGAAGAGTTGCTGTTGTTGCGAAGAACGAGGGTAAAGAAGGCCTCCTGAAGTTGAAGATTCAGCTTCATATCCCTGTCAGAATGATGCTTGCACAGGTTGCAGAGAGCATAGATGCTGCAATTAGAGAGATGAAGAGAGTTGCGGTTGAGTGGAAATTCGATGGTAGCAGGGTACAGGTTCACTGGGGTAATGGAAAGGTTACGATATACTCCAGAAGGCTTGAAAACGTGACAAATGCTCTACCGGAAATAGTCGACGAGATTAAAAAGAACGTGAAGGAGAACGTCATCCTCGACGGCGAAGTTGTTGCAATGAAGGATGGCAAACCAATGCCGTTCCAGCACATCTTGAGGCGTTTCAGGAGAAAGTATGACGTAAGCAAAATGATGGAGAAAATACCCATTACGGCCCAGTTCTTCGATATACTGTATGTTGACGGCCGGGAAGTAATAGATCTGCCCCTCGAGGAGAGAAGAAAAATTCTGGAATCTGTCATCAAAAACTCAGATAGAATTTGGGTTGCGAAGCAGATTGTCACTTCAGATCCCAAGGAGGTGGAGAGAGTTTACAGCGAAGCGTTAAATGCGGGGCATGAAGGAGCAATGCTCAAAAATCCGAAGTCGCGATATATTCCGGGTAAGAGGGGTAAAAACTGGTTAAAGCTCAAGCCGGTAATGGAAACACTTGATCTGGTTGTCGTCGGCGGAGAATGGGGTGAAGGAAAGAGGAGTCACTTGATTAGTTCCTACGAGCTGGCATGTCTCGATCCCGTTACAGGTAAGCTCATGCGAGTTGGAAAGGTTGCAACCGGATTTTCAGATGAAGAGCTTGAAGAATTCACAGAACTGTTCAAACCGCTAATAGAGTATGAGGAGGGCAAACGCATTGTTTTCCAGCCAAAGTATGTTTTTGAGGTAGCCTACCAAGAAATCCAGAAGAGTCCAAAATACGATAGCGGATATGCGTTGAGATTTCCGAGCTTCGTCAGATTGAGAGATGACAAAGACGTTGATGAAGCAGATACAATTGATAGGGTGGCCCAGCTTTACGAGAGCCAGTTTAAGGCAAGAGGACGTGACGATTCAGCTTAATTTTCTTTAGTTTGTTGGTAAATCTCTTCAAAAAAGCTAAAACAAAATAAAATAGAGGATTACAGTGTCAGCATCTTTTCTTCCCACTTCTTCAGATATGCTGAGCTCTGGTTGACGTCTACGAAGAGACTAGCTGCTCTTTCAACGTCTTCGAGCTCGACCTTGCCGGAATTTCGTAGCTTGGCGTATTCATGGGCTGGGGCAAGGAGCTGAACGGCATATCTCAGGCTGTTTTCAACGCCCAGCTCTGTAAGCTTCTCCAGAGCCTCCTTGCTAAGCATGATTCCGGATTCTGCAGCCCTTATTTCGATAATTGTCCTTATCTCTTCCTTTGAGTATGGTTCGGTTGTAATTATCAACAGCCTGTCCAGCAGGTCAAGAGGAATGCCATGTGGAGCAACTATGTCTGTTCCTCTTATCTTGGCGAATCCTCTATTCGATGCGAGGATAATTATTGGAGCCATCTCTGACTCCATAGCTCTGTTCATGAATGTGAACAGTTCAATATCCATGAGGTGTGTCTCGTCGATAAACAACACACCAGGTACAAGTTCTGCTCTGCCCTCCTCGACCCATCTCTTCACCTGCTCGTCAACAGCTTCTCTAACCTCGTTGTCGATTTCTCTGCTGGATGTGGCAAATATGCTGAATATCGTCCCCCTTCTGGCATTGGCTTCATCGAGGTCGTGGAGTGTTACGACATATGTGAACTCCTTCTCCTTCTCAATCCTACCGCCTGGTACTTCAACGAAGTCTGCATCGCCCAGATCGTATTTCTTCTCTGCCTTTTTGCTCTTACCAAGCCTGGAGATTCTGCCAGTTTCCTTGTCTATTACAATTACATCTCCAACCTCAATGCCTTGATACATGAACTGCAAAGCAAGTCTTCCACTCACGCTGAAAGTCTTCTTCTCATCCTTTGTTGCGAGAGTTAGCGTGGCGGATTCAGGAATCTTCTGCGTCGGGTTGTATGGGTTGGGTACCATGTTGTAGTCCAGCCCGACAACTTCTCCCTCAAGAACAGTTCTGGTTTCCTTTATCCTCACACCGATTGCTTTCCTCATTGCCTGAATGAGAGCTTCAGTCTTCTTCATTTCGCTGCTGTAAAATTCGCTGGCTGAAACCTGTACGAACGGAATATCCTTACCAAGTTCTTTACTTATCGCTACTGCGATGGCAGTTTTACCGGTGCCGGGTGGACCGGCAATGAGAATACCCCTTCCCGCCATCTTTCCTGCTTTTATAAGCCTGACTATGACTCCTGCCGCCTCTCTTGCTCTCTTTTGTCCAACAAGTCCATCAGCAACATCTTTAGCCTTTAGATTCTCATCAAGCCCGAGTCCGCGAATGTGGGAGTGAGCACCTATTCTTTCAAATCTTGCTGCAAGCTCCTTGATCTCGCTTACAGCCATGCCCTCACCCCCCACATAATCGGTGGATAAGTATTTCAATATAAATGTTTCTATCAATCAACCCAAAATTTGAATGTGAGCGAGAAGACCAAGAAGTTTAAGATTAAACGAAATAAAAGAAGAGTTGTTTAGATGTTACCTCCACCCTCTATTTTCTCAAGTTTGAAATCGGGTGTGACTATAACCCGCATGTAGCCGAGCGGAATCTTTGGTGTGTAGCTGTGCGAAATCCCAATGAGAAATGTTTCTTCTCCAAACGCAACGAATTCCTCTTCCGTAGTTACTTTCAGTACAACGTCATAAAGTTCCTGGAAGCTTCCATGGTATGGATAAGTTGGATGTGCCTTGAGTGGTACCAGAGAAACAAAAGTTAAATCCCTTTCAAGACTTTCAAAAAACTTAAAGACTTTTTCAAGCCCTTTAGATCCGTATATATCAGGAATAAGGTGCAGGCCATATTCTACAAGAATTGCATCTTCATCAAGACCTGATGCCATTGCGATCATTTCATCCATTGTTGAGTCCAAATCCCTTAAACGGATGAAACGATCTATCTGGCCAAAAGGGATTGTGTCATTCGTTCCGACTTTTATGACCAAGGTATCATCAAGGCTTTGTTTCACCTTGTGTTTTTCAGGAGTCATATCTTCAAAAAATGACTGATAATCCACTTCGAGTTTCCTTGTTAGGCTCTCAGAATATACTAAAAAGTACAGTTTCTTTCCTTCGTCTATGAATTGGGGTATAAAATGGTGAAACAAGAGCGCAATTGCAGGTATATGGGCGTTATATGCAATACGTACTCTTTTCCCCTCACATAAGGCAATCAGTTTATTAATACTCATCCCTTCATTACCTCCCATGGTATTTATTTTGAATTCCAACATATATAACTGTTTAGAACATTAATGTTGTGGTCATACTTTAACCCTTATAAGTGAAAAATGCGACGATAACATTTAAATTCTCCATGTATTACCATTACTTTGAGGGCTCGTAGCTCAGCTGGAAGAGCGCCGCCTTCGCGAGGCGGAGGCCGCGGGTTCAAATCCCGCCGAGTCCACTAATTTACATTCCAATACACTTCTTTTTGATTTTGAAATGTTACTGTAGATGTGCTGAAGAGTTAAAAGAAAAAACCGACCACATCATTCGATTATATGCGGAGTAATTGGTTGTAATTAAGCAAATCAAAACCTCAAAGTTAATTATAGTTAACTTTCTTTCCACTCGTAATCTTTATTAAAATTTTAAAATTAGATGATTCTGTGAACCATATAAGATCGTTCATGGGGCGAGTTTTTGAAGAATATAAAAAATACAAAGTTTTTGAAAGGAAAATTGCTGGAATAGCCAAAAATAATGTATGGGTTTACACTGTTGAAAGGTTAGTAGAACTTGATGACCGCGGAAATTCAACAAAAAAGACTGTCATCAGAATTGCAAAATGGCGAGCAAGGATTGATAAAAATAACAATACAAAATACTGGCAATTCCACAGGGGGTACAACATAAGATCTCCAAAGGAATGGGAATTAGTTTCCCAGATTGTTGATTACTATTTTGAGGATAACGAGAGTTCATTTAGAGAAGAAAGCTTTGTTAAACTACCTATAGAAGAATATGAGTTTCTCAGAAAAGTTAAGCAGGAAAACATACAACTTAAAAAATTCATAAAGAGAATTATTGAAATTACTACAACGTTGAGTGCTCAAGAAGAGATATATAGAAAAAGATTAGAATTAATGCGAAAGAACTTAGAAAACTATCAAGAGACTCTTAAAGATTTTGAAGAGCTTATCAGCGATCCAAAGACGAGAGAAACTGATGTTCACAACTTTCTTCAAGAATACAAACCATTTTGGATGTTCGGACTTGAGTACATTGACATTGAGTCAAAAGTAAAGTTTCCACCAGGAGCCAAAAAAGACTACTTCGAGTTTGATTTGATGTTAAGGAGATACGATGGATTTTACGATCTTGTTGAGTTAAAAAGCCCTAATGAGAACATTTTTGATAAACGAACAAAAATGAGAAGTAAACCAAATAAATCGCTATCCGAGGCATTGGGACAGGTGATTACATATCTCCATTATTGCGATAAACATGGGAATGCTCAGATATTAAAACCAAAAGCTTTCATTGTAATTGGTAAGAAGTCAAAGGACAAGACCACATTTAGAAGGATTTTCACGAGCTACCTAAATAATATAGACATTCTCACGTATTCAGAGCTTGTAGAAAGAGGAAACCAATTACTCAAACACATCAAGAAAACACCTTGAAGCCGTATAACATTTTTCCCCTTTCTGGCCGATCAGCTAAATAAAAAAATCACTCGAATTCCCGATTGAAACGGGAAGGCATTCTGACAGCTAATTGATGTAGTTTCATAAAATTGTCAAAGTGTGTAAATTGTTTACGTTCCATTTATTTTTTTAATGAAACGATGCCATCACATGGCGCTCATCGTCCCAACGGAACAGAGAAAAAGGCAGACCTAAGTTTGAGGAATTTCTAGAAGAGAATATAGTAAATTCAAGTAAACCACCTTGGAAACAACCCTCTTCAAATTCAAAAAGTTGAGAGATTCCAATGAATGAATAGAGAAAAACTTGTAAGTATGGATGATTGAGTGATGCTGTCGTTGAATTCAGGATGACATAAAACCACAGAAGCTTGAGCCAGAATTACCACAATTTGATCTGAAATACAAATCCACTCAAAAATGTAACGTTTTTCGTCAGCCTGGGATGTACAGAATGAATTCAGGATGTCATCTCGCAGCATATTGTCCGAAAATTTTTTAATTCCAGATGAGCTGGATCGAGATTTTAATGGGCGATGGAATGAGTGTCGGAATTGATGAGAGGGTAGAGCCGAAAAAAGCTATTCTTCTTGGTCTTCAGCACGTTCTCGCAATGTTCGGGGCAACAGTGACCGTACCTCTGGTCGTGGGAACAGCGATAGGTCTTGAAGGTAATGCCATCGCACTTATGATTCAGGCAGTGCTTTTGACAATGGGGATAGCAACGCTTTTGCAAACCACTATAGGATCAAGTTATCCAATAGTTCAGGGGTCGAGTTTTGCATTCATTCCGGGGTTGATAAGCATCGGTAAGGGTTTGGGTTTGGCAGCGGTTGAAGGTGCTTTAATTGTTGGTGGTATTCTTGAGGCATTAATTGGTGGTTTGGGAATCGTAGGTAAAGTTAAAAGACTATTTTCACCATTGGTAACGGGCGTTACAATAATGCTCATAGGTTTTAGTTTAGCCCATGTAGCTGTAAAGTACACCTTTAACTTCTTTGCAGATCCCTCTGGCGCTTCAATTCCAAAAGCTTTCTTTATAGCCCTGATAACGTTTGCAGCAACAGTATATGTGGCTTTAAAAGCCAAGGGCCCGTTAAGGGCAATGCCCGTAATTGTTGGAGCTATTGTTGGTTACCTGATCAGTATACCCCTTGGAATGGTGGATTTAAGCCTGGTTAATGAATTACCAGTATTCAGCATTCCAAAACCACTGCCATGGGGAACACCGATATTTGAAGCCACAGCAATAATTACACTCCTATTCGCATTTATGGTAAGCATAATAGAAAGTGTTGGCGATTATCACGCAATTTCAGCGATAAGCGGGGCAAAAATAACGGACAGAAACATAAATAGAGGAATAATGAGCGAAGGTCTGGCATGTTCGATTGCTGGATTTCTGGGGGCTTGTGGAACAACTAGCTATTCAGAGAACATAGGACTTGTTGCTCTGACAAAGGTCGCTAGCAGGTATGTTGTCCAAATTGGAGGAGTAATACTGATATTTCTATCACTAATTCCAAAGTTTTCTGGAATATTGGCATCGATCCCTGCCCCAGTCTTGGGTGGTTTAACTATAGCGCTTTATGGAATGATAAGCGTCACAGGACTCAGACTGATAAAAGAGAAGGTAGAGCTCAATGACAGAAACATGCTCATAATCGCAAGTGCTTTAATAGTTGGTTTGGGCGCTCCTCAGCTCCCACAAGAGTTTTTAGAGCACTTCCCCAAAATAATTGGAAGCATTTTAGAATCGGGAATGGCTGTTGGAGCGTTAACTGCAATAATTATGGATCAGCTTCTGGGTGATAAAAAATGATAGCAGATAAACGCTGGGAAGGAGTTTATTCCTTTGAGGACTCTCCGTTTCTGATGGAGATACTTACAGAGCTCAGAGACAAAAACACAGACAGCATAGCATTTAGAAAAGGGTTGGTTAAAATTGGGAGATACATGGGTTACGAACTGACAAAAACCATGGAGTTCGAGAAAATTAAAGTTGAAACTCCTTTGGAGGAAACAGAGGGCGTTATTGCCAAAGACAGGAAAAACATTGTTATTATAACAGTCCTCAGGGCAGTAATTCCTTTGATGGAGGGACTGATTAAAACATTAGAGCACGCAAGAGTAGGCATTATCTCCGCTTCAAGAGGAAAACCGCCGGAATTCAAAATAGAGATGAAATACGTTAAGATTCCGGAGATAAAACCTGAGGACACTGTGATTATCACAGATCCAATGATTGCAACTGGATCAACTTTAACCACAGTGATTCAGGAGGTCAAGAAATATACTCCTCCAAAGAGGATAGTGGTTTTAGGAGTGTTAGCAGCACCGGAAGGAATTGAAAAGATTAAGAAAAAGTTCCCAGAAGTTGAAATCTTTGTAGCAAAAATTGATAGAGAACTGAATTCCAAGGGGTACATCCTGCCAGGTCTGGGTGATGCGGGAGACAGAGCATTTGGAGAACCTACAAAAGTTTAATCATTTGCTGTACTTTTTTCCCAGTTTTTTGCTAGTAATCTTTTCAACTCAATATTTTGAGTGATATGTCTCTTTTACTTAGTTTCTTCATCAAATCTTTTTTATCCAAAATCTAAATCAAATTTAATTTGAGTAAAGAAATAGTAAAATTTAAAAAAGATTCTATTCTAAGAGGTAAAATAATGAATAAAGACAAGTGTTGTGAGCAAACGTCATGTGAGAGGTGCCCAAATTCCTTTGATTGCTGGAAGGAGATGAAGCACAATAGAGGAAATGGGCATCTACTAGAGGAATACGTGGAAGCATTTTAAAAGGCATAATTAAGGAATGAAGGAGGGAGATCACACAATACGCGTAGATGCAACACTCACGTAGGTGTTAACATAACAAATGGATCCGTGAACACCCTTGCATACATGCTGTTAGGTTTCGCCATTTTCTCAAGTGCTGCTATTGTCCAGAAACTTACCGTGCACCCCCCATATGTTAAACACTGCAAACAATATCACAACGGGAACAAAGGGGATGTAAAACCAAAGGTACTCGTATAAATTTCCAGTCCAGGCCCCGCTGGCTACCGTTTGGAAGTTCATTTGATTCTGTACAGATCCGGTTAGAGCGCTTTATGGCGTTGTATGATTATTGGAGGTGTTTATTTTGACAGTACCCCGCAAGATTGACTGGAATAAATATTTCAAAAATGGATCTTTTTTGAACGTTCTAACAGTAGTTGTGAATATATAAACCACCGCAACACAAATAAGAGATTTTTTTGAAACAGCATAATTATGAGATCGATAGCCAATTCGAAAAATCCAAACTGGAAAGAAAATGCAGAAAATGCAAAATTGCAGAACATGGCGGAGTTAGCATACTTATTTTCTGCGATGAGCAGAGTTTTTAGTAGAGACTCAAACAAAAAGATAAAGAGGAAAATAGCTGAAGTTATGGATGGTTTTTTCAATGTAGAAAGTGAAGAGGAATTTCGTAGAAAGCATGAAGAGTTCTGCAATTGGTTTGTAGAACATGTAAAAATGGCCAAAAATTCACAGAATGCCTCATGGGGACATGCGGCGAAAGTAATTGACATCTCCTTAAAGGTTCTCATTTACTACTGCAATCTGCCAGACCCTTCGAAAGCATCGAAAATTGTTCCATGGCTTAATGCGGCCATAGATAACTCACTCATAAACCATATCAAAGAATGGGCTAAGAAGGAAGGAATCCTCACTCATCAAATTGAAAATATCCGTTCGCTCAAAGATATTGAGAAAAAAGAAACATATGACGAACTTCAGGATCTAATTAAAAAGGAAATTCAGAAGGAATGCAAAGGAGGAATATATCCTGTTCAGTATGACGATATAATGTGGAGAAAATTGAATAGAGATGAAGATTTTTGAATTAATAGTTCACAAAACTTGTATTCCTATTTTTTCAATAATTTAAATAAACTAATCTGTTACAACTTGTTTTAAACATCTTGTTGAAGAACGGGGGCATGATATCTCCGGCTTTCTACGCTGCACGAACTGATATGAGTGGTAAGGATCAATTATCTATGGGGAATATTTTTGCTGCTTTGCTTGAAATTATCACGTTTGGGCTCATTTTCAGTCATAATATATTCGAAATCATATTCTTTTTCATGTAACATTTCCGCCATATAGCAGAGGTGTGAGAGGAGCTTTAACGCCCTGGCCCTGGAGATTTTTCTCGGTACCATTACCCATGTAGCGCGTCATCAATGAATTCTTTAAGCAATTCTTTTGTTCTTTGGGGGATGTTGGATTCTTCCAGAAGGGCAAGCTGTCTTTCTAAGCGCTTATCGGTGTCATAAAGGCCAATCAAGAGCATCAAGCCCCTTTACGGAAAAACAGTATTTAGCAGTAGAGTGTGGTGTGAAAGTGTGGGGAATTGAACATAAAATTAAGCGCCGGGGCTGGGATTTGAACCCAGGCGTCCCTTTCGGGACACAGGCTCTCAAGGCCTGCGCAGTACCTCTCTGCAACCCCGGCCTGTGATTAAGGTACTGGTTTCAACGCCGTTTCATCTTTTAAATCTTAGTGTTTTTAAATCTTGAGGAGCCTTTAGTGCGATAATCCATAAAAATATTTTGCTGCTAATGTCCTGTTTGGAAGCAAATTCCATTGGCATGCTCGGGAAGGAGTTAAATAGGTCGGTATCTACTGTTGTTCATGAGCAAAGTTTTCTTTGTTGATTCACGCGCTCCTGTTACTGAACCTGAGAAATGGTATCAGCCAAAACTAAGCCTTGTCAGGAAGCTCGAAAGGCTAATTGATGAAAGTGGTGTTCTCGATTTCATAGATAAGGGTGATCTGGTTGCTGTGAAGACACATTTTGGGGATAGAGGTACAACAAAAACACTCCGTTCTGTTTACATCAGAAAGATCGTTGAAGCTGTCAAGGAGAGAGGTGGAAAACCGTTTGTAACCGAAACAACGGGTCTTGGCTTAATAAGGGACAGAAGTACCGCACTTGGCAGACTTCTAATTGCCGAGGAGAATGGCTATACATCTCAAACTGTAGCAGCACCAATAATAATTGCAGATGGACTGCTGGGTTTTGACTATGTGAATGTAGATGTTGAAGGAAAACACATCAAAAAAGTTTGTGTTGCGAAAGGTATTGCGGAAGCGGATGCGGTTGTGTGCGCAACACACTTTAAACTCCACATGCAGGCTGGAATAGGGGGAAGCATAAAAAATGTTGGTGTTGGGTGCACAGCCAAACCCTCCAAGTTCGACATTCATTCACCCGCCCCTCCGAAAATAAACGAAAAATGTGACAAGTGTGGCAAATGTATCGAAATATGTCCCGCAAATGCTATTATAGATTACCAGATCGATTCGACAAAGTGCATCCGGTGTACTGGTTGTTATGAGGTCTGCAAGCAAAATGCCATCGAGATACAGTGGATTTCAGGTAGGGATATTGCGGAGAGGATAGTTGAGTGTGCCAAAAGAGTCATGGATGTTGTTGGAAAAAAGAACTTTGCATTTCTGAACTTTGTGGTTGATGTAACTCCTCACTGCGATTGCCATCCTTACAGCGATAATCCAATCGTTCCCGATGTGGGTATTTTTGCATCGAAGGATATTGTGGCTGTGGATAAGGCAAGTTTCGATGCCATACTCAAATTTGAGAACAATCCGGGATCACTCATTGAAAATAAATACTGGGAGTGGACAGACCCACTTACGCATATAAAGTATGCAGAAGAGTTAGGACTTGGAGTAAGTGAATATGAGGTGATTGATATTGAGTGAGGCTAAAAAGAGAATGGAAAGATATGTAAGGCAAATCATCGTTCCAGAATTTGGTGAAGAAGGTCAGAAAAAACTTTTCAAGGCAAAAGTTCTTGTTGCCGGTGCTGGAGGGCTTGGAAGTCCTGTAATTGCATATCTTGCTGCAGCAGGAGTAGGAAAGCTTGGAATTGTTGATGGAGATGTTGTTGAAGAAAGTAATCTCCAGAGGCAGATCATTCATGCCGGAAAAATAGGAATGAACAAGGCAGAATCTGCGAAGGAGTTTGTTGAGAAACTTAATCCGGACGTGGAGGTTGAAACCTATCCGTTCAGAATCACACCAGAAAACGTTATGGATCTAATCGCAGATTATGACGTGATTGTATCGTGTCCAGACAATCTGGTGACGAGATACATTCTCAATGATGCATGCAGGATAACAGGCAAACCCATGGTACATGCTGCAATTTATGGATTCGAAGGGGAGGCGATGACAATAAAGAAATCTCCATGCTACAGATGCATATTTCCTGAAGCTCCAGAAGGTGCCGGAACAAGGGCTGTTATGGGGTTCACAGCGGGATTATTTGGGTGCATCCAGGCCGCAGAAACAATAAAGCTCATTGCTGGCTTGCCAACACTTGAGGGTAAGCTTTTGAGGATTGATCTGCTCACAATGGAGGTCTTTGAGATACCGTTTTCAGAAAATCCAAACTGCCCTGTATGCAGTGGGAAGCTGAAAGAGATTCATCCTGAAAACTACACCGGAAACTGCAGAGTTGTGAAGTACTGATTTACTCAAATCCAAATTCCGCGAGATAGTAATGGAGGTTCAAAAGGAAGTCATTGAGACTATCGAAGGGTACAACAATACACCCGCCATGGAAAACTATTTGGTCGTCGATGAGTGAAACCACAATGGGAATAACCCTCTTACCAGTTAGTTTTTCGTATCTTTTACACCTTTCTGCATGTTTTTCTGACTGTTTTTTTAACGCTGAAACTCTATACCATCTTTTTGTGTATCTCTTTGCATCTATTGCGAGAATCAGCCCGAAGTGTTCTGCAACAACATCTATTTCTGCCCTTCCTGCCTCATCTTTGAATACAACTCTGAATTTCGTCTCGTAACCGTGTCCCTCGAGAATGCTCTTTACCTTCTCTTCAAATTCCTGCCATGTTGGTTCGTCAGCATTCATATCGTTATGCCAGTTCGCATTCGCCATACTAAATGTCCAGTGTAATGCCTTTCTTTTTCGAAAATGCGTAAATCATTCCCAGATTTCCAACAATCATGACATCTCCAACTGGATTTGCAATTCTGTATCTGCACAGATGCATGTTGGGCCCTGTTGCAACAACATCCTTGACATCAACAACCTCTCTAACGAATGCTCCATGCCCTCCATCGTTGAAAACGTCCTCGTTGGAGATTTCTCCACTCAAAAACTTCTTTATGAATTCTTCTATACCCTCAGTACCTTTTTCTCTCATCATTCGTGTATGGTGCTCAAACAGGGAAAATATGTAGCCATCTCTGTCAACCACAGCCCCTATTGTGTGGGAATTACCGAAATTCAGGAGTAATGCGGGAAACTCCCTGACATCGGGCATGCAACCGGCAATGGCTGCAAAGACGGTGTCCATCACATAAACATCCTTTTTTCCAAATGCTTCGATACTTTCAACAACGCTCGTCATTCGGTTGAAATACCGGGGGACTTCCGATGAATGGAAGAGGAATGAATGGATGTAGCCATCTTTTTTCATCATTTCCTCGAACATCCTGAACCTGAATCTTCGATTGCTTTCGTGGGGTGAGAAGCCATGATCCTGAACAGCAATTATGATTGTTTCGGGAATACTTTCCTCTATCTTTTCCAGTATCTGATTGAAAAATGGCAGATCAACATCACCCATTTTAATTTCGACTGCATCAACTTCTTCATTTTCATTGATGATCTCGATTCCTACCTTCTTTACCTCTTCAATGTTATCTGAAACTGTTAAGGCTGCTTTCTCTTCAGCGTAAACCTTCAATCCTGCTCTGATGTGATCCTTGATCGCCTTTGTGCAAGGTCCACCACCCATTGTATAGCCTCTCAGAACAATGTCTCTTTTCTTCGAAGTAGCATCTCTAACCTTCCTAGCAACGAGCTGGGTGGGTGATGGGAGGATCATCTTGGGGCAGTTTCTTATATTCTCGCCTTCCTTGTAGAGAAGAAAATCCTGAGTCCCTGTTCCGACATCGAGTGTGAAGATTGATCTCATACTTTGCCGAATTGACCATGGAGCAGAAAACTCTTTTCCCGAACCAGGTCGTAATTTAATAGGAGCATAAAAATTTAAACACATTTCATAAGAATGCAGAGTATGAAGAGGTGTGAGGGCTGTAAATACTACCAGAAGTGCATCGAGTGGAATTGCCTGAAAAACCCGGAAGAATGCTCGTATTTTGAGCCGGTTGAAGAAAAATAAGAAATTTAGATATTATTTTTACTCTCTGCCTTCTCTGTATTTCAGTGCTGCCTTGACGAAACCGACAAATGGCGGTGATGGTGCATACGGACGTGATTTGAACTCTGGATGGAACTGTGTGGCGAAGAAGAACAAGTTCTTTGGATACTCGAGTATCTCCATTCTCCTTCCGCCATCGGAGTATCCTGAGAATACAAGTCCGTGTTTCTTGAACTCCTCAATGTAGTCCGGGTTGACTTCGTATCGATGTCTGTGTCTCTCGTAGACTTTCTCTTTGCCGTAGAGCCCGTGGGCGATGGTTCCAGGCACTATTGTAACCTCAATGTCTCCGAGTCTCATCGTACCGCCAAGCTTGTCCACCTCTCGCTGTTCTGGCAGCAGATCTATCACAGGATGTTCTGTTTCAGCGAGCTCGCTGCTGTGCGCATCTTCCCATCCTATGACGTGTCTGGCAAATTCTATCACGGCAAGCTGGAAGCCAAAGCATATTCCGAGGAAAGGTATGTTGTTTGTTCTTGCGTACTCTATGGCTCTGATTTTACCCTCGCTACCTCTCGAACCAAAACCGCCTGGTACTAAAATACCATCAGCTTCAATCTCGAAGTCTTCAACCTTTTCGAGTTCTTCACTGTCTATCCAGAGTATGTCCACCTTACAGCCAGCTTCTATCCCACCGTGCTTGAGAGCTTCTCTTATGCTGAGGTAGGAATCCCTTACGTTGACGTATTTACCAACGACTGCAATAGTTACTTCCTTTTCAAGACTCTTCAGCTTCTCGACGATTTTTGCCCATTTATCGCTTCCTTTCCTCCTTTCGAGGGCAAGTTTTCTCAGAAGGTATTCATCCAGCTTCTCTTCTTTGAACTTGAGTGGAACTTCATATATGTCCTCAGCATCTTCTGCGCTTATAACAGCCTCGACCGGCACATCACAGAAGAGGGATATCTTCTTCTTTGTAGCCATTTCCAGCTTCTCTGCACATCTGCCAACTATTACATCTGGATACAGACCAAGGCTCCGCAGCTCCTTTACACTGTGCTGAGTGGGTTTTGTTTTTTGCTCTCCACTGGAATCGAGTGGAACAAGCGTGACATGAACAAGAACAAAGTCCTCATCTTTTTCTTCATTATGCATCTGTCTTATTGCTTCAAGGAAAGGCATGCTCTCAATGTCACCGACAGTCCCACCTATTTCCACAAGACAGATCTCTGCATCGTTCTCCCTTGCAACCCTTCTGATCCATGACTTTATCTCGTCAGTAACGTGCGGGATAATCTGAACAGTCTGTCCAAGGTATTCACCTTTTCTCTCCTTTTCTATGACGTTGCGGTATACTTTGCCCGTCGTAATATTGTGGTCACCTGTTAGCTCCAGCCCTATGAAACGTTCGTAGTGGCCGAGGTCGAGATCAACTTCAGTACCATCCTTTAGAACGTACACTTCACCGTGCTGGAATGGATTCATTGTTCCAGCATCGATGTTGATGTAGGGGTCGATTTTTATTGGAACAACCTTGTAGCCCATGTCAACGAACAGTCTGCCGATGGATGCTGCTGTAATTCCTTTACCAAGACCACTCATTACACCGCCGGTAACCACTATGTACTTTGTCATTACAGATCACCGCAATTCCGGCGGGAGCATATTTGGAATTCCATCCTCTATTGGGTATTCGATATTACATTTATTGCAGATGAGCTTGCCAGTGAGAATTTCCTCTTCATTCTCTTCTTCGACAACAAGCTCCAGATCTCCTTTACAAACAGGACACGCTAAAATATCCAGCAGACTTCTTTTCATACCTCCACCTCAGAGTTTTTCATCCCTTAAATCGATTATGTGTGAAACATCTGGACCGGTTGAGATCAATGTGACTGGGACTCTTACGTCTTCTTCAACTTTCTCAATGAACTCCTTTGCCTTCGGAGTAAGCTTCTCCCACTCTGTAACTCCATAGCACTCCTTGTCGAGTTTGTCAATACATGTGATTGCCACCTGGGTTGCACCATTCACCATGGCAGAGTATCTTGCGAACTCACCGTCCCAGTATCCTATTCTTCTCCTTCTACCCGTCACTGTTCCGTACTCAATAATTCCCAGCTCTTCTGCTTCTTCCTGTGACATCTCAGTTGGGAATGGGCCAGCACCGACTCTTGTCGGGAATGCTTTGAAAACCACAACAACCTCATCGACTTTTGTTGGGCCGATTCCCACATCAGCGGCCATTGATGAGGCAGTCGTGTCCTTTGATGTAACGTATGGGTAGGTTCCATAGTAAAGACTGAGCCCGAATCCCTGTGTTCCCTCTACAAGTACAAATTCATCCCTATCAAGCGCCTCATTAACCTCAAGCGGAACATCTGCGAGAAAAGCCCTCAACTCATCGACATCCTTTGCCTGCCTTGCCACTCTCATAACTCTGTCTGCATTTGCTGGACCACAACCGGTGCCTGTGCTTCCTATCTTTCCTTTCAGGTGCTCACTCCCCCTGTCAGCTTCAATGTGCTTCTCCTCAATAATTGCACAGCGATAATCGACACGGGCCCTATCACTTACACCCAGTATCTCGACTTCTCTGAGAAAAACTCTTGGATCAACAAGGACTCCAGCACCAATGAAGAGTTTTGCATCCTTGTAAACAAAACCGGATGGAATCATCCTTACTCCAAACTTCTTTCCTTCGATCTCTACAGTATGTCCAGCGTTAGGTCCTACGCCTCCTCTTGCTATGATCGTTGGTTTGTCAGAATAGGCAATGTGTGATATTATTTTGCCCTTGCCTTCGTCACCCCAAAATCCTCCAACCACTATAGTTGCCGGCATGTTCGATCCCAATCTAGTTCGAATTGGCAGTATTTAAGTTTGATGAAGTTGGGTGTATTTTATCCACTGGGGGTTGCATGCCTGACAGACAGCTACAGCAAGCTTTTTCCAGCTGAATCTCTACTTTCAAAAATTTAAAAGGATAAAATCTGAATTAGGAAGATCTTAGGGCTATTACTCTTCTAATTGACTCTAAATTGCCCAGAACTGCAAGGATTATAAGGGCTGCTCCCAGAGAATTGAATATAGCTCCTAACATAACCAGAAACATTCTTACGTCTCTTGTCATGGGAATGAAGAATCCCCTATCTACATACGTCTCTTTATATGCAACGACGTATTTATCCCCAGTATATGGAATCATGAAAGTTGCAAGCGCCGCAAAGAGACCGATAGCTGCCCAGAAAACTGGATTCATCTCTAAAACACTCATTGTCATACAGAAAACTATGATGAAGTCTGCGTATCTGTCCAAGATTCCATCAAGCCATGCACCATATTTGGATTCCATGAATTTGAGTCTCGCAATCTCTCCATCGCACCCATCCACTATACTTGAAAATTGAATTAGCAGCCCGCCAATAAGAGTCGTGATATGGTTATTCAGGAGGAAGAGAGAAGAACCAATCGCTGAAATGAGAAAAGATATTATACTTATCTGGTTGGGTGTTATACCTGTTGAAGCCAGATATTTTGAGATTCTCAGAGAGATTTTTCTGTTTATATTTCTGGAGATTATCCCATCGAAGTATGCAGGCTTGCTGCCGGACAGAAGTGTCTTCTCCATTTTAATGAGTGAATTTAAAAGAGCTTTCTCAGCTTTTTTCAAGTCATCGGTGTTCTCCAGCTTAATTGCATTTATCTCAACTGTTTTTACCACCTTTCTCATCCATATACTTTTTGATGGCAGTTTTTATATCACTAGAACTTCTTAAAATCTCGAAAAAGTCTTTTTTGATGATGTAGGCTCCGATAGGCTTACCATTTGATGTGAATATAATGTTTGAGTCGTTCTCAACCTCCAATCTTTTCTCGGTAATAATAACTGGACTTACAAGGAGCATAATGGGGTTTGATATTTTCCCATCCAGGTCAAGCAGATATTCTTTTTTGTCTTCTATCGTGTATACTCGCTTGATTCCCACTCTTTCGAGAGTTTTCTTTATTCTTTCAAATACTGTCATTCCCAGAATCTTTGTGTCATACATACTCCTGCTGTTTCCATCGATGACTATGACTGCAGTTTCCGCCATATCTTGCATCACCTCCCTTCACCAGTTGGGAAGTTTATCCAGTTGGAGCAAGCATACCCTGCAATTTAGGGATATTATATCAGCATATTAATGCTAATAATCGATACTTTCTTACTTCGCTCAACTCCTTGAGATATTCCCCAGTAGCGGCTTAATTTTATACTCGGTATATCCCATATTACAATTTAGCCATTCACTAGAGTCGCTTTGGTTATTTAAACTTTTCTTTACCTCATTCGCTCAATATAAAATTTTAAGTGGAATAATAAGTTTGAGGCGAATTTGGGCAATTTTGAGTAGAATTAGTCTAAAAAATTTTAACCGGAAATAGAATCTCTCATAATAAAATAATGAGGTGGTTGATAATTACTGACTCCATATGATCGTTCAGAGCGGTATTAAGCTCAGGCAAATTGATAAAAGAGTTGTATAAAAGCGTAAAAAAGCTGAACCCACTATTGGCTCTCACTATTGAATCTGCTCTTTTCTCTTTTCAACCACTCTTATACCTTCGATTGCAGTAAATGGATAGTTTCCAGTCTCGTCTTTCTCCATGGACTTTACCATATCCCATATTGTCAGCAGGGCAACGCTAACGCCAGTAAGTGCTTCCATCTCTACGCCTGTTTTACCTACCGATTTTACGGTACACTCTGCCCGTATTTTGTCTTTTTCAACGTCGAAGGAGACTTTAACAGAGGTTATCGGTATAGGATGACACATCGGAATTAGTTCAGGTGTCTTTTTTACGGCCAGAACAGCTGCTATGTTGGCTGTTGCGAGAACATTTCCTTTTGCAACTTTATCCTCAACAATTGCCTTTATAGTTTCCTCTTTAAGTTTTATCCATCCTTCGGCTGTTGCTATTCGTACAACATCTTGTTTTTCGGAAATATCCACCATTTTTGCTTTTCCGGATTCTATATGCGTGAATTTCATGAAGGTTGTTTGATTGCTGGCTAAAAAAAGTTTGGTAACTGTTGGGATGGATGAGTTATGATAATCATCGCAGTAAAATAAAACTAAAACTAAAGAAAATTTGAATTTTAATGTTTTACTAGGCAGCCCTCCTTTAACTCTCTGGTTTTTTCCTCCAACTTTTTGACCGTATCCTCAGAATCACCGAATTTCGCTATGATATCCACGATTGCACTGCCAACAACCACGCCATCTGCCCCATGCCTGACAAGTTTTTCGACATGCTGTTTCTTAGATACCCCAAATCCCACGCACACAGGGTTCTTGCACACTTTTTTGGCTCTGCTCAGCAAATCGAAAGCTAGCTGTGGGATCTCATCCCTGGCACCTGTCGTGCCGTAGAGCGATATAAGGTAAACGAATGCTGAGCTAGCCTCATCGATAACTTTCAACCTCTCCTCGGATGTATTTGGTGCTGCAAGGAAAACCGTACCCACTCCGTGTTTCTTACAGGCATTGAGATATTCGTTTGCCTCTTCAATGGGTAAATCAACGACTATCAACCCATCAACTCCGGCATCTTTCGCCATCTTAACGAAGTTCTCCACACCTCTAACGTAAACGGGGTTGTAATACGTCATCAGAACAACGGGTTTGTCAGAGTGTTCTCTGAATGCCCTGACAATGTCAAAAACCTTCGAAACTTTCATGCCCGCATTCAATGCGCGGAAATTAGCTTTCTGTATCGTCCTTCCATCTGCCATTGGATCGCTGAACGGAGTTCCGAGTTCTATGATATCCGAGTATTTCTCAAGGGCAAGCATGAATTTTAGCGTTGCATCTGGATTTGGATCTCCAGCAGTTATAAACGTGACGAGCGCAGCCCCATTCTCAAAAGCTCCCTTCATATTCGGTCCTCCAGTCTGCTCATAACTATTCCCAAGTCCTTATCTCCTCTTCCTGAGAGGTTAACAACCACAATTTCATCTTTCGACATTTCTCTGGCAAGCTCAATGGCATAGGCTACAGCATGAGCCGATTCAAGTGCCGGAATAATCCCTTCAGCCTTTGAAAGCTCCACAAAACCCTTTAAAGCCTGTTCATCGGTAACTGCAACGTATTCTGCCCGTCCAGACTCCTTCAGATATGCGTGCTCCGGTCCAACGCCTGGATAATCGAGTCCGGCAGCGATGCTGTGTGTTGTTGCGATCTGCCCATCTTCGTCCTGTAGGAAATACGATAACATTCCGTGCAACACACCCTTCTTGCCAGCACCAAGAGAAGCAGAATGTTTGCCCGTCTCTATCCCTTCTCCACCCGCTTCAACTCCGATAAGCCGGACTTTGTCTTTCACGAACGGATAGAATATTCCAATTGCGTTGCTTCCACCACCAACGCACGCAACTATACAATCCGGCAATTGGCCCTCAATTTCAAGCATTTGTTCCTTCGTCTCCTTTCCTATCACCGACTGAAAATCACGGACGATGATTGGATAGGGGTGTGGGCCTACAACAGAACCGATGAGGTAATGGGTTGTCTCAAATGTTGCAACCCAATCCCTCAAAGCCTCATTTATTGCATCTTTCAGCGTTTTAGAGCCAGAATCTACGGGATGAACTTCAGCACCAAGTAGTTTCATGCGGAAAACATTCGGTTTCTGTCTTTCTACATCCTCGCTGCCCATGTATATCTCAGTCTTCAGTCCAAAAAGAGCTCCTGCTATGGCGGTTGCAACTCCGTGCTGACCTGCTCCAGTTTCGGCTATCAACCTGGTTTTACCCATTTTCTTTGCCAGCAAAGCTTGGCCGAGAGTGTTATTGATTTTGTGGGCGCCACTGTGCAGCAGATCCTCTCTCTTCAGGAAAATCTTTGCCCCACCCACTTTCTTGGTAAGATTTTCTGCATAGTAAAGTGGAGTGGGTCTTCCAGCATAGACTTTCAGATAATAATCGAGCTCTTTCTGAAATTCCTCGTCGTTTTTGAATTTCTCATAGGCTTCCTCGAGTTCCTTTAGAGGAGGCATGAGAACCTCCGGAACGTACTGCCCTCCAAATTCCTCACCAAACTTCATGCTTTCACCTTTTCAACAAACGATTTTATCAAATTCAGATCTTTGAATCCATTTTTCTCAACACCGCTCGACACATCCACACCAAAAGGTTTCACAAACTCAACCACTTCAATTACATTATCAGGATTCAGACCACCGGCCAGAACTATGTCAAACCTCTCAGCAACTATTTTGCTGACTCTGTGGTCGTGCGTTATTCCACTTCCTTTCCCGGTGTCGAGCAGAATTCTATCAACTTCATACTCTTCGATCCTGTCAATCAAATTTTCAGCATCCTTTTCAGGATTTGAGCTAACTTTAGGAACTTTAAAAGCTTTCATAATAAAAACTCCAAACTCAGATTTTATTTTTTCTACATCCTTTGGGTACATTTCAGAATGAACCTGAACGAAATTTGCATTAGTTCTCTCTATCACGCTCGCCCAATCTTCAAATCTGTTTAGCGTTGAAACAACAAATACTGGTATTTTAGATATTTCAATCAATTCCCTAGCTCTGTCAAGACTTATACGCCTTTTGGATTCGCATTCAACAACCACTCCGGTAGCATCAGCATATTTTTCGACGATTTTTAGCTCGTCTTCGCTCTTGATTCCGCAGATTTTTATGAACATTCTATCTCCTCCGGTTTCACTCGGCTAAAGCGTTATAACAAACCTCTGCTCATATCAACGAAGTTCTTTACAATCTTCAGCCCGTCTCCACTCTCGAATTCAGTCAGAACGCTCTCAGGGTGGAACTGAACACCCTCTATCGGTCTCTTTTTATGCCTGATTCCCATCACTATCCCGTCCTCGGTCTTTGCTGAAAGCTCAAAGCCCCTGGGGACTTCAAGCACAGCAAGTGAGTGGTACCTTCCAGCCCTAAGCGGGTTTTTGACATCTTTGAAAATTGTCTTTCCATCATGCCTGACAATGCTCGCTTTTCCGTGAATAGGCGTAACCCTGTCAACCTTTCCACCGAAGACGTGCCCTATGATCTGATGCCCCAGACAAACTCCTAAAATCGGAACATCCATTTCAAGTACGATTTCGGGACAATTTCCAACATCCCTTCTCTTATCTGGAGAGCCAGGACCGGGGGAGATTATTATCCCATCTGGATCAATTTTTTTGACTTCCTCTAGGGTTATCGTGTTAGGAACAACCTTTATTTTGTCAAAGATGGAAGCGTATTCAGCAAGATTCCATACAAATGAATCCTTATTATCTATTATAAGGATCATGCTCCACCTCCAGAGCCTTAATAACAGCTGCCATTTTCCTCTCGGTCTCGAGGTATTCATTTTCAGGCCTGGAATCTGCAACTATTCCCGCTCCAGGTCTCACTCTGCAAACATCGTCGATTTCGACCATTCTGATGGCAATGGTCATATCTGCACAGCCATTTACCGAGAAGTACCCCACAGCCCCACCATACACTTTTCTCTTTGACTTTTCGAGTTCATCTATTATCTCCATCGCTCTGACCTTTGGTGCTCCGGTTAACGTGCCTGCAGGAAACGCAGCCTCCATTGCATCAAATATTGTAGCGTTATCCTTCAGTTCGCCTATAACCTCGCTCTCTATGTGCTGGACGTGGCTGTACTTTACGACATCAAAGAATCTTACAACCCTAACACTTCCAGGCTTTGATACTTTTCTGACATCATTCCTTGCCAGATCAACAAGCATCACGTGTTCGGCTCTCTCCTTTTCGTCGTTGAGCAACCTTTCTGCAATTTCTGCATCCTCTTTGCTGTCCTTACCTCGTGGAGCTGTTCCTGCAATGGGGTTAATCTTGAGGATGTTCTTCTCAACAGAAGCCATGGTTTCTGGGGATGCACCAACAACGTCCTTCTCGAATTCAAGTAAGAACATGTACGGGCTTGGATTGATCTCACGGAGGTTTCTGTAGATCTTAAAAGCTGAGTACTCGCTTTTAAGTTCGTATTCTCTTGAAAGAACTATCTGGAATGCATCGCCTGCAAAAATGTAATCCTTTGCCTTCTCCACCATATCCATGAAGGTATCTTTGTCTGCATCGCATCTGACGATTTCACTCCCACCTTCTTCATCCTCTATCTTGCTTCTTTTCGCCTTTTCTACTATCCTTTCAGCATACTTTTCCTCTTCGCGAGAATCGTTCAGTGAGAGGTAGTAGAAGTTGTCAAGAATATGGTCGTAGACGAAAACATGGTCGTAGTAGCCGAATACTGAAGGCTCATCTATTTCTCCGCCGAGATACGCATGCACGGCATCGTATGCCACATAACCCACAAAACCTCCCATGAATCTCTCGCCATCAGTTTTCACTTCGAAAAATGATTTCAACGCCTGGAACGGACTTTTTTCATTTGAAATTCTATCTCCATCAACTTTTACACCGTTCTTTACCTCTACGATAAACTCTGGCTGGGATGATATGAACGTGTATCGTGCCTTCAGTTCGTGTCTGCTAATGGATTCAAGAATAAAGGGGTATGATTCCTCCCTTATGACGTTGTATAATTTCAGCGGGTCAACATAATCAAGCTTTTTTACAAGCATTTCTTACCTCCTGCAGCTTTTTGAGAACTTCACCATTCTCTATTGCATTCCTTGCGATTTCAACACCATCCTTAAAATCGGAGGCAATTCCGGCTGCATAGAGTGCTGCTGATGCGTTTATGAGTATGAAGTTCGCATCATCATTGATTTCACCTGAGAAAACCTTCATTATCCTCTCAGCGCTCTCGTCTGGGCTGCTGCATGGCTGGATCTTCGACTTCTCAATCCCGAAGTCCTCTGGCTTAACCTTGTAGACTTCCACATCTCTGCCAATCTCGGCAACTATGGTGTTATCTTTAGGATTCACCTCGTCCAGCCCGCTTCCGTGAACAACCAGAGCCTTCTCAACCCCGAGCAGTTTCAACGCTTCGGCAATCTTTTCAACCAGATCAGGAGAATTCACACCGACTATCTGGTAATCTGGTTCGGCAGGATTTGCTAATGGACCCAGCACATTGAAAACAGTCTTTATTCCAAGCTGTTTCCTTACGGGCATAATTTTCTTTAATGCTGGATGGTAGCGGGGAGCAAACAGGAACGTGAAGTTTGTTTCATCTATTAGCTTTCTGGCCTCTTCAGGATCCATGTTTATGTTCACTCCAAACGCCTCCAGGACGTTCGCTGAACCGCTCTTGGATGTGACAGAAACGTTTCCATGCTTCGCAACTCTCGTAAAGCATGAAAGTATGAACGCTACAGCCGTACTGACATTTATCGTAGCAGAACCGTCACCACCTGTCCCGCACGTGTCTGCAACGCTGCCAAGATCTATTTTTATTGCCTTATCTCGCATGGCTTTTGCAAGCCCTGCAATCTCCTCGGCAGTGTAACCCTTTGTCTGAATGGCTGCAAGATACGCCGCTATCCTGATCTCACTTTCATTTAGCAGTTGATCGAATAACTCATATGCCTCCTCAAAACTTAGATCTTGGCGATCAATTATCTTGTTCAGCATAATCTCACCTCCACAAAACTTCTAACAAACTCTTCAGTATTCTCAGCCTTCATGAATGCAGTTCCAATAAGAGCAGCATCGGCATACTTCAGAGCCCTTCTAAGATCTTCAACGCTTGTAATTCCGCTCTCACTAACCAGAACTACATCCTTCGGTATAAGTCTGGCAAGCTTTTCTGTCAGCGATACATCACCATCGTCAATTTCCAGCTTTGCTATGTCTCTGTTGTTTATACCAATCATTGTGGTGTTTGTTTCCTTCGCAATCTCAATCTCCTCTTCACTGTGCACTTCGACAAGAGTGTCAAGCCCATGTTCAAGCGCGTAATCAACGAATTCAGCGGTATCGTCCTTCAGAATTCTGGCTATTATGAGAACTGCTGCTCCCCCAACTTCCGCTGTTCTCTCAATTTCCTCTTTGGTTGTTATGAAATCCTTCCTGAGAACAGGCAGCGATGTAGCATTACATATCTTTCTGAAAACTTCAAAATCACCTTTGAAGTATTTGGGTTCAGTTATGTAAGATATTCCAACCGCTCCGGCTCTCTCGTAAGCCCTTAGAACTTCCAGCTCGTCTCTGCCCCGCAAAAGATCGCCATATTTTGGCGAGTATACCTTTACCTCAGCTATCACTGCGTTTTTCTCACACCTTTTTATGGCATCACTCATCCGCCTCATGCCAAACTCCATCACCTGAGAATATTCTCATCAAACGGGATTACACTGACAATGAGTATTTAAGCTTTTTTGTTGAGTTTAGTAATGGTAGCAAATAGTCCTAAGCATTATCAAACCATGCACAGGAAAAGAAAATATTCTTAAATATATAGCTAAGCTTTCACAAGTTTTCCATCTCGCCTTACACGGAACCTTGAAAAACCTGGTGGAATATTTTTTATATAACTCTGCATAACACCAATAAGATATGTTTCTTCATCAAGACACATAATATTTTCTTCCTTACTAATTTTTAAAATAACGTCGTAAAATCTGGTTATAATATTATCAACTCGTTTCTCGTTAATCCCTTTGGGAACTGGTGTAAAGAGTGTTATTCCCTTTGGCAAGGCATCAAACAGTCTCATAACATCGCTCAGGACACTGGATCCATAGAGGGCTGGTATTAGGTGTGTCCCATAAAATATGAGCAGATCGTCACTATCCAGCTTCATAAGAGTATCTCTAAGTCCTGAAAATATGTCCTCTGGCTCTTCATAGGGTATATGCCCGTAGAGCGAGCCGAAAGGAATGTCGCTGCTCAGACCAATCTTTATGATATTTGCTTCTTCGAGAATGTCTGCAACTTCAACTGATTCTTCTTTTATGAGCGAAAATATGTTCTCAAGCCTTCTACACATCGTATCTGAGTAGACAACAAATATCTGTCTTTTTGAAGAGAAATATGGTACTATATGCCGGAAGACAAGGCTTATCATCGGGTATCTTGAGTCGAAAACTATTCGGGTCTTGAGATGTTCTAGCTTTCGAATAAGCGAATCAATGGAATTTACGCCGTCGTTCATGCCAAGCACCTCAATACGGCCGTTTTTAGGCTTTTTTTAAAAATCTTTTTAATACTAATTCATAACTTTTGGTAATAATTAACAGGCTTTAAGGTTATTGCAGATAATCTATTTCAGAGCGCCTAAGGTTTGTGAAGTCGTTCATAGGTTCATAAGAACCCCCTACTAAAATTACTACGACAGACATTTGTGGTTTTGTTGAGTATTTGGCTCTTCCACAGAAAAGCTTTAAATACAAAGAGGAGTGGAAAAGGCTATCAAAAATAAAACTCATACTGGAAGGTGATCTTATGGCGAAAAAACCGGCAAGAATGTTCAGGAGGCTCGAGAGACCGTATACAAGGAAGGAGTATATAGATGGTGCTCCCGGTACAAGATTGAGGCAGTTTGAGATGGGTAACAAAAATGCAAGCTTCCCAGTGAAGGTCACACTCGTTGCCAAGGAGGGAGTTCAGATAAGAGACACTGCTCTGGAAGCTGCGAGAATTGCAGCCAACAAATACATCACAAGAAGAGTTGGTTCAAGCAACTTCTTCCTCAAGGTTAGAATCTATCCCCACCACGTACTGAGAGAACACAGAATGGCTGTAGGAGCTGGAGCAGACAGAATTTCACAGGGAATGAGGATGGCTTTCGGAAAGCCTGTAGGTCTGGCTGCAAGAGTATTTCCAGGTACAAAGATCATGAGTATATGGACAAAGCCAGAATTCTTTGAATTCGCAAAGGAGGCTCTGAAGAGAGCCGGCCAGAAGCTTCCGACGCCCATAAAGATCGAGGTCGAAGAAGGCGCGGAGTTGCTCAAGGGTAAGGTCTAAATTCAACCTTTTTATTCTAAACTACTTTTTACATTGGCGTTATTTACGGTTTTTTGGCAATTCGGCCTTTAACTTGAGTGAGAACAGTTTTAAATCCACACAATGTCAGTTTGCTGTATGATCATTACTGATGACCACATGCATCTGTACAACCATCTGAGATTCAAGGCTTTGAAGCAGTTCAGGGATGTAGGAGGAACACATGTTTTTCTTGTTTCACTTCTTAGCTCGCATTATGACGTGAAACCGACTAAAGGCGAAGACTTCAGGCAAATTTTCGATTCTCACCTGAGAGTGGTCAAAAAAGCAAACGAGATAGTGAAGGCTTATGCAGTTCTCGGTGTACATCCAGCAGAGATAACAATTCTCGGCAGCAGGCTGGGCTACGAAAAAGCCGCGGAAGTGATGAAAGAAGCCCTTGAAATAGCTGGAAAATACGTTGAGGAAGGTAAGGCTGTAGCAATTAAAAGCGGAAGACCTCACTACAATGTAAGCGAAAAAATCTGGCGATTGAGCAATGATGTGTTGAAGCATGCATTAGAGGTTGCAAAAGATGTTGGATGTGCAATCCAGCTCCATACAGAGAGCTTTACGATAGAGGGGATGAGAGAAATAGCTGAAATGGCTGACAAAGTAGGGTTAAAACGAGATAAAGTTGTAAAGCATTTTTCACCACCACTGGTTAAGGAGTTCGAGGAACTAGGGTTGTTTCCATCGGTAATAGCCGGCGGAGACAATGTTCTGAAGGCTGCGAAACAGGGATCAAGATTCATGGTTGAGACGGATTACATCGACGACAAAAAACGCCCTGGCTCGGTTCTGGGTCCCAAGACAGTTCCGAGAAAGATTAGAGAACTTCTCAAACATGGCTTTGACGAGGATTTCATTTACAAAATATGTGTGGAGAATGTTGAGAAGGTATACGGTGTAGAACTCTGATTTTTCAATTTATTCACTCAGGTACGGTTTCACAGCTTTATGTATTTTAATTAGAACATATGTTATTATACCGGCCGCAAGAACCATCGTTAAGGGATGAATACTCTCATAGTATGGATCTCCCAGTGCAAGTATACCCAGACCCATAACAAATACAGCAAAGAATGAGTCGGAAAAGATGGTAGAAAATTCTTCCAGAATGAAGAATGTCTTGTGTTTTTTGATTTTCATTAAAGCCTGCAGGGTGATGATGGAGATCGTTGAAGATACCAATCCAACTAGTATCGTGAGACAAAATTCAAGCGAAGATAGAAATTTCAACTCTCTTCCCATCAACCATATTACTGAAGCGTACAACAGAGCATCCCTTAATCTGGAAATTTCAATACTCCAACGAGTTTCGGTACTAATTATAAAATATAAAGCTGCAATTGTGAGGAAAACACCAATAACTATTTCCACGAGTATAATTTCGAGTAAGAGGTGATAAAGAGCGTGAAGAATAAGGGACATACTGATAATCATGTAAAATATTGTGATAGACTTCAAGTGTTTTTCCTGGTCAAACACTTTACTGGGTACTAATATATATCCTGCTAATCCCACGAGGGACGTTAGTAGACCAATCACTGTTAGAAGAACAAACATACTTAGGCATATGTCCTATAATGTTTAAGTGCATTTCGATTATAAAATATAAAAAAACCTAATTTCAATAATTTTTATTTTAAGTAATTTTTCTATGATGATCCGCGGTTTATATAATTGCTGGGTTTCATAAAGCGTAAAATCTAAGAAAAATGAAGCATGATGAATAAAATAATTAGATTCCAGCGTAGACTTCTTCTCTAGAGTGTACAACTATTCCATTCTCTGTAATCTCGAATGGATGAATCTTCTTGCTGTGGTTGCTACCTCTCATCTTGAATATTTCAAGGCTTCTGAGTCTCACGTTTTCGGATCTTGTGTAGTACAGCACAATTGTACCCTCAGTTACGAAGTTTTCAACTCCAAATCTGCTTATTCTATCTCCACCAGTATCAACAATTTCACAGGTAAAGATCGATGTCAATCCAAGAACTTCCATTGTTGTAGATATCTTGAGTAATTCAACCCTAAACTTGGACGGATCCTGAATGGAGAACCCTATAGCAGTTGTAGAATCAAGAGCAGCTCTTCGAGCCCCTATTTCATCCTGGATAGTTATCATCTGGTCTATCAGAGATCTTGTATCAAAAGGTCTCACGTCTATGTATTTCTCATCGGACGGCAGACCAATTTTTGTTGAAGTTGCGTCAACAATAGCAAGCATATTTTCATCTTCATACTTTTCCAGTTCCCAGCCAAAAACCGAGAAATGTTCTCTAAGAAGCTGGGGCCTCTCCTCGGTGGCAACGAATATCCCCGGCTCGTTGAACATTTTAATTCCGTTTATAAGATATTGCATGGCAAATATTGTCTTACCTGAACCTGACGTTCCTGAAACTAGATAAGTTCGGTCTCTTAGTAAACCACCCTCACATAATTCATCAAATCCAGGAATGCCAGTTGGTACTCTTTCAATTGCCATAATTATCACTCTCCTACTCGAATCCATATACTAATATAAAAACTTTTTCCCATCATCATTTCCTTTTATGAAGGGCTTTTACTAAGGAGATTTGCTGAATAACCTTGTTTCAATGGTTACACCTTAAAGTTTAAATTGTTTGTGTTTCGATCTGAAAATATGGGAGAAAAAATAACGGTAAGCATAATAAAGGCAGACGTTGGAAGCTTGCCAGGCCATGCTGTAGTTCCAGAGGAAATACTGAATGTTGCAGAAACTTTTCTTGAGGAAAAGAGGAAAAACGGGGATATTATCGATTTCAGGGTTCTGAATGCTGGGGATGACCTGGAGCTAATAATGACGCACCGAGAAGGTGTTGATAGCGAAAAGATACACGGAATTGCATGGCAGGCATTTGAGAAAGCTGCTGAGAAAGCTAAAGAACTGAAACTCTACGGTGCAGGACAGGATCTACTTGCGGATGCGTTTTCAGGAAATGTTAAGGGAATGGGTCCTGGAGTTGCTGAAATGGAGTTTACAGAGAGAGGTGCTGAGCCGCTAATTGCTTTTATGATGGATAAAACAGAGCCTGGAGCGTTTAACCTACCCATATTCAGGATATTTGCTGATCCATTTAACACAGCTGGGCTTGTTATCGATCCAGCCCTACACAATGGCTTCGTATTCGAGATCTGGGACATCTATGAAAACAAAAGAGTATTCATGAAGACACCCGAGGAGATGTATGACATCCTGGCGCTGATAGGTGGAAAGAGCAGATTCGTAATAAAGAGAGTATATCCAAAGGAAGGTGGAAAGCTACCGGCAGATGAACCTGTTGCAGTCATAAGTACGGAGAAACTCTACCAGATTGCTGGAGAGTATGTAGGAAAGGATGACCCGGTTGCCTTGGTAAGGGCACAGAGCGGTTTGCCGGCTGTTGGTGAAGTTCTTGAGGCTTTTGCATTCCCACACCTCGTCAGTGGATGGATGAGAGGTAGCCACAACGGACCTCTTATGCCAGTACCTTTCAAATATGCAAAATGTACACGATTCGACGGTCCACCAAGAGTCATTGCTGCTGGTTTCCAGGTTGCGAACGGAAAGCTTGTCGGCCCAGTAGATATGTTTGACGACCCAGCTTACGACTACACGAGGCAGAAGGCTATGGAAGTGGCTGAGTACATGAGAAGACACGGACCATTCGAGCCACACAGACTGCCCAATGAAGACATGGAGTACACAACGCTGCCCAAGGTTCTTGAGAAACTGAAAGACAGATTTGAGGATATCTAAAATTGTTTCTTAATTTTTTCTTAATTTTAAAATATTTTATAAGAATTATTTGGAAATATCATATAGAGATATCCTTTCTCTAACAAGAAGCGGAATTTTTTCCAGCCCGACAATCTCGATTTCGTCTTTACTTATCTCAAAAAACTCGGTAAGTCTTTTAATCTTCTCGTCTGTAAGCTCTAACACTTTCTCTTCTACAAAGTCAATTCTCTTTTTGAGCTCTTCTACGCAGGATTTGTCTCCTATTATAACCACTACCACTCTGTTCTTCCCCTCTTTCAACCCCATTTCTGTAGCTTTTGAAATTTGACGGGTTGCAGCAGCATAAAGAAGAACTTCCATAGCCAGTGTTCTGGCAACGTTTCGCCCCTCAGTCCACGATTTCAGCGCCTTTCTTGCGGCAAATTCTGCATGCTCTCTGTCTACCACATAATCAGCGTCAAGGAATGTGACTGAGCAACCCTTTAAATCAATTTTTTTGAGAAAATCTGCTACCGAGTCAACATGCACAGTACCTTCAAGTAGTATGATGTCGCTCATAATACTCTCATCACTGACTCCATTTTTATGCCTTTTTCAGTCAGGTCGTATCTTAGAATGGACTTTGGAACTAGCACCCTCTTTAGCTTAAGAACTTTGAACCTTCTCTGAACCTCATTTTCGACCTCTCTTACTGTTAACTCGATTACACCATCGGCTACATGTTTCATGGCTGTTTCAGTCTGGGAATCAAACATGCCCTTTGTCATAAGAATAAGGAATATTGATTCATTCCTCTTTGAAACTACTGAAAACTCTTCTGTGAGTTTAAAGACTTCTTCTTTGTCGTAATACATGAAGAAGTACGTAATGTTGTTGATAATTACTCTATCAAAATGCTCATTCTGGATAAGAGTCTTCAATCCGTTAAGCAGGTCATATCTTATCTTTCTCAAGAATTCTTTTGCATCTTTCTCAGCTTTAACATCCCTCAATCTTGGCGAAACCAGGCAAAGAATCTTCATTTTGGATAATTCTTCTGGTGGAATGTCAAAATACAACATCATATTTTCCTTCAACTCATCTTCAGTATCATCGGTCGTAACATAGAGGACTTTCTCACCATTTTTAAGTCCTTCAATGGCAAAATGAAATGAAAAAATGTCCGCTCCAGCACCAGGATCTTCAAGGATTAAAACTACGCTGCTTGCAGGAAATCCCCCACGAAGCTGGGTATCCAGAGGTACTATTCCAGTTTTGAAGATTTTCATGGAACCACCTTAGTGATTTATACTGAACTTTATTAAAATCCGGTTCATAGCATTTATAAAGCTTCCCATAAATATGGTTGACATGGATCTAAAGTTCGATGAAAACGGGTTAATTCCTGTTGTAGTTCAGGATGTGGAAACCAAGGAAGTACTCATGTTAGCTTATGCGAATGAAGAAGCCTTAAAAAAGACATTTGAAACGGGGTATGCTCATTACTGGAGTAGAAGTAGAAAAAAACTCTGGATGAAGGGTGAAACATCTGGAAATGTTCAGCAAATTGTTGAAGTCCGTGTTGACTGTGATAGAGATACAGTACTCTATATTGTCAGACAGAATGGGGTAGCCTGCCATACCGGAAATTACTCGTGCTTTTTCACGAAGCTGGAGGGTGTTGAATGAAATATGTTGTAGATACGAGTGTATTGATAGATGGTAGAGTTTCGCAAATGTTGGAAAAAGGTGAGATAGCTGGAACAATCATAATTCCCGAGGCTGCAGTAGCAGAGCTTGAAGCTCAAGCTAACTTCGGGAAAATGAGTGGAATTCAGGGGCTGGAGGAGATAAAGAAAATTAGAGAAGTTGCCGAGAAGAAAGGATTTGACGTTCTTTTTCTTGGTGAAAGACCAACAATTGAACACATCAGGCTTGCAAAGGGTGGGGAAATAGACAATTTGATAAGAAAGCTTGCAGAAGAGGAAAAGGCTGTTCTCATTACAAGTGATAGGGTTCAGTATTATGTTGCTATTGCCAAGGGTATCGAAGCAATGTATCTGAGGCATGAAAGGATAAAACCCGAAGAAACAAAGCTCGTATCTTTCTTCACTCCAGATACATCAAGTGTTCATTTACGTGAGGGTGTTCCACCCTATGCTAAGAGGGGTAAGATCGGGAAATTGCAGCTTGTTAAACTCAGGGATGAACCAATGACTCTCGAGGAACTCCAAGAAATCGCACATGAAATACTTGAGGCTGCGAGACAGGATGATGAAAGCAGTATAGAAATCGAGAGAATGGGTGCAACCGTTGTACAGCTCAGAGATATCAGAATAGCAATAGCAGAGAGGCCTTTTGCAGACAGAATGGAAATAACAGCAGTAAGACCGGTAGCGAAACTATCAATTGACGAATACGGCGTCAGCGAGGAACTTAAAAAGAGAATTGTTGAGAAGCAGAGAGGTATTCTCATCGCTGGACCACCAGGAGCTGGAAAATCGACCTTTGCTGCTAGTGTCGCCAATTACCTGATGGATCACGGATATATGGTAAAAACCATGGAGAGCCCGCGTGACCTGATGGTTAGGGATGAAATAACTCAGTACTCACCGCTCGAAGGAGACATGAGTCTAACGGCTGATATCCTCCTTCTCGTCCGTCCGGATTACACAATTTATGATGAAGTTAGGAAGACATCCGATTTCCAGGTTTTTGCAGATATGAGGCTTGCCGGTGTTGGTCTGATCGGAGTTACTCACGCAACGAGGGCAATAGATGCAATTCAGAGAATGATTGGAAGGGTCGAGCTGGGTGTAATTCCGCAGGTTGTTGATACGGTCATTTTCATAGATGCTGGAAAGATAAGGAAGATCTATGAGCTGAATTTCACGGTTAAGGTTCCACATGGTATGTTTGAGGCTGATCTTGCAAGACCGGTGATAGAAGTAATAGACTTTGAGACGAAGGAAGTAGAGTACGAGATCTACACCTACGGTGAACAGGTAGTCGTAATGCCTGTAAAAATGGAACCAAAGGATATTGAAGCGATTAGGAGCAAAGTAGAAAATGTAATCAAAGATTATGCATCAGAATTCGAAGTTGAAGTTCTGGGAGAGAGAAAGGCAATCATTAGAGTTCCTGAAGATGAAATTCCATCCATCGTCGGCAGAAAGGGTAAAAGAATAAGAAAGATTGAGGAAATTCTGCAAATGAGTATTGATGTCCAGCCGCTACAACGTAAACAGACGATCGCCGTTAATGTGGATGAAGGTGGTAAACACTGGATACTGCATGCTGAAGGTCTTGAAGGTAAGAGAGTGAATGTTTACGCTGGAGATGAGTATCTCTTTACAGCTACTGTGGGAAGGAAAGGTGTTATAAAAGTAAGAAAAGATAAGGATGCAGGAAAAGCAATAAGGCTTGCATTAATGAAGGGAGACAAGATTTACATTCGTTTCTAAATTTTTCAGAGAGGTGTTGGGTTGAAGACCAGATATGTGCTGCTACTGATTTACGTAGCTGCAGCTTTACTTGCCATCGCTGCAACACCGAAGTATGAAGAAGCAGGAATGTATGCTTTTGAAGATCCAGAAGACGTCTCAAATTCCCTCATTTATTTTGCAGTAATACTCGGATTTACCGCATTCCTGCTCGTGGTCTCAAAAATCTGGGCCAATTTCCTGCAGAAGCTTATGTATCTTCTCGTTTTAGTCTCAATATATTATGTTCTCATCCCGTTTTTTGGCTTTACCTCCATTCTCCTGGCAATTGCAATTGTAGTGCTTCTTGTAAAAAAGCCGAACTGGATTGTAATAAACACTTCCGCGTTCTTGCTTTCTGCTGGTATAATATCCATATTCGGAATAAGTCTTGAACCGCTACCGGTTATCGTTCTTCTAGTCATTCTGGCTGTTTACGATGCAATATCTGTTTACAAAACGGGACACATGATCAGTTTAGCGGACTCCATTACAAAAATGAAATTGCCAATGCTCTTTATAATTCCCTTTTCAAGGGATTTCAGTCTCTCAGACTTGGAGAAATCAAGAGGCAAAGCTGTTTTTATGGGAGTTGGTGATGTAGTAATTCCGAACATACTTGTTGTCTCTGCTCAGGTTTTTACAAACTCCCCCTACATTGGCATAATTAAAGCCTCTGCATTGTTTGCACTCCTTGGTGGTGTATGTGGGCTTATCGCCCTTATCGCAATTATGGAACGAAAAGAAGGAGCTCATCCTGGCCTACCATTTCTCAACGCCGGTGCTATCCTCGGCTTCCTCCTCTCTTTTCTTCTCTTTTAATCTTTCTTCGATGGTGTTTTTAAGAAGTTTTACGACCTCATCAATTCCTTCTCCAGTCACGTTCGAAAATGCAGGAAGGTCTCGCCTGTCATGCATATCTGACTTGCTGTAAGCAGCTATAATCGGTACATTGAAGCTCTCTTTGATTTCGTCAAGTAGCGAGAACTGGCTTTCAAGCGGATATCCGCATGTTTCAGTGGGATCTATTATAAAGAGTATACAATCTGCAACATGTTCCAGACACAGGATTGCTCTCTTCTCAATTTGATTTCTCTTGTGAATTGGTCTATCAAGCAAACCGGGTGTATCGACTATCTGAACTTTCAACCCATCGAAGTTTCCATATCCGACGTAGATCTCCTTGGTTGTGAAGGGGTACGTGGAAATTTCTGGATGTACTGTTGAGATTCTAGCAACGAAGCTCGATTTACCGACGTTTGGGTATCCAGCAACAACAATGGTTGGGTCGTCTGTGAGAATGGGAATCTCTCTCATTCTGTTCTTTGCCTCATTTAAAAATCTCAATTCGGAGTCAATCTGCTCAACGATAGATGCTATTCTCCCATATACAGCTTTTAGAACTTGTCCAGGGTCTTTCCCACCTTTAACCTCTCTAACACCCTTCGTTATAACTCTCTGAATCACTCCATCTGCCCATTTCAATGCAGCAAGACTTTTTTTGATTCTACGTATTCCGACAACTATGTCCACCATCTCTCTGTAGAAATCTGGCAGATTTTCGTAGCTTGGATGTGAGGATATGATTTTACGGAAGTAGTCTGAAAGGACATTTGACACAGTGGAAAGTTTGTTTATCGTTTTCTCCTTTTTATTCCTCCCGCTAACCTTCGATGCTCTCCTGAATGCCTTGTCAAGCAACTCTTCGGCTGTCAATACTGTAGGCAGTTTTTTCGGTTCAAACTTCTCCATCGCAGCGCACTCTACTTTTCTTATATTAAAATACTTGCCCGGTGGTCAATCAATCATAACAAATAATTAACTATTTTCAATACAGCCTAACCCAAAAAGCTATGTCAAAGATGTATAAACAAATTCGAGCAAATTGCGAAATTTTTACTGGTAGCTTATCGCAAGCAAAATATTTATACTCTCTCAATTAATAAACCTAAAATCATTCGGGGGGTATAGTTAATGAACCTGGAACTGACTCAGATTCAAAAAGACATACTGTATGCTCTGATAACGTTATATAAAAAGAAAGCAGGATCATCGATAAAGGGAGAAGAAATTGCAGAGCTCATTAATAGGAATCCGGGGACTGTAAGAAACCAGATGCAGGCTTTGAGAGCCCTGGGTCTTGTAGAAGGTGTCCCCGGCCCAAAGGGTGGCTATAGACCAACTGCTAAGGCTTATGAGCTTCTTGCCATCACGACACCTGAAGAATCTGTAGGAGTTCCGGTAATTGTCAATGACGTCCTTATAAGTGATCTAAGTGCTGAAGAGCTTGTTTTGCCATCTCTCTCCCATCCAAAGGTATGTCAGGCATGGGTGAGGATTCTCGGAGACATCAGGAAAATCAACACGGGAGACAGGGTGATTATAGGCCCGACACCGGTTAACGAGCTGATGATCTACGGAGTGGTTACGGGAAGAGATGACACTACAAACTCCATTGTGATTTCAACCGAAAAGATCGTTGCTCTACCAAAGGACAAGGTTGGAGAACACATGTCAACACCAATCATTACGGTTGATGCTAATGCTACAGTTAGAGAAGCTGCAAAAGTTCTTGCAGATCACGTAATCCACTGTGCTCCAGTAAAGGAGGGCGACAAACTCATCGGATTGTTCTGCCTGTCCAACGTAGCAAGTGCAATAGCGAAGGACAAGCTGGACGCGCCAGTGAAGGAATTCATGTGCCCAACCATAGTCACAGTAGAAAAGGACACATCCATTAAAGAAGCGTTGAGAATAATGAGGGATCAGAATACCAGATTGCTTGTTGTTGCTGACGGTGGCAAGCCGGTTGGTGTCATATCGGTAACGAGAATACTGATCGAGCTTGCTCCCGAACAAGTGAAGTGGAGAAATGGATAAAGAAGTTAAATCCCTGTTTGATCGAACATTCAAGGATTCCCCTCTTTTTTTCATAGAAATTGGAAGAATTAAAGCCAGGACTGCAAAATGTGTTCTTCCACAGCAGTTTTTTGGAGAAATCGCTGCAAATGCACAGCCTTTGCTATCCAAACTCGTCAATGATCTGGTTGCTGGCTTTTGTGGGACAAAAGATGTCTATCGATCAATGAAAAGAATGGATGAATGGGCAAAAGAGAGGGTACGAAGTACGGTGCTTTACAAGAATGCAAAAAAGTTAGATCTGGATGTTTTACCTTCCAGTGTGCTACTCAACAGAATTATAAGTTCTCCTGAGGTTTTGTTTGCTCCTGACATCTACTTCTACGTTTACAGTATCGAAAATGAGAAAAAAGTAAGAAAAAAGCTTGAAAGGATAAAAAAATTAGAGATGAATGTAATTGAAAAATCGGAAAGAGGAATTTACACAGATAAGTCCTTGCAGGATAGGATTAAAATCAACGAGCTTGAAGGTGAACTCCTGGGTTATCCGGAGTGCTGTGTATCTGAATTCACCAGATTAAAGGGGGAAATGATTGAAGCCAGACTATCTCAGAAAGAAGAGAAAAATATTGTGTATCCCGAGACAAAGGTTGTTCTTGAGTGTCTGAGGGAAGGGTTGTTTGATATTGCCTTAGATTGCTTTTTGCATCCTGAAAAGATTGCTGGAATGGAGCTGCCAGACTCCTTCTACTCCCACTTCACATCAAATTTCTATCCATGCTCAATTCACTGCAAAAAAGCAGTGGAGATAGGAAAAAGGTATGAAGAATATCTTGAAGAGCCGTACAGGACAGCATACAAAAGTCGATTGCTACTCAACGTACTCTTTCATCTTGTGTCGGGATTTGAAAGCTACAAAATAATTAAAACAAAAGGACTGGATATCTCTACAGACTACAGGAAATATGTGGTTGACTACTTTAATAAATTCGATAGTGAGACTGTGAAATTGCTTGAAAAATTAAATGAAGCTCTATTCCATTCGCCTATCGAACTCGGGAATATGTTAATTCTGAAGTCCATTGAATCGTGACCCTAATTTTGAATACACCATAATGAAGTGGGCGTGTATATCTGCAACTAAAATACTAACTAGAAATTAAATGAAACCAAAATTTTAAATCAAAACGACACTAATTGGATATATGGAATTTAAAAGAGAAATTGAAATTTTAAGAATCTCCTCTCCAGTTGAAGATCTTGAAGTTAGTCGATACGATTTTACCCTGCAAACTTCGAGAGTTTTAAAGCAATATATTGTTGTGAAAACGAGTCACTTTGGTGAGTGAAGATGATAGTCGAATCATATCTGTATGAAAGGTTGAATGGTGAGGTGCAGTGCAAAACATGCAATCATTACTGCAAACTTAGGCCCGACAAGTGGGGCATATGCAGGGTCAGAAAGAATGAAAATGGGATCTTGAACGTTTACAACTATGGAATGGTCTCATCAATTGCTCTCGACCCAATCGAAAAGAAGCCATTTCACAACTTTAAACCCGGCAGTATGGTTCTCTCATTTGGCGGTGTAAGCTGTAACTTCCGCTGCAAGCACTGTCAGAATTATCAGATAAGCTTTGCAGACCTGACTTACCCGTATCTGAGAGAGTTAATGCCAGAGGATATACGGGAGATGACAGAAGAAAGAAACGCGGACGGAATAGCCTGGACGTACAATGAGCCTGGTATATGGCATGAGTTTGCTCTCGACTCCAGCAAGCTGGTAAAGGAGAGAGGATACTATGTCGTTTACGTAACAAACGGTTATTCTAGCAGGGAGGCAATCGACCAGTTTGATGGTATACTGGATGCAGCAAACGTTGATATCAAGGCATTCAGCGAGAAATTCTACAGAGAAATGTGCAAGGCCAAACTCGAAAAGGTTCTGGAAAGTACAGAGTACATGGCAAAGAAGGGTATTTTCCTTGAGCTGACATACCTCATTATCCCGGGAGAAAACGACTCAAAAGAAGAGATAAAAGAGTTTGCAGAGTGGGTCGTGAGCGTTGATAAACGTATCCCTGTACACTTTTCACGATTCCGTCCGGAATTCAAAGTGCTTGATAAACATCCGACACCGCTGGAGACTCTTGAAATGGCAGTTGAGGTTGCAAAGAGCGTGGGAGTTGAATACGTCTATATAGGAAACGTATGGGGACATGAATACGAGGATACATTCTGTCCTAACTGTAACCACAGGCTTATTGATAGGGAAGGGTTCCATATCGTCGATATTGATCTTGATGGGCAGAGATGTCCAAATTGCGGCTACAAACAGAACATAATCCTTTAGTACGTAAAAAACGAAAAAAACTAGGAGAATTAATTTATTCATCTTTTAAGAAGCCAAAGCGCAAAATCCCTGTTTCTTTCCACATACAGAGAGTAGTTGTCCCAGAAAACGCATGTTCCAAGTACAATTAGTTCTCCATCGCCCATTTTCTTTCTCACTGCAAAAACTGGCTCATTACCTTCGGGCATGGTTTTTGCAGTTGATAGCCCTTTGACGAGTACTTCAGCACCTTCAGCAGATACGGATGCTGAGCATGGTATTACCAGTGTCAAGTCATTGAAC
>Ga0182240_100085_pt1 | contig 46306 bp, 46 predicted proteins | sample hydfrates4_PW_90_FD_145594 | JGI IMG/M metagenome (GOLD analysis project Ga0182240, IMG submission 145594) | Subsurface microbial communities from deep shales in Texas, USA - hydraulic fracturing test 4_PW_90 | ecosystem: Environmental > Aquatic > Deep subsurface > Shale gas/oil reservoir >...
GCACTTGCCTACCAATTGGGTATTGTAGGCGGTTATGAAGGAAATATTTTCAAGCCAAATAAACCGATAACCAGGGCAGAATTTGCAACTATCTTCGCCAATGCCCTGGGACTTGAAGTAAAAGAAACTTCAACTTCCTTTAGGGATTTAGAAGGACACTGGAGTAAAAACAAGGTAGAGGCATTGCGTGAACTGGGGATTATTGGAGGATACAGTGATGGTACCTTTAAACCGGACAAAGAAATTACCAGGGCAGAAGTTGCGGCAATTATAGCCAAGTCACTGGCGGCTCACTCATCTGCTGAAAATTGGTTTAACGATATAGACAGTACAAATTGGGCTGCATCATACATTAATAAAGTTGCCGGGTTAGGATTGGTCAATGGTGTAGGCGATGGAAAATTTGCTCCCAATAAGAACACAACTAGGGCGGAGGCAATTACACTTATAATGAGGATGTTGAGGGGTTTAAGCAGGTAGAGAGCGGACTAAAAAAGGCAGCATTTCTTGCTGCCTTTTCAGCTTTCTACTATCAGAACGTATAATTCTGGGGAAGTATAAATTCAACCAAGGCTTCCGACTGCGTCAAAGACTTGGCGCAAGCCAGAGGTTAAAAAAGATATCATAATTTACAATTTATTTTTAAAAAATACTAAAGGTTTTTAAAGAATTTATATAGTATAATATAATTAAATGGCCATAAAATTAATCTTTAGCTGGTGGGGGAATTATATGTCTGAAGCCATAATGGCAGCAAAAAAAGAGGCTAAAAGACGTAAGAAAAAAAATCAGGCTCCCTGGGGATTAGTTGTTCTAATTTTTGCAATTATTGTAGCTTTACTGTTTCTACCGCAAAAAAATTTAGCATTTAGTTGGGTTATAGGTCTATCGTTTGGTTTTGTGCTGCAAAGAGCCAGCTTGTGCTTCTTATCCGGCTTTAGTGAGTTAATTATTACGGGCAATACTTCTTTAGTAAGGGCCATTATCATTGCAATATTTATAGGAAGTATAGGATTTGCATTTTTGCAATATACCACCCTGACACAGACCTCTGTTTTGATAGGTTATGTTGGACCTGTGGGAGTGCATACTGTTGTTGGTGCACTACTTTTTGGTCTAGGAATGGTTATTGCCGGTGCTTGCTCTTCAGGTACAATTATGAGAATAGGCGAAGGCTTTTTATTGCAGATAGTGGTACTAATAGGTTTTATGATAGGTGCCTTTTGGGGCGCCAGGGATTATGGCTGGTGGCATGACAAGTTTATAGCCGGGGCGCCGGCAATCCATTTGCCTCAAGTAATGGGTTGGCCACTGGCTATTTTTATTCAACTAGCGGTTTTGATTTTTATCTACTTCGCTTTGTTAAAATATGAAGAAAAAAGATTTTAGTAATGCTTTCTTTTCTGGGGGGATTTTGATGGCAGTACAAAGGCTAAACTGTGTGGGCGAGGTTTGTCCTAAGCCTGTCATATCTACTTTAAAAAAAATGAAGTCGCTGGCAGTTGGGGACGTTCTGGTTGTTGAAACCGATAATATAGCATCTGTAAAAAATGTTTCTGAGTGGGCTAAAAAAAAGGGCTTACCCGTCCAGACAGAGGAAATAGCCCCGGGGGAGTGGGAAGTTTACATTGAAAAAAAATAAATTATATTCATATGGTACTGTTTTTGGTAAAGTCTGGCCATACTGGTTAGGCGGAATTTTACTGGGGATTATTAATATTTTCAGTTTGGCATTTACTGGAAAACCCCTAAGAATAACAAGTGGCTTTTTATACTGGGCAGTAGGAATATATGAATTTTTTGGAGGAAAGGTTGCGGACTGGTACTATTTTCAAGATGTCTATCATAAACCGGTTCTCCAGAAAAGCTTTTTCATAAATGATACATCTCTACTGGTTATTGGCGCTGTTACAGGTGCGCTTTTATCTGTATTTTTAGCCTCCAGTTTTAAAGTGAGAAAAATTAAAAACCCTAAGCAGCTCATCTTTGCACTTATTGGCGGAATAATAATGGGCTATGGTACCAGAATAGCCATGGGTTGTAATATAGGAGCATTTTTAAGTGGTATTTCCTCATTTTCTGCTCACGGATGGGTTTTTGGACTATTTATGCTGGTTGGGGTCTGGCTTGGAGTGCAAATTATCAATAAATACCAAATTTAAAGCTACTAACCGCAAGAACGGCAGTAGCTTTTTTTAAAAGAGGATGTTCGAACACTCATTTTAACAGAAGCCTCTTTTATGTGAGTTTAGAAAGTCTAAAAATTCTTTTTCATGGGGTCTCAGTTTTGTATCTTTAAGATAAGCTACATAATAATGAGATGTAAAATCTACATCCTGTACTTCTATTGCCTTAAGATGTCCTATCCGCAGCTCCTTTTTAACAGTATATTCGGGTACAAATGAAAGGCCTTGTCCTGCCGTTACACTGGATTTTATTGCTTCGGGAGTATTTAGTTCAACAGCTATATTAAACTCATCAAGGCTGGTACCGTGCTCGCTTAATGTTTCCTCTATATAACATCTTGTTCCGGAACCTTCTTCCCTCATTATCAATGGTAATTCTTTCAATTCTTCCAATGTTATACTATTGGATTCCCCTGCACTTAATCTCTCCCAGAACTGTGGTTGAACAACAAGCAACAATTTATCCCGCATAATTTCCATGTATTCCATCTCATCGCCTGGAGGCTTTCCTTGGATGATTCCAATTCTTACAGTATGGTTTATCAGCTTTGTAATAACACCCGGGGTATTGGAGATTTCCACATGTACTGATATGTCAGGATTTTTATCTTTAAATAAAAAGAGACTGCAAGGCAAAGCATAATCGCCGACAGTTGTACAAGCTCCCAACAGTAGTTGTTGATTCTTGTGAATATTTTTTATATCCCTTTGAATGTTTTCTTTAAGGGAGAGAATTGTTTTAGCATAATCATAGAGAACTTCACCCGCTTCAGTGAGCTGGACACCTTTAGTACTTCTAATTAACAATTCTGAATCCAGTTCCTTTTCCAGGGCCTGGAGTTGCATACTGAGCGCCGGTTGAGACAGGTGGAGCTGCTTTGCCGCTTTAGATATGCTATTTGCCATAACAGTAACATAAAAAGCTTTTAAATGTTCTAAGTTCACGGGCGCCACCTCTTATTTAAATATTTAATTCCATTCATATTAATTAATATTAGTATATCATAAATTATAGCATAATTGTTTTCCTATAATTTCAGAGGAAAATTTTTAGCATTTTAGGGAAAAGTATTATTGTAGAATTAAAAGAGCGTTGAGGAGGTATTTTATGCCTTTACCTGACTTTGAAATAAGTAGTCAGCATCTTCAATCCTGGATAGAAGAATGCTTCTCTTTTGCTAGAAGAGGAGAAGTTGCTTCTTATATACCTGCCCTCCGATCGGTTCCTAAAGGAATACTCGGAGTGGCTATATGTGATTTAAATGGTGAAATTGTAGAAGCCGGCGATAGCGACTACAATTTTACCTTGCAAAGTATCTCAAAAGTTATGACTCTTCTTTTAGCCCTGGAAGACCATGGCCCTTATGCCGTTTTTAAAAGAGTGGGTATGGAACCAACCGGTGACCCATTTAATTCAATTGTTAAACTTGAAACATTAAAGCCTTCTAAGCCCCTCAATCCCATGATAAATGCAGGCGCCATTGCAGTTTGTGACCTTGTAAACGGTAGAACTGCAGATGAAAAATTTCAAAGAATAGTCGACTTTGTCAAAAGACTGGCTAATACGTCTGAGATAATCCTTGACAGTGATGTCTATAATTCTGAAATGGATACCGGGCATAGAAACAGGGCGCTTGCATATTTTTTAAAGGATGTTGATGTTATCAGAGGGGATGTGGAAGATACTCTGGAGATCTATTACAGGCAGTGTGCTTTAAAGGTAACTTGCCGAGATCTGGCTTTTATAGGAGCGGCGCTTGCAAATGATGGTCAAGTTCCCGGAAACGGTGAGCAAATAGTTAAACCTGAATACTGCAGGATAGCAAAAGCATTTATGGTAACTTGCGGTCTTTATGACGGTTCGGGAGAGTTTGCAATTAAAGTGGGAATACCTGCTAAAAGCGGTGTATCGGGAGGTATTTTGGCTTCTGTTCCCCATGAATTTGGAATTGGAGTAATCGGCCCTGCATTAGATGATAAGGGAAACAGTATTGCAGGTGTAAAATTACTGGAAAGAATCTCAAATCACTGGAATTTATCTATTTTTTAAAACCCTTCCCTATTAGAAGGGTTTTATAGTATTATAATGTTACCAATAAAATGGGCAGGTGGCTGTTGTGAGTTCAAGAAATGACGTATGTGAGGAGTTTTGTGTTACAAGTGGTAGAACAAGGGAATTAAAGGAAAATATTCCGCGGCAAACTGTAGAGATGGCATCCTTATTTAAAGTTTTAGGAGATGAAACAAGGGCCAAGATACTTTACCTTTTAACCCTTGAAAAAGAGTTGTGTGTTTGTGACATAGCTGAAATTCTGGACAGTTCACTTTCCAATATATCCCATCACTTGCGCCTTTTACGGGCCCACAGGCTTGTTAAATATCGCAAAGCAGGTAAAAATGTTTTCTATTCCCTTGATGATATCCATGTAGTTAATATGATCAAGGAAGGATTTGAACATGCTTCCCATATCATAAATGAAGAATAAACCCCTCTAACGATACATAAAACTACATACTTTTATTGCATAATGAGGACTATAACTTTTTTTCTATAATTTTCTAGCTTTCTAACAATTATATGATATAATTACTCTTGAAAGGAGCAGTGAAAAATGAATGAAAAGTTATTAAAGCAAATTTTGAATGAAATAAAGGATTTGAAACAGGGACAAGACAATTTAAACAATCAGTTCAATGATTTAAAGAGCCAGGTTACTGATTTAGACAAGCGGGTTGTTAGTTTAACAAGCCAGGTCACTGACTTAAACAATCAGGTCACTGACTTAAACAATCGGGTCACTGACTTAAACAATCGGGTCACTGACTTAAAAAATCAGGTTACTGAAAACACTAAGATGTTAAAAGTTCTTCTACATAGAACGGAAGAAAATTCGGCTGAGTTAAAGCGTTTATCTGATACCCAGGTTCGACAGGAAAAAATTCTTGAAAAACTTTCAATAAGGTCTATTGAACAGGAGTCTTATCTTGATGATTTGCGTAAAAAGGCTTAGGCCTATTCTTGACTGAATATAGAAAAAGTCAAAAATAGACCTTTTGTGATTTTCACTGTTTCCTTGCATCTAGATCTGTTTCCGCCGCTCTTTCCTCGATCATATAAGGTTGAACTTGAATATTCTCATCTGAGTAGAGGTGTTGATAGTATTGTTTTAACATTCTTGTTGAGGAATATTGTTTGCGGGACATGGTAATGCTGGCCTGCATCATTTCCAGCCATTTTTTCCTGTCTTCATAATATGTGGGTATAACTTCCTCCAAAAGTACTTCATAAAGTGCCTTAATATCCTGTTCGTCCTGGTGCATATCATCGAAACTCTTCAAATCTACTCTTTCATCTAAAAGCCAACCATTAATGCCGTGTTCAACACCTTCAGCCACCCAGCCATCAAGCACACTAACGTTTAATACACCGTTCATTGCTGCTTTCATACCCGATGTACCGCTCGCTTCCAGCGGCCTGCGCGGGTTATTGAGCCAGACGTCACAGCCCTGAACTAAAAGTTCGGCAATTCCCATGTCATAATTTTCAAGGAAGACCACATTGTTCTTATATCTTTGAGCCATAGATACAACATGCTGAATTATATCCTTACCTATTTCATCCTTGGGATGTGCCTTTCCGGAGAAGACTAGCTGCATTTTACCCTCTTTCAGAATTGAGTCTATTAGTTCCGGATTTCTAAAAATAAGTCCGGTGCGCTTGTAGGCAGCCGCCCTGCGTGCAAATCCAATTACTAAATTATCCAGCTTTAAAGCGACACCGGTTTCCTTCTTGACATATTCAAGTAATTTTTTCTTTAACTTCATGTGGGGCTCCCAGAGGTCTGTATTGTTTTCATATGCTTCTCTAATCTCCGGATTTTGCCAGGTTTTATTATGTACACCGTTGGTTATTGCAATGATAGGCGCTGCATTGTCAACATCTTTCCACATCTCCCTGGCAGTTTCGCCGTGAAGTTTTGAAACAGCATTAGCTTTATGTGACATCCTTAAGGCAGCTACTGTCATGTTAAAGGGGTCGCCGCCGATTTCACACATTTGCGCATAGGTAAGGCCGTTATATGCTTCCATATGCTGAAGTGTGCCGTGATCGTGTGACTCGTTACCTGCTTCTACAGGTGTGTGGGTAGTGAATACAACATCATTTTTAATAGCTTTCCAGGCATCATGGAAGGATAAGCCTTCATTTTGCATTTTTTCTCTGATTAATTCAAGACCGGCAAAAACAGCATGTCCTTCATTAAAATGGTACTTATCAACTTCTATGCCCATGGCCCGTAAAGCCCTTACTCCACCTATTCCAAGAATCATTTCTGAGGCTATTCGATCCTGTGCTTCGCCGCCATAGAGCCTATCTGTCATCCAGCCGTGTTTACCGCCCGGGAAATTTGTATCTAAAAGATAAAGGGGGGCATTATCGTATTTATCAACTAAGTACACTTTACAGGTCACATCTTCACCTCTAACACGAAGATTTACAGTTACTCCTGTATCCTTCATAGAATCATAGCTTAAATTAGGATATACATCATAGGGACGGCCATTTTCTCCTATGTATTGTTCGGTGTAGTCCTGATGCCAGAGTATTCCTATACCTATAACCGGGGCATTATTTTCTTTGGCAGTCTTTAACAAATCCCCTGCCAAAACTCCTAGCCCGCCGGAATAGATAGGTAATTCTTTATGAAGACCGTATTCCATGCAAAAATATGCTACTTTTGGTAACTTTTCCATTGTGTAATCCCTGCTTAAGACAGGGTTTCACCTCCTGCACAAGTTTCTTCAATTATTTCTTATTGTTTATTACTTACAAGAATATTATTCTTTTAACAAAATTTTTATTATAAATAAAGGAATTTATCCCTGGTCGGTAGAATCCTTAAATTAAGAAATTTGAAATTTTGTTATTGACCTGACACAAAATTGAATAAAAGGATAAGTTAGGTGCCTCGCATGAGGTTAAAAGGGAATCGGGTAACAAGCCCGAGCGGTCCCGCCACTGTAACTGGGGACGACCTTTACATTATGTCACTATTTCGGGTTGAGTGCCGGGATGGGAAGGCGTAAAGGAAGGAAGATCCAGGAGCCAGGAAACCTGCCTAACTTGTATGCGTAGCAAGACTCCTTCGAGGAAAGGTAGGTCCGCGCGGTATTACAATACCACGAGTATACCTAAAACTTCTCGCCTCAGGAGGTGGGGAGTTTTTTCTACTTTAGGAACTTATGGTCAATAGTATTCTTCGAATAATTAGCAGTAGGTTATAGTAACACTGAAGAAAATATTGGAATGAATTTAGTCAAACCCGGTAAACCGTAGGAAAAAATTGGGGCGAGCGTCAGGAGGTCGCGAGCCGCGCGACTTAAGTCAGGACGACGAATTGCGCGGGAACCCCAATTTTTTCCGGAGGTGAACCGTTGGTTTGACTTAATGAGTGGAACTACTTTCGGAAGTGTTACTGTGGCTACGATAAGCAACTCTCAGGAGGAGAAATATATGAATATTCCACGTTTTGTTATTGCCGGAGCTCAGAGTGGGGTAGGCAAAACAACTCTGACTTTAGGACTATTAAAAGCACTTAAAGAAGCCGGCTTTCGTGTTCAACCCTTTAAAGTAGGGCCTGATTATATTGATCCGGGACTACACCGGGCTGCGTGTGAAACACCGTCCCACAATCTGGACAGCTGGATGGGTACCGAAAAAGTAGTTAAAGAGGTTTTTAGCACCTATACTCCGGGTAAAGACGTGGCAGTTATTGAGGGTGTAATGGGGCTTTTTGACGGTGCTAGAGGTGAAAAGGATAGGGCAAGTACGGCCCATATAGCTAAAATTCTTAAGGCGCCTGTAATTCTTGTTGTAAATGCCAGGGGTATGGCCAGGAGCTGTGCCGCCCTTATAAAAGGTTATGCTGAATTTGATCCGCAACTTGACCTGGCAGGAGTTATATTTAACAATGTTGGAAGCGAAAATCATGCCAATTTTTTACGGGAAATTGTTGAAGATGAATTGGATATACCATGTATAGGTTTTTTGAAACGAAAGAATGAAATAACAATGCCGGAGCGTCATTTAGGTTTGCTCCCGGCGGTGGAAAATAAAAAGTTAAAGGAGCAGTTGGATTCTTTGGCAGAACTTATAAAGGAAGATATAGATTTGGATAAACTTCTGGCAGTTGCCAGAAAAGCCCCGTCTTTAAATGACGTTACTTTCAGCAAAAGTTGTCCGGAAAAAAAGGTTCGCCTGGGAGTAGCCTGGGATGAAGCATTTAATTTTTACTATCACGACAGTATTACATATTTGCAGGAGTTGGGAGCTGAAATCCATTATTTCAGCCCTTTAAGGGACAAGGAACTTCCTGCTGTAGATGGCTTGTACTTTGGGGGAGGTTTTCCTGAAATCTTTCTGGAAGAACTGTCCTCCAATAGAGACATGCACTTAAATATAAGACAGGCTCATGAGAATGGAATGCCCATTTATGCTGAATGTGGCGGCTTTATGTATCTCATGGAAAAGTTGCAGGATTTTGAAGGGAGAACCTTTTCGGGAGTAGGTATAATACCCGGAAGTGTCAGAATGACTAAAAAACTTGCCGCCCTCGGTTATGTTAAAGCTTCTCCAGTGGTCAATACACTTCTTGCAAGGCCCGGAGAAACTTTAAGGGGGCATGAATTCCACTGGTCCGAGATGGAAGGTATTCCTGAGGAAAATGCTGCTTATACGCTGGTAGGTGGTAAAGGCAAGGACGGGAGAAGGGAAGGTTACGCATGCGGTAATTTACTGGGTAGCTATGTGCACCTTCACCTGCGTTCTAATCCCACTGCAGCCCGCGGCTTTATTAAAAGCTTAGGAAATTATGGTCAAGAAAAAGCTATGGATAATTGTTAAGGATAACGGTTGTGCTTCTAGAAGCACAACCGTATCCCCCGAAGGCATGAAATGCTTATGTTTTTCTTGCAAAGAATATGCTTAGAATTTAGGAGTGAATAGCTAATGGATGCTCAAAATCTCAAATTGCGTTCCGGTTATACCACAGGAAGTTGTGCTGCAGCTGCTGCAAAGGCTGCTGCCACCAGTCTGATTAAAGGTGAAAAGGTTGACACGGTGCAAATTACTTTACCTGGCGGTGAGGAAGTAACGTTTCAGGTAAGCTCTTTAAATGTAAATTGCCAAAAAGCTTCTGCAGGAATAGTAAAAGATGCGGGGGATGATCCTGATGTAACACACGGAACCACCATCTGGGCAGAAGTGGAACTTAAAGGTAATGAAATTCAGGTAAAGGGTGGAAAGGGAGTTGGCACCGTTACAAAGCCCGGACTTTCAGCGCCTGTAGGTGGACCAGCAATTAACCCCACTCCCCTGAAGATGATAAAGGATGAAGTTAAAAAGGTGTTACCACCTGGAAAAGGGGCTGAAGTTGTGATCAGTGTCCCTGAGGGTGAAAAACTGGCTAAGAAAACATTAAATCCTAAGCTGGGGATAGTGGGGGGGATTTCGATCCTAGGAACTACAGGAATAGTACGCCCCATGTCTGATGAGGCATATATAAATTCACTCATTCCCCAAATACATCAAACAGTAGCATTAGGCTATAATCACATAGTACTAACACCTGGCGGTATGGGCAATAAAATGGCTGAAAAGATGGGTGTAAACCCAGATTGTATAGCTCAAACCAGTAATTTTATAGGGATGATGCTGACAGAATCTTTAAAAAGTGGCATAAAAGGCGCCGTTTTATTTGGTCACATTGGCAAACTAATTAAGGTTGCAGCCGGAATTTTTAACACCCACAGTAAAGTGGCAGATGCCCGCAAAGAAACTCTTGCGGCTTATACGGCTCTGGAAGGTGTTGCACCGGAGATAATTACGGGTATTATGGAGGCAAATACCGCCGAAGAGGGAGTAGAGATTTTAAAGAGAAATAAGCTGGAAAAGGTATTCTTTAGGATTGCTGAAGCAGTAAGTAAAAGAGCGGAGGAGCATTGTTCAGGGGAAATAAAAGTAGGTACAGTGCTCTATTCCCTAAAGGGTGAGATTCTGGGATATGACAATAGCGCTCTTGAAATAGGGGAGGTTGTAGGATGGAAACCACAATAGCAGTCATAGGTACCGGACCCGGACACAAGGATTATATTACAGGAGCTGCCCTGAAAAGATTGCAGGAAGCACAAGTTGTAGTAGGGGGAAAAAGGTTGCTTGAGGAGTTTGCACTTCCCCATCAGGAGCAGTACCCCATAACTAAAGACCTGAAGGGAGTCCTGCAGTACATAAAGGAGCAGAGCAAAACAAAAAGTGTTGCAGTTTTAGTTTCCGGTGATACCGGTATTTACAGTTTTTCAAGCTATCTAACCAAAAACATTCCTCCTGAAAGATTGGAGTTTTACCCCGGTATAAGCTCGCTGCAGCTGATGTTTGCACGCCTTAAAATGAGCTGGCAGGATGCATGTTTTCTGAGCTTTCATGGAGGGCCTCCCGGCGGAGTGGAAAAAGTTATTTTAGGTGGAAAAACAGTTGGACTTCTCACTGATAACCACTATACTCCGCAAAAGATTGCAGAATATCTCATCGAAAGGCAGGTGCCGGAAAGTCTGAAAGTGGCAGTGGGGAGAAACCTTTCTTACGAGGATGAGAGGATATTTAGAGGTACCCTGGGAGAGTTAAGAAACTCCCAGGAAGATTTTAGAAACAGTGTGGTGGTAATCTATCATGGGTAAATGGCAATTTTCAACCCCCGGTATACCTGATGAACATTTTGTCCGCCTTCCAGGTGTACCTATGACAAAGGAAGAGGTACGGGCAATAACAATATCTAAACTGCAGCTTTTTCCCAGAGCTTGTGTTTACGATATTGGAGCGGGCAGTGGTTCTGTTGCTGTTGAATGTGCAATTTTGTGCCAGGGTGGAAAGGTTTTTGCAGTTGAAAGAGAGGAAAAAGCTTTAGAAGCTATTCGGAAGAACATCGCTCATTTTGAGCTTCACAATATAGAATCTATCCCTGGCGTGGCGCCTCAAGCTATGGAAGAGCTTCCTCCTGCCCATCGCATTTTTATCGGGGGAAGCGGTGGAAATTTGGAAGAGATTTTAGTAAAAGCTAAAGAAAAGTTACTGCCTGGTGGGCGTCTGGTGGTCAACAGCGTTACCCTGGACACTGGGCCGAAAGCTGTAGAATTTATGGAAAAAAACAGTTTTAGAAATATTGATATAACAAGTGTAAGTATTGCAAAGGCAGCTGCCAGGGGCCAAGTCAAGCTCTGGCAGTCAAGAAACCCGGTACAGATAGTATCCGGCACAAAGGAGGAGTAAATGTGGCAGGAAAATTTTACGGAATCGGTGTAGGCCCGGGAGACCCTGAACTTTTAACCCTCAAGGCCTGCCGTATTTTAAAGGATGTGGATGTTCTGGCAATCCCCAAATCCCGGCGAGAAAGACGCAGCATTGCCCTTGAAATAGTGGCACAGGCAGTAGAAAAAGAATGGCAAATAAAAGAGTTGCTGCTCCCAATGACACAGGATCTGGCAGAATTGAAAAAGCACTGGAAAAAGGCTTCGCAAGAGATTCTAGAGTTGCTTAATGATGGTAAGGATGTGGCTTTTGTTACATTAGGGGATCCCACAATTTACAGTACCTTTACCTATCTTATGAAAGGAGTTAAAGAACTTGCGCCGGATGTAAAGGTAGAAATAGTTCCCGGGATTAGCGCCATAAATGCCATGTCTGCCTGGGTTCAAAAACCCCTTAGTGAAGGTGATGAAAATCTTGCAGTAATTCCTGCAATTCGCTCCGGGGATGAAATCAAGCTCCTTCTGGAAAGATTTGACAACCTGGTCCTCATGAAAGCAGGCAAACAGTTTAAGAAGGTATATGAAGTTCTTAAGGAAACAGGCCTGGATAAAAAGGCGACTTTTATCAGTCGCTGTGGTTTTTCAGATGGTTTTTATACTGAAAATCTGGAAGAGCTAGAAGATAAAAATTTAGATTATTTATCTTCCATACTGATCAAAAAAAATAGTGGGGGTGAGGAATAATGATATATTTTGTAGGAGCAGGATCGGGGGATCCGGAACTCATTACCTTGAAAGGATACAAGCTGCTTCAGGAAGCAGACCTGGTAGTTTATGCGGGCTCCCTCGTAAATCCCGATGTTTTGCAGTATGTCAAGGAGGGTGCCAGAGTAGTTGACAGTGCCTCTCTTAATCTTGATGAAATAATTGCAGAAATGGTAAGTGCCCACCGGGAAGGTAAAAAAGTTGTAAGACTTCATACAGGTGATCCGAGCCTTTATGGTGCTATTGGTGAACAGATGATAAGGCTGCGGGAGGAAGGAATAGAGTTTAAGATAGTTCCCGGAGTAAGTTCCTTTTTGGCAGCTGCTGCAGCACTAAAAAGGGAATATACCGTTCCTGATGGTACCCAGACAGTAATACTCACCAGGCTGGAGGGGAGGACCCCCGTGCCTGAAACAGAGAAACTCCGCGATCTGGCAAAGCACAGGGCTTCCATGGCCATCTTCCTGTCAGTGAGTATGATAGACCGTGTTGTGGATGAGTTGAAAAGCAGTTATCCTGCCGATACACCTGCTGCAGTTGTGGAGAAGGCTTCCTGGCCTGAGGAAAGGACCATTATAGGGACTCTGGAAACCCTTGCAGATTTAGTACAAGAAGCAGGAATTAAAAAGACGGCACTTATTCTTGTGGGAGATTTTCTAACTGCCAGCGGCAAATCAAAACTGTATGATAGGAAGTTTTCCCATGGCTACCGCAAGGGAGAATAAGCTAGCCATACTTGCTCTAACAAAGGGAGGGGCGGCACTGGGAAAAAGGCTGAAAAAAAGTTTTCCCCATTCCCATCTCTACCTGCCGGAACGTCTAAAGGATGAAGAGAGTGAAGAAAGTTTTTACTTTACAAACTGGAAGGACACAGTAAAAAAAATCTTTGAGATCTATCAAGGTATAATTTTCATCATGGCCACAGGAATTGTTGTTAGGGCAATTGCTCCCCATTTAAAGGATAAAAAAGAAGATCCGGCAGTTGTTGTAGTTGATGAAAGGGGAAGGTTCCCCATAAGTTTACTTTCCGGCCATGTTGGCGGCGCTAATGAATTATGTATAGAAGTGGCAAATTTTTTAGAAGTGGAGCCTGTAATTACCACTGCAACTGATGTTAATGAAAAACCGGCAGTTGACATGCTGGCAAAAAAATTAAACTGCAAGGCAGTCCCTCCTGAAAAAGTTAAGCTCTTTAACAGGCTTTTAGCCGAAGGGGAAGCTGTGGAACTTTATACAATGTGGCCGGAAGCTTTTGCCGGTGAAGGATTTGTCTTGCGATCATGGGAAGAGCTGGGGCAGAAGCTAAATACACGGGGTGCGGTAATCATTACAAATAGAAAGATTACTCCCCCTTCAGGCGAGCATATTTTTCTATATCCCCGCAACCTTGTGGTGGGGGTGGGCTGCCGCCGCGATGTCCCTGAGGAAGATATAATGGCTGCAATTAGTATAGTTTTTGATGAATACCAGTTGAATATGGAGTCAATTAAATTACTTGCCTCCATAGATTTAAAGGCTAAGGAAAGAGGTATAATTTCAGTTGCACAAAAATTAGGTATACCATTTAAAACTATACCAATCGAAAAAATTTCAAGACTGGAAGGAACCTTCCAGGAATCTCATTTTGTAAAAAAAATAACGGGAGTTGGTGGAGTATGCGAACCTGCTGCGAGGATTTTGAGCAGAGGGGGAAAGCTTGTTGTACCGAAGCAAAAAATAGGGAAAGTAACAGTTGCTGTAGCGGAGGAAAAGTTTATGTTGTAGGACTTGGACCCGGGGACAGGGACTATATAACTCCCCATGCGTATAAAGTTTTGGAAGAGGCAGATGCAATAGTAGGTTATAAAACCTATGTGGAACTTGTCAAGGATATTATTAAAGATAAAGAAGTTGTTGCTTCAGGAATGCGCAAAGAAAAGGCAAGGGCTGAAGAGGCAGTAAAACTGGCATTGCAGGGAAAGTGTGTGGCTGTTATTTCAAGTGGCGATCCGGGTGTGTACGGAATGGCCGGCATTACACTGGAAGTTGCAGACGGTAAGGTTCCGGTAGAAATGGTGCCGGGTGTTACTGCTGCTACTGCTGCTGCTGCCAGCCTGGGAGCGCCCCTGGTACATGATTTTGCTGTAATAAGCTTAAGTGACCTCTTAACGCCATGGAACAAGATAATGTCTCGTTTGGAGGCTTCAGCCATGGCAGATATGGTTATAGTTTTATACAACCCCAGAAGCAAGGGAAGACCTGACCATATTAAGACTGCAAGGGAGATAATTCTCTGGCACCGCGACCCGCAAACTCCGGTAGGGCTGGTACGGAGTGCAAGAAGGGGGAAAGAAGAAGTAACAATAACTACACTAAAAGAAATGTTAAATTATGAAATAGATATGCTTACCACGGTAATAATAGGCAACTCTGAGACTATGGTCAAAAATGGCAAAATGATAACACCAAGGGGTTACGATGTATGATACTGGTGCTTGCCGGGACCTCTGAAGGTAGGGAGGCAGTAAAACTTCTCTTGAGGGAAGGTTTGCCTGTTATGGCTACAGTAACTACTGAATATGGCGCCCAGCTTTTAAAAGAAGAGGGTTTAAAAAAGGTTGTAACGGGAAAACAGTCTGAAAAAAGCTTATGTGATTTGATTAAGAATAATGGCATTGGACTTATTATAGATGCAACTCATCCCTTTGCAGTAGAAATATCATCCATTGCCTTGAAAACAGCCCAAGAGCTGGAAGTTGCGTATGTGAGGCTTGAAAGGGAAGAGACGCCGCTTCCTGAAAGCCCGCTAATTGTAACTTCACATACTTTGGAAGATGCAGTGGAAGAGGCATTAAGTATAGGGGGGACCCTTTTTAGCGCTCTTGGAAGCAAGCACCTCCCTTATCTTGTCAAAAAGGCAAAAATGACCGGCACAAAGATTGTAGCCAGGGTTTTGCCAACACCTGCAGTGATAGAAGATTGCTTTAACTTGGGCTTAAAGCCGGAAGAAATAATAGCAGTTAAAGGCCCGTTTAGCAAGGACCTTAATAAGGAGTTTTTCAGGGAATATGGCGCAGAAGTGGTCATCACCAAGGACAGTGGAAAGGAAGGCGGCCTACAAGCAAAGCTTGAAGCTGCCCTGGAGCTCAATATCCCCTGTATCGTTTGGAAAAGGCCCAACCTGGACTATCCTCACGTAATACATAGTCCGGAGGAGATAGTGAGTGAGTTAAGGATCTACAATTTAAGGAGGTTGTATACATGAAAGAAGGAGTTATACTTTTAGGACACGGTAGCAGGAGAGAAGAAGCCAATAACCTTGTTAGGGATATCTGCTCAATACTTCAGGAGAGAGATTCAGATAAAAAATATGTTTCTGCATTTTTGGAGTTTGGCGCACCGAGTCTTCCTGACGCTGCCAAAGACCTGATAGAGGAAGGAGCAGAAAGGATAGTTGTTGCTCCAATGTTTCTAACAATGGGTAACCATATGCACAGAGATATTCCCGGTAAACTTTTGAGACTCAAAACAACACATCCCGATGTGCGATTCGCCTTTGCAAAACACCTGGGAGCTGACCCCAGGATAGCGGATATAGTAATGGATAGAGTTACAGAAGCATCCGATCTGATAGAATAGGTGAAAATTATGGAAAACATTATCTGGGAACCAAGGAAAATTGAAGAAAAGAGCATGGAAATAATTGAGCAGAGTATTGATAAACTTCCCCTCCATCAGCTAGAAAAGGCGGTTGTCAAAAGGATCGTTCATACCACCGGTGATTTTGAAATTGCTCCATACGTGAAGTTTTCACCCGGCGCTGCAGAAAAAGGTGCAGAGGCAATCAAAAAAGGCGCCAGCGTTTATACTGACGTTAATATGCTGGCTGCCGGTATAAGCAAAAAAGCGCTTGAAAAATACGGAGGCGGGGTTTATTGCTCAATAGCATCTGAAGAAGTTATTAAAATGGCTAAAGAAACAGGCAAAACAAGGGCCAGTACCGCCATGAGATTGTGGGGGGAAAAACTTGACGGGCAAGTGGTTGCCATTGGCAATGCTCCTACTGCACTTTTTGAGCTTTTAAAGATGGTAGAGGAAGGGGTGGCTTTTCCTGCGCTGGTGGTTGGCACCCCAGTAGGCTTTGTAGGCGCTGCAGAGTCTAAGGAGGCCCTTATGGCATCTGATATCCCGTATGTCTCAATTCCGGGAACCAGAGGAGGCAGTACGATAGCTGCCGCTGCAGTTAACGCAATTCTCTATTTTAAGGATGATAATAATGCCTGATAGCGGATTGGTTCTTATTACGGGAGGATGCCGCAGCGGCAAAAGCGAGTATGCGGAAAAACTGGCTGAAGAATTGGCAGGGAGAGTAACCTATCTTGCAACATCCGTAGTGGGTGATGAAGAATTTGCCGTCAGAGTTAGAAAGCATCAGGAGAGAAGGCCTGCTCACTGGGTTACCGTTGAAGAACCCTTGGAAATAGAAACCGTACTAAAAGAAGGCCATGAAGAAGATGTGATTTTAATTGACAGTTTAAGCGGCTGGTTAACCAACCTTATGTATCAAGATGGTTTTGAAAACTGGCAGTGGGATGAAAGTAAGGAAAAGGAAACACTGGAGAGAGTCCAGCGGTTTGTTGAAACTGCCAAAAGGACAAATGCCAGGGTGCTCGTAGTTTCCGATGAAGTTGGATTTGGACTTGTACCCCCATATCCTGAGGGAAGGGCTTTTCGAGACTTAAACGGTAAGGCAAACCAGATTATTGCAAAAGCTGCAGATAAAGTCTTTTTTGTAGTAGCCGGAATACCAATGGAAATCAAATAGCGGGGAGGGGAGCTTATGGCTAAGGGAAAATGCATTATGCTTCAGGGTACTTCATCCAACGTGGGAAAAAGTGTACTCTGTACTGCGTTATGTCGGATATTTAAGGAGGACGGTTACCTGGTAACTCCCTTTAAAGCGCAGAATATGGCGCTAAATTCGTACGTGACAATTGACGGGGGAGAAATAGGTAGAGCCCAGGGGGCACAGGCAGAAGCTGCAGGGGTAGAAGCAACTGTGGAGATGAACCCTATCCTCATTAAGCCAAAGCAGGATATGGAAGCACAAATTATAGTAATGGGCAGGCCATATAAAGATATGAGTGCAAAGGAATACAGGGCTGACTACCTTCCAAAGGCTGTTGGACTTGTGAAGGAATGTATAGATTCCTTAAAGGAAAAATTTGACGTAATGGTAATTGAAGGCGCCGGGAGCCCTGCAGAAATTAATTTAAAGGACCGGGATATTGTTAACATGAAGGCTGCAGAACTTGCTGATTCTCCCGTGCTTCTAGTGGCCGATATAGACAGGGGGGGAGTTTTTGCCAGTCTCATAGGTACCCTGGAGCTTTTAGAGCCGGAGGAAAGGGACCGTGTCAAGGGATTCATTATCAACAAGTTCAGGGGAGATATTGACCTTTTAAAACCGGGATTGGATTTTCTGGAACAAAAAACAGGCAAACCTGTTCTGGGGGTTATCCCCTATCTTCACCAGCATGGAATAGACCAGGAAGATTCTGTTAGCCTGGAAGAAAGGCTGCAGGACAAGGGAGACTGTAATCTGGAAATAGCAGTTATTCAGCTTCCCAGAATATCAAATTTTACAGATGTTAATGCACTTTTGGAAGCGCCTGACATCAAAGTTCGGTATGTAAAGAAAGGTGAAAAAATCGGTAATCCCGATGCAGTTCTTATTCCGGGAACCAAAAATTCAATAATGGACCTTGTCTACCTTAAAGAAGAAGGCTATTTTACTGAAATAAAAGAACTTGCCCAAAAAGGAAAGTGGATTGTCGGGATTTGCGGTGGCTACCAGATGCTAGGTAAATGGCTCCATGACCCCCATGGCATTGAAGCTGGAATCGGTTCAGTGGAAGGGCTCGGCCTTTTAGATATTGAGACTACTTTTCTTCCTGAAAAAAGCACTCACCAGGTTCAGGCAAGGGTCTGCAGCGGTGGCGGCATGTGGAAAAAAATTGAGGGACTACCCATTAAAGGGTATGAAATACATATGGGGACAACTGAACTCGGACCCGGTGCGCAACCCTTAATCAATATTAATTCTCGCTCCGGCAAAGAGGTTTCGATCTTTGACGGAACAGCAGCTGCTGGTGGTAAAATCTTTGGAACCCATTTACACGGTTTGTTTGATAACAGCAAATTCCTCTTTAACTGGATAAACAGTATGAGGGAGGAAAAGAATCTGGAACCACTCAGGGAAAAGGACTTTGAAGTTTGCAAAAGGGAAGAGGCGTACTCGAAAGCTGCTGCAAATGTTAAAAAGCATCTCGACATGGACAGATTGTATGAGATAATGGGCTTAAAGGAGTAGTAAAAGATGCTTGAACTCGTACTTGCCGCAGTGGCGCTTGATTTACTACTCGGCGATCCGCGGAACTTCCCGCATCCGGTAGTTATGATCGGTAAGGCAATAGAACTGGGAGAAAGGCTAATCAGGCAGATAACTAAAACAAATACAGGCCTTAAAATCGGCGGAACCTTTCTTGTGGCAACTATCGTTTGTAGCACTTATTTTGCAGCCTATGCAATTATTCTAGCAGCCCAAAATATTCATCCCTACTTTGGAATAGCAGTTCAAGTATGGCTTTTATACACCACCATTTCCATCAAAAGCCTTCACCAGCATGCAATTGCCGTTGCAGTGCCTTTGCAAAAAGGAGATATGGCGGAAGCCAGGAAAAAGCTTTCTTTCATAGTGGGACGTGATACTGATAAGCTGGATGAAAGCGAAGTTACCAGGGGTGTGGTGGAAACTGTAGCTGAGAATACTGTAGATGGCATAATTTCCCCGTTATTTTATGCCTTTATTGGAGGCGCTCCATTGGCGCTGGCTTATAAAGCGGTTAACACGTTAGATTCTATGGTTGGTTACAGGGAAGAAAGATACCTGCATTTGGGATGGGCAGCTGCGCGCTTTGATGATGTTGCAAACTTTCTTCCGGCAAGACTGGCAGGAATCTTCTTTGTACTGGCTGCAGTATTTACCCCGCAAGGACCAAAGGCAGCATGGAAAGTTGTTCTGAGGGATGCCAAAAGGCATCCCAGTCCCAATGGCGGTATACCGGAAGCTGCTGTTGCAGGTGGCTTGGGAATAAAACTAGGGGGAACAAACTACTATTTTGGCAAACCTTCCCACAGGGCGGAAATTGGGGATAAAATAGTTTCTTTGGAAGTATCACATATTAAAAAAGTCTTACAGTTGATGTATCTTGTGACTTTTCTGATGCTGGTTACCGGGGCGGTTGTTACCAGGGTTGCTCTTGTATTATAAAATATGGTAGAAAGAAAACTTTGTAGGAGGTTAACCATGATTCAAATCTACACAGGAGACGGTAAGGGAAAAACTACGGCAGCAATGGGGCTGAGTTTAAGAGCAGTTGGACATGGCTTTAATGTTTGTGTAATTCAATTTTTAAAGGGAAGTACTTACAGCGGTGAATTATATTCATCGCAGCTTCTCCGAGGAAAGATGGAAATTTACCAGTTTGGAAAAACCTGTCCCCATGCTGCAATGATAAAATCAGGTTTTATGAAATGTCAGAAATGTGGAAGTTGCTTCATTGGCAGAAAAGAAATAACGGGTCTTGACAGAAAAAAGATTGAGATGGCCTGGGATTTTGCAAAAAAAGTTTTGAAGGAACGAAAATATAAAATAGTTATCCTTGATGAAATAATGTCTGCCCTTAATAGGCAACTGATAGATCTTGACGAATTGCTGCAGGTACTAGACAGTGTTCCTGATGATATTGAGGTGGTTATGACCGGTCGCAATGCACCGGATAAGTTAAAGGACAAAGCCCACTATGTTACCGAGATGAAAATGGAAAAACACCCCTTCAAGCAAGGGATTGAAGCTCGCAGGGGGATAGAGTATTAGATGTAGGGGGACTTTATTTTGCGCTCATACTTACTTGCTTTAAGCTTTTTAACTGTACTTCCTATAAAAATCAATTATCTGGCTTCTGATGAACAAATGGAAAGAACCTTATTCTTTTATCCGGTGGTTGGAACAACACTTGGAATTATTCTTGTTGCCGTTTCCTGGCTGGGACACTATTTACAATTAGGTATTGCAGCAGACACCTTGACTGTAATTACACTTGTGGTGCTGACGGGAGGTCTTCATCTGGATGGCCTCATGGATACTGCAGATGGAGTTATGAGTGGTAAAGAAAGGGAAAAAAAGCTTGAAATTATGAAGGATAGCAGGGTAGGTGCCATGGGAGTAATTGCGTGTGTTGCAGTACTTATTTTAAAGATTACTTTGCTGTCAGTATTACCGCTATCTCTAAAATTCCGGGCTTTAATCCTGGCGCCTGCTGCCGGCCGCTGGGCGTTTGTTTATGGTATTACAAGCTTCCCATACGCGCGCTTAAAACCGGGATTAGGCAGTATTTACAGCAAGAAGAAAAAAGAAATAATTTTATTTATTACTACGGTAATTCTTGTACTGACAGGATTTGTTTTACTGAAGTGGCAGGGATTAATAATTGTTGCAGCTACTTTAGGATTTCTGTTTTTATTAAATAGAGGATTTATGAAAATACTTGGAGGCGTGACAGGTGATACCTACGGTGCTACGGGAGAGTTGGCAGAAACATGGGTGTTACTGGTAGCGGCAGTATTGAGTAGGGTGGTGTAGCAGATGATTTATCTTAAAGGGACTGCTAAAGCCCCTGGAACATGTGGGGAACTGGTAGAAGGAACCATAGATGGCAGGGATTTTCTCATAACATGCCCTGTAGATATCTGGTCAGAGATTACTGTGGAAACAACCGGAGAACCTTTGCAAAAAAGTATTTTTTCAAAAACCCAACAAGCAATCAGTCTGGCAGTATCTAAATGGAATACACAGCCTGTAACTTTCAGCTTTTCAAGGAAAAGTGACATTCCTTTAGGGAAAGGAATGGGAAGTAGTACTGCAGATATAGCTGCTGCTGTTCAGGCAGTAGCCCGTGCTCTTGGACAAGAGGCCACTAGTGAGGAAATAGCTGATCTTGCTTTAGAAATTGAGCCGAGTGATGCATTAATGTATCCTGGAATTTATCTATTTGACCATAAAAAGGGTCGCTGGCGAGAGCCCCTGGGGGATCCCCTAGAGATTGACATAGTAGTACTGGACCCCGGAGGAGAAGTAGATACTGTCCAGTTTAACAGCAATAAAAATCTTGTCCAATTAAATGCAAAAAAGGAACCCCTTGTGCAGGAAGCTGCAAATCTAGTAAAGGATGGTTTAGCAGAAAGAGATCCGGAAAAACTAGGCAGGGGTGCTACCATCAGTGCATTTGCAAATCAGGAGATACTTCCCAAGCCTGATTTGAATACTGTTCTTAAATGGGCTAAAGAAGTTAAGTCCCTGGGTGTAAATGTGGCCCATAGCGGAACAGTGATGGGTATTCTCCTCCATCCTCAAGCTGCTGATAAAGATGAAGTAGCGGAATACATCAAAAAGAAGAGACCCGATTGGGATATTTTCACGACTCGTTTGATAGGTGGAGGTATTAAATAAAGGGGGAATTAAGAAATGGAGCATAAGCCTTACCACGGGGGTAATCTTTGGGAAGCTGCGCAAAAGTTTGGTATAAAGCCCCAGGATTTTATAGATTTTAGTGCGAATATAAACCCCCTTGGCCCATCGCCTAAAGCAATCCAAAAAATTAAAAGCAACTTGGAAATGATCCGCCACTACCCGCAGCCGGGGGCAGAAGAGTTAAAATCTGAACTCGCCGGTTATTTGGGTATTCCGGAAGAAAATTTACTTTTAGGTAATGGTGCAGCAGAATTGATTTATATGCTCGGCAGGCACTTTGATTCAAGGAGAATAGTACTTGCTGCACCGTGTTTTTCCGAGTATGGGGAAGGCAGTCTAAAAAGTGAATTTAAATATATAGATCTTGGTGCAGAAGACGGTTTTGCAATTAAGGCCAATGCTTTTATGCCTGAAATAAAGCCCGGTGATGTGGTTTACATAGGCAATCCCAATAATCCAACTGCTACACTGACACCTCCTGATGAGTTATTAAGGATTTTTGAAGAGTGTCAGAAAAAGGGAGCAACTTTAGTTGTTGATGAAGCTTTTATAGACTTTGTTGATGAGGAAGAGAAATATACTTTAAGACATGAAGCTTGTAAACAACCTGAAGATTGTTGTGTTAAAAACTCAGGTTTAATAGTTTTAGGTTCTTTAACTAAATTTTTTGCATTGCCCGGTCTCCGGCTTGGTTATCTTGTTTCAAGCGCTGAAAATATAAAGTTTTTTGAAAAGCTTTTACCCACATGGAGAATTAATTCGCTGGCACAGGTAGCAGGAGTTGCCTCTTTAAATGATCAGGAATACATCCAGAGAACTAAGATAAATAACAAAAAGGAAAGGGAATTTCTGTTAGACGGCCTGCAGAAGATAAATGGCATAAAGCCTTATAGATCACATGCCAATTTTATTTTAGTGAATTGCAAAGAAACCGGAAGGGATATACACCAAATCCAAAATTACCTGGGGCTGCAGGGAATTTTGATTCGCCGCTGTGATACTTATCGCAACCTTGATGAATATTATTTGCGCTTGGCTGTCAGGTTGCGAGGCGATAATGAGAGGCTGCTGGAATTGCTTGAAAGGTATTTGGGGGTAAGGAAATGAAAATATACTTTGTCAGACACGGTGAAACAGACTGGAACAAGAAAAAAATATATCAGGGTCATACAGATATCCCTTTAAATGAAAAAGGTATCCAACAAGCTGAAAGCGCTGCTGATTACCTTAAAGATAGGGAAATCGAGGCTGTTTATACAAGTGACCTCAAGCGTGCCTACAGAACGGGAGAAATAATAGCCCGCCCACACAATTTGCAACCTGTAACGGATAACAGGTTACGGGAAATTAATTTCGGAGCATGGGAAGGACTTGACTATAACGGGATATATGCAAAATATAAAAAGGAATTTGATGATTGGTACAAGGATGTTTTTAATACACGTATCCCCAAAGGTGGAAGCTTTAAAGATGTACTGGATAACCTGCTGGATTTCCTACATGATAAATCCATTCAAAAATATCAGGAGATTGTTGTTGCCACCCATGGAGGAGTTATTAAGGCTTTACTTGGTCATATAAAAAAATCTGAAACCATCCTTTGGGAACAACAAGTTTCACCTGGGTCCATCACAGTAATTAGTTACAATATCGAGCAAGATGAACTGCAAATTGAGGAAGTGAACCTTCTTCCTAATTCCCAGTTCAATTAAGCCTCATAACCAAGATGAGGCTTTTTTTAAATTATTCTGACCTCACGGTGAAATTAATGTATAATTATTTATAGCAAGTTATTACTAGTTAGGGTGATAGCAATGGACCTTAACTTTTTAAATGATTTTTTGCAAAGGATATCAATTTTAAAGATAGATGAGACTTCATGTCTTAAAGTTATCTCACCGAAATCCACCTGTAATAAGTGCCGGGAAGTCTGCCAGCAAGGTGCAATTACTCTTGGTGAAAGAGTTAATGTAACCGAAGATTGTAATAACTGTGGAGCTTGTGTTGCTGTTTGTCCTACGGGGGTCTTCAGTATTTCTGATCCAAGTGATGAGTACTTGCTTGAAAGGGCCGGCAGTAGCAAAAAAATGGCGCTAACATGTGCGAAATATGCTACTAGGTTGCCTCGAAAAGTAAGGAATTCAGCTATCAAAGTTGAATGCCTTTCACGGCTATCTTTTGAAAGTTTACTTGCTTTAGGTGTTGCTGTAGAGGATAAGCTATATTTGTATTGTGATGAGAAGTGCTGTAGTGATTGTAATAATAAAAAGACTGTCCAGTATTTACAATCAGAAATATATAAAGCAAACAGCTTATTGGGAGGAAGTAAGAGTATCTGCTGGACAAAAGATTTTCCTCAGGATGCTTTTCAGAAGCGCCCGAAAGATTATAAGGGTTTTGATAATACTAGGAGACAATTTTTTAAAGAAATCGGCGCTGGAGTTAAAAAATTACCCTTTGAGGCGCTCTATTATATGCTTAATGGGGAAAACGAAATTCCCCGGAATAACTACAATCAGGTGAAAGAAACAAAAGGTTTACCCTTTAAAAGGCAACTTTTGCTAGAATCTTTGCAAAAAGCTATGGATAAAAGAGGAATTGAAGGGCAAAAACTAAAATTACCCCTATATAAACTAAAGATAGATAATTGTTATCTCTGCGGGATATGTACAAAGCTTTGCCCCTATTCCGCCATACGTCTATCTGCTGATGGAAATTTGGAAATAAATTATCTCAGGTGTGTGAACTGCGGCTTGTGTAGTGATGTTTGCAACAACAGAGCAATTTCATTCCATGATAATGTAACTTATGAGGAACTCGTTGGAGATAATTGGAAAACAATTGTCCAATCTTCTGAAAAGGTCTGTAAAAAGTGCGGGGAAAAATTTACAGCAGGCAGCAATAATTGCGTTGAGCTTTGTTTGCGGTGTAAAATAGAAAGTGATATGGCGGGTGGAAAAGGATAGGAGGCATACAAATGGATGATAAAAATATGAGTGTGACTGAACACCTGAGTGAACTCAGAAGGGTATTTCTAGTTTCATTCATAGCCGTCTTTATAGCAAGTGTAATAATTTATCTTGGATTTAGAGAGAGAATCCTGGAGTTCTTTTTACAGCCTGTTAAGGATATGGAGGTATCATTTGTATTTGTCGGTATGACGGAGGCTTTTTTGACCAAGATAAAGCTGAGTGTTCTGGCAGGCTTTATAATAGCTTTACCGGTTGTATCGTGGCAGGTGTGGAGTTTTATTGTCCCGGCGCTGCGCCCTAACGAAAAGAAATTTGTATATATCTTGGTTCCAATCTCACTGGTGCTTTTTGTATGCGGTATTGTTTTTGCCTATACCACTGTCTTTCACCTGGCTGCAAGGTTTTTGTTGGTGGAAGCAGGTGAGGGCTTACAACCCATGATAGCCATAAGTAAATATATTTCCTTTATAATATATTTTTTACTTCCCTTTGGGATCGTTTTTCAATTGCCTTTAGTTGTAGCATTTTTAAGCCGGACCGGGATTGTAACTGCAAAAGCCTTGTCTGAAAAGAGAAAGCATGCAATTTTAGTAATATTTACAGTTGCTGCTATTTTAACTCCGCCGGATATAATTTCTCAAATTTTACTTGCAGGTCCCGTTCTAGTGCTTTATGAGGTCAGCATTCTGGTGGCTAAAATAATAAAACCTAAAAAGAAACCTGTGGAAGAAAATGCATAACATGGGAAGTAATAATTAATAGCTTGGTATCAAGAACCGTGTTCTGAAAAAAGAATTAAATTTGCAGGATTTTATCTAAAAAAAGTAGAATTTTACAAGTATTACAATATACCATATTTGTTTTATGTTAGTTAAGTTTTTTTATATCCTGAAGTAAGGGTATAAAACTAAAAAAATTCAAGGAGGGAAAAAATGAAGTTATCTACAAAAATTTTAATTGGTCTTATTTCTGGTATTATTGTAGGTTTAATTTTAGGTGCATTTGGTGCAGTAGGTTTCGCAACAAACATTATTAAGCCCTTTGGTTCAATATTCCTTAACTTAATTAAAATGATCATTGTACCGCTTGTATTTGCTTCACTGGTAGTAGGGGCTTCCAGTGTTGGTGATGTCAGTAAACTGGGTAGAATGGGTGGCAAAACTATAGTTTATTACTTAGTAACTACAGCTTTTGCCGTAACCATAGGTATCATTTTGGCAAACATAATACAGCCCGGATCCAGTATGCAGCTGGCTGAAGGATTAACTTTTGAAGGAAAAGAAGCTCCGGGTATTGTTGAAACCATTCTAAATATTGTACCAAAGAACCCAATTGCTGCCATGGCAGATGGTAAAATGCTTCAGATAATTGTTTTTGCGCTTTTTGTAGGGGTGGCAATTACACTTGTTGGCAAAAAGGCTGAACAGGTTAAAGGTTTCTTTGATGGTTTTGCTGAAGTTATGTATAAGATTACTGCAATAGTTATGGAACTGGCGCCATACGGCGTTTTTGCATTAATAGTTCCTGTTGTTGCCGAAAATGGCCCTTCAGTACTCTTGCCTTTATTGAAAATTATTTTAGTTGTTTATTTAGGTTGTCTATTACATGCCTTAATAGTATACAGTTTTACTGTAAAGGGCCTAGGTAAAATGAGCCTCAAGGATTTCTACAAGGGAATCCTTCCTGCGCAGGTTGTTGCTTTTTCAACTTGCAGTAGTTCAGGTACACTACCTGTTACAATGAAATGTGCCGAAGATAATTTAGGTGTATCAAAGGAAACTGCCAGTTTTGTCTTGCCTCTGGGTGCAACAATTAACATGGACGGTTCAGCACTTTATCAAGGTGCCTGTGCAATATTTATAGCCCAAGTATATGGCCTTGACCTTACACTGGGTCAGCAGTTAACTGTTGTACTAACAGGTACTCTGGCATCAATAGGTGCTGCAGGTGTTCCCGGTGCAGGATTAATCATTTTGACTATGGTATTGAAATCAGTAGGACTTCCTCTGGAAGGCTTGGCTTTGATTGCCGGTATCGACCGTGTGCTGGATATGGCACGTACTACACTAAATATAACTGGAGATTCTTCTTGTGCGGTTGTAGTTGATGCTTCAGAAAAAAGAAGAGAAGCACAAATTAATAAAGATGCCGGAGTAAGCAGTTAAGTTCCGGTGATGTTAAAGTAGTGTAAAACCCCGTGGTTAACTCCACGGGGTTTAAAATTTGAAAACACTATTTAGCAGGAGCAAAATTTGCTATAAAATATACATCCTCTGAACTTTCGTTTCTAATTCCGTGCACGGAGCCTGTTGGGGCGTAGATGGCGTCCCCGGGTGTTACTTTTTGCTCAGTATCGTTAATTGTTACTATACCTTCCCCTTCCATTATGTAAAATAGTTCAAGGGTAGGGTGGGTATGCAGGGGAATTTCTCCGCCGGGCTGAAGTTTAACAACCAGTGTCTTGAGATTTTCATCGGTACTGGCATCGATAATCAGTTTCACAAAAGCTCCTTTGCAGTCGGGATTTGGATGCGGCTTCCAATCCATATTGGTGGTATTGATTATTTTACCCTTCATAAAAATCTCTCCTTTGTTAGTTTTTACTAATAAAAAAGCTTCCACGCAATTATCTTCTCATTATAAATAATAGCCTAAAATTGATAATCTAGCCAGAGGTTATTCTGGGGGATATTTCTCCCTACACTTTCCAGTGGGATTTAAAAGATTTTTTAAAAAAATATTAAAAAATAAATTATAACTGTTATCAAGGAATCTGTTCCTGTTGTGCTGTAAAACTTAATGAAAAAATTGTTAAAGCAGTTGCACTTTACTTAAACCCGGGGAAAAGGTACGTATTGAACCTTACAGAAGTAAATGAGTTAGTAAAGAACTGGTGACTATATTTTGCCTTTTAGATATTGCCGATTTTCAAATTTTATGTTATTTTATTATTTATGGTTAAATAATGATTTAGAAATGATATTGAGTAAAAAAATAGCAAAGAAGGGATTTACATGCCGTGGTTACAACTTCTAATTTTAAGTGCAGCTCACATGGTTACTGATTTTGCTCAGGGCGCAATACCTATTTTAATTACAAACCTTAAAGAAAGTTTGTCGCTCAATTATACCCAGGCAACCGCAATCTTTTTAGCTTCCAATATTGCTTCTTCGTTTGTTCAGCCGGTATTTGGAGTAATTAGTGATCGCCACAAACTTTTCTGGCTAATGCCTGCAGGAGTTGCTTTGGCAATGCTTGGAATAGCCCTGGCAGGTATTATTCCAAACTATTATCTGGTTCTGACAATAATTTTTATAACCGGATTGGGTATTGCGGGATTTCATCCTGAAGCTTCTAAAGCAACTCATTTTTTAAGCTATGGTCCTAAAAAGGCTACAGCCATGTCAATATTTTCAGTTGGTGGAAATGTTGGAATAGGCCTAGGGCCTCTTCTTGCAGCCGGTTTTATTGCAGTTGCAGGACTTAAAGGAACTCTCTTTTTTTTAGTGCCGGGAATTATGATGATATTAATTCTTAAAAAGATCTTACCTCAGGTTGAAAAGGCAATGGAAGCCCATCAAAAAAGTATACTTGAAGAAAATCAGAAGAACAGTTCACCAAAAGAAACTATTCAAGTAGGCGCTCTGGTTTTGCTAATTATCGTTGTGGTGGTACGGTCCTGGATTCACGCGGGGCTTTTAAACTTTATACCGTTGTATTTCATAGACTTTTTGGGAGAAAGTGATTTTTACGGAAGTCTTCTGTTAACTGTTTTTCTCATTGCAGGAGCAGTTGGTACACTAATTGGAGGGCCATTGGCAGATTATTTTGGTCCAAAAACAATGGTCTGCTGGTCAATGATTTTATCTTTGCCTCTAACTTATTTAATTTATAATTCTGAAGGGATTTGGACCGTAATTTTTACTGCGCTGGATGGCGCTGTGCTTATTTGCACCTTTGGAATAACAGTGGTTTTCGGGCAAAAACTCCTACCTAATAAGATTGGTCTAGCGTCGGGGTTAATGTTAGGTTTTGCAATAGGTACAGGAGGGTTTGGCGCTACCTTACTTGGATATATAGCTGATACATGGAATATATTTTATGCTTTAAAATTCATGTTTGCTCTTCCTCTTCTTGGAAGTATACTGGCGTTATTTTTACCAAAAGTTTCGGGTCAAAGGAAAACGAAAATGGCTGTTTCTAAAAGTAGTTTAAGTTAATGAAAAAGGCCGCTGGTGCGGCCTTACTTTTTATTTTTTCCATCTCACTTATCCCTTTGGTTTAAAAGTTGCGCAATCTGTTTCTTGAGTGTTTCTGGCATTAGGGGGCTGAATTTCGATACTTGATGCTATGCACTGGTTGCCGCTTTGCCAGTATTCGCAAGTATCTACTACACATTTTACGCGGCCTATGGCATCTTGTTTGCTTACCATATCTTAACCTCCCTTCAGAAAAATCAGTAATTCATTTTTAAATTTTCCCGTTTCGTAGCTAATTATGCGATGGATAAATAAAAATACTATAAATTACCAGTAAAGATTATCATTCCCGGCAATATAATCTAGTAGTAACGTCCTCTATTAGAAATTGTTGGGAGGTGGACACAAATGTCTGGTAATATTTTTGCTGGTGGGCCCAAAATAGCGCGGTTCGTAGCATTTTTTGGAATTTTTGTTGTTGGAATGCATTTTGTTTACGCTTTGTATGACTTAGGAACCTGGCAGCTAGGTGCAATGATTGTTGATGTAGTTTTCGCGGCTGCTGTTCTCTGGGGCGTACTTCAACTGGTGCAATATAAAAAATCAGGTTGGATAGTAAACTGTGTCTTTGGAGTCTTAATGCTGGCTAGAGGTCTTGGGGGCTCTGTTACAGTCTCTACTGAACTAACTTTCTTCCAGGCTATCCAACCCTATGTAAGCGTTATTGTGGGCTTGGTGCTTCTTGTGGGTCTGTTTCCTTTGAGAAGTTCCTATTTTTCAAAATAGATAAAAGACTATTATATAAGTGCTGCGCACGCGGCACTTTTTTTCTTTTCCGGAAAAAGATATGGTAATACATGTATTACCATATACGTAGATATAAAGCAGGAATTTCGGTTGAATATCTAGAAAAAAAATAAAGTGTCTTGTTATGAAGAACCATTTGTTATATTTTATATTGGAGTTGAAAAAAATGCGATTTAAATATAAAGTCATTATTGTACGTGCTAGAGGTACAATCATATTATTGAGTTTACTATTGACCTGTTTTGGACTCGCATCACCTGTAATTTTCCGAGGATGGTTGCCTCCTAATAAGGTAAATTTACCCCTGTGGATTCTTTTCTTATCGGCTACTGTCGGCTTTTTACTGGGTAAATATGCCCATGAAACCTATCGTTATTTAATTTCAAGGATGCTCGGAGTACGTGCATATTTTATATTTTTTCCTTTTCCAAGAACATATTTTTTGGACAGTTTAAGTAAGTGGCAGGCAATAAGCATCACTTTAGCCCCCTTTGCAGACCTTACCCTGCTCGGGCTTATCGGTCTTGCTTTTGGTACATGGCTGTTTATACCTTCAGTGGTAACCTTTATTACAGTTAATTTTATCCTGTCCGCACGTGATTTGATTGAGTCCTATTATCTTTTTCGTATGGTAGGAGCGGAAGAAATTGTTCATAAAAGACCTGATGGCTTTGAAATATGGGGATAGAAACGTAAAAGGGGTCCGAACAGACAATTGCCTGAGGACCCCTAATTCCCATAATTTTTAATGTGAATATTATTGTAAGTATGCTCCTGTTTGCTGTTGAAACTGTGCTGGATTAATATAGCCTTGTTGCATACCCTGATTTTGGGTAGCCTGGCCGTATCCCTGCAAATTCAAATTATGTCCCGTAGTTTGCCTGAATTGAGCGTTATTTACAGGAACTTTTTGGGTAAGTTCAGACTGATTGGCGCCGGTTTGTTGTTGGAATTGGGCTGGATTGATGGAACCTCGAGCAAACTGGTATCCTTGATTTTGCAGTCCTTGCTGTTGGCCTTGTAATCCTAGCTGCTGTCCAATTTGTTGATTATACAGATTTTGCTGCTGCCCATACATATCCATCTGACCGTACTGCTGGTTTTGCTGTGCTATTTGCTGTGATAGTTGTTGTTGCTGGGCTGGACTGATATTAATCTGGCTGTATCCTCCCTGGGCATTTCCGCGGCTTACTTGCTGAAATTGCGGCTGAGCCTGAAATTGCTGAGTTTGCTGGGGATACATAGTCATTTGACCAAATTGTCCGGATACTCTAGCTTGAGTACCTGCTTCATTTTGATTGGTTGCTTGCTGGAATTGACTATAGTCTACAGCATTTCTCATCTGAGAGAATTCAGAAGGATTAGCCCCAGTTTGCTGTTGAAATTGTGCATAATTAATGTTCCCTTGTGCCATTTTTTCACCTCCTTTCGGTTCCTGCTACACAAGTTATTCTTTCCTGAACTGGTAGCAATATGAGAGGAAAAAAAAGGAATGCTTTGCATCATATATGAAATATAAGGAAGCGTATTATAGACAGAATAGTTCGTAATAAGAAAAGATTTTACCGAGGAAACTAAACTATGTAGCAAGAACTATACTAAAAAACGAGCACATAATTAAAGACTATTTTTACAATTATAATTTAAAGGCAATGCTGAGTTTTCTAAAAATTTATATTTAATAAATAATGATGGATATCATTATTTATTAAATTATAATTTAAGGGGGTGCTAATCGGAAAAGATAAAAATAAAAATTAATATTTATTATCTAACTATCTATATTTTTAATTGTTTTGTTTTGTTTTGCTTGTAATTAAATTAAAAATAATAAGGGGGAAAAAACAATGGCAAATTTTGAAGAGCTATCAAATGCGGTGATTGCAGGTAATGAAGCAAAGGTTAAGGAGTTAACTCAAAAGGCAATTGACGAAGGTGTAGAAGCAATTGACATTATTAATGAAGGACTTATTCCTGGTATGACAGTAGTAGGTACCCGTTTTAAGGCTGGGGAAATGTTTGTACCTGAGGTTTTAATGTCCGCTCGTGCAATGCAGGGTGGAATGGAACTTGTTAAGCCTCTAATTGCTGATACAGATATGCCTTCCGCAGGTACTGTAGTATTGGGTACTGTTAAAGGCGACTTGCACGACATTGGTAAGAACCTGGTTGGTATGATGATGGAAAGTGCCGGTTTTAAAGTAATAAACATGGGTGTAGACGTGTCAGCTGAGAAATTTGTTGAAGCGGTAAAAGAACATAAGCCACAAGTAGTTGCACTATCAGCACTGTTGACAACAACAATGCCAGCTATGAAAGATGTTATAGAATTACTTAAAGAAGAAGGTTTAAGAGATGATGTTAAGGTTCTAGTAGGTGGAGCTCCTGTATCTCAGGATTTCGCTGATGAAATTGGCGCAGATGGTTATGCTCCTGATGCAGCTTCTGCTACCGACCTTGTTAAAAGTCTGCTTGGCTAAAAAATAATATATTGCCGGATCGTTTTAAATAACGGTCCGGCCATAATGTTTTTAACTAGGGAAGGGGATTTGTGTATGGGGTAGCAATAGGAATAGACACTGGTGGTACTTATACTGACGGTGTCATATTAAACCTTGAAACTCAGGAAGTTGTGAACAAAGCAAAAGCCAGAACTACCAGGGAAGATTTGACCATAGGAATCTCCGAATGTATCAATAACTTATCCCTACCCAACCCTAATGATGTAGGATTAGTTGCGCTCTCTACAACACTTGCGACAAATGCTATTGTCGAAGGAAAAGGTTGTGAAGTTGGAGTAATACTGATTGGCCATGACCCCATCAAAGAGCTTCCTGTAAAAAATTACGTTTCAGTGAGCGGGGGACATAATATTAAGGGTAAGCCTGTACAAAAATTGGATATAGAAGCTACTAAAAAAGCCTTGAAGAGTTTTGAAGGCAAAGTTGATGCCATTGCTATTTCAGGCTTTTTAAGTATTCGTAATCCTGAACATGAATTAAAAGTTAAAGAACTTGTACACGAAATACTCGGCTTGCCTGTTGTTTGTGCGCATCAGTTGACAACTTCGCTGGGATTCCATGAGAGAACCGTTACGGCAGCTTTAAACGCCAGATTAATTCCCATTATTACTGAGCTGATCCAATCGGTGAAGCAGGTGCTGCTACAAAAAGGAATAAATGCCCCCATTATGATAGTAAAAGGTGATGGAAGCTTAATGGGTGAAGAGGTGGCAGTAGAGAAACCAATAGAGACAATACTGTCGGGGCCTGCTGCCAGTATTGTTGGCGCTACTTTTCTTACAACAATAGAAGATGCCATTGTTCTTGACATGGGTGGGACCACTACAGATATAGCCATGTTAAAAAAAGGAATTCCAAAGGTGAATTCTGAAGGCGCTTCCGTTGGAGGATGGCTTACACGGGTTGAAGCTGCTGAAGTATATACCTATGGAGTTGGTGGTGATAGTTATCTACAAATAGATCCTAAGGATAAAAAGTTGGTAATTGGTCCCAGGCGTGTCTGGCCTTTGTGTTATGTAATTTCAAAATATCCATATTTGAAGCAGGAACTCTTTCAAGCCAAAAAGATAATCTTAGATTTACTTAACAACCAAAAAAGTGACTGCTTTATTTATTTAAAGGAACCTAATGGGAATGGTAGCCAGTTAAGTTCAAAAGAAAGGGAAATTTTAGACTTACTAAAAGATGGTCCGCATTCCATTTTATATCTGTCTAAAAAAATAGGCACAGACCCGAATTTCCTGCCAGTTGAAAGACTTGAAAATCTAGGCGCTATTGCACGTATTTCAGTTACCCCGACAGATATTCTGCACGTTGCAAAAGATTATAACCTGTGGAGTAAGGAAGGCGCATCGCTGGGGGTTCAATTACTGGCGGATCAAATGGGTATGAGTGAAAAGGAATTTGCCAAGATGGCCATGGATGAAATTGTTAATAAGATTGCACTAGCAATTTTGCAATCTCTTGTCAATATTGAAGGTAAAAACTGCCGGATAGAAAAGGATTATGGCTGCAATATATTCCTTGATAAAGTACTGGGGCGCGGTAAGAGACATACTTTCAATTGCTCGGTTGAATTACCGAACCCTATTGTTGCCATTGGAGCGCCGGTCCAAGCATATTTGCCAAAGGTTGCTGAAAAGTTAAATGCACACCTTATAATACCTTCTAACTCAGAAGTGGCAAATGCTGTTGGAGCAGCAACAGGTAAAGTTGTACAAACAGCTCAGGTTTTAATAAAGCCTGGTTCGGAAGGTGGATTTATTGTTCACTTGCCGTGGGAACGTAAATCCTTTATGGAGTTAGAAGAGGCCACTAAATTTGCAATGGAGTCTTCAAGGGAATGGGTTAGGAAAAGCGCCTTGCGTGCAGGCGCCAGTGATCCTAATGTAATGGTGGAAAAAGAGGACGTTTACTCAAAAACTGCTACCTCATGGAGTGATGAAGTTTACGTGGAAACCAGGATTACTGCCACTGCCGTTGGAAAACCTAAGTGGTCATATGACATGCCTGGTAAAACTAATAAAGTTTTTGTATTAGACTAATTTAAGAAAGGGAGGAAAAATATGTCCATTTTAATTGTTGGTGAATTAATTAATACTAGTCGTAAAGCAATTAAGCCTGCAGTTGAAAATAAGGACGCTGAGGCAATTAAAAAGGTAGCAAAGGATCAGGATGAAGCAGGCGCCCATTATATTGATGTAAACTGCGGAACTCAAGTCTTCAATGAAGAAGAAACTATGAAGTGGCTAGTGGATACAGTACAAGAAGCAACTAAAAAACCTTTATGTATTGACAGCCCAAATCCTAAAGCTATTGAAGTTGGTTTGGAAAACCACAAAAATGGTCAACCAATGATCAACTCAATTACTGACGAAAAGGAAAGATATGAAACCATTTTACCACTTGTATTAAAATATAAAGCGAAAGTAATTGCCCTCTGTATGGATGACACTGGAATGCCTGAAACTGCTGATGACAGAATTAAAGTAGTTGACAGCCTTGTTCCAAAACTCCTTGACGCTGGTGTACCTGCTGATGACATTTACCTCGATCCATTGGTAAAACCGGTTAGTACCGGTGATACTGCCGGATTAGAAGTTTTAGATACAGTTAAGTATATTAAGGAAAAATATCCTGAAGTACACTGCACATGCGGAATGAGTAATATCTCCTACGGTCTGCCAAACAGAAAAGTATTGAACTGGGTATTCATGATTCAAACTATGACTGTCGGAATGGATTCCTATATCTTTAACCCACTAGATAAGAACCTTATGGGACTTCTTTATGCTTCGCAGGCAACTCTAGGTATGGATCAGTTCTGTATGCAGTACTTAACTGCCCACAGAAACGGACTATATGAAGAATAAAATCTTAAATTAATGTTTTTCGAATTTCCTCTTTACTCGGTGACCCGGTAACTACAAGGTGTACTTACCTTTAGGTACGGGTTGCCGTCTTTTTACTCCATGAAAATTTTCTGAAAATCTTGACAAAAACTAATAAATCTAGCATTATATAATACAAAGGTTATAATGTGATACTAGTATACCATAATAATTTTTTAAAATTTTAAAAAATTGTTAATATCATATTTTTTAATATATAATAGATTCTCTAAATAGTACTTTAGTAATATTTCTAGTTATAATGTCAACAAAGATATTAGCAAAATAGGGGAGTGTTTTACTATGGGAAAAACCACACTACTTGTCAAACCTTCTAACGAAAAAATTTCTGTAAACAAGGGAAGTAACTTGTTGGATGTTTTGAATCAATCCAATATCTATGTAGAAGGTGCTTGTGGGGGAAGAGGTACTTGCGGTAAATGTAAAGTAAAGGTATTGCGGGGTGAAGTGGCTCCTAGCGAAAGCGATCTAAAAAAAATCACTAAAGAGGAAATTGAGTTAGGCTATCGCCTGGCTTGTAGAGTGGAAATAAATGATGACCTAACAATAGAAGTTCCCGGGCAAGCTAAAGAAGACTCGAGAAAAAGTGATATTAGCAGTACTGTAGGTCTAGAGGCAGTTACTTCTTTTAAAAAAGAATACGTTGAATTGCCTCAGCCTGTTTTGAAAGACCAAATTGGTGACTTTGAAAGGATCAAAAGACATGTTCCAGAAGGAGAAAACTTTACAATCTCTTTAAATGCTTTACGAAAGCTTCCCGGTGTACTGAGGAGTTCTAAATTTAAAATCACATATACTTCTTATAAAAATCGGATTATTGATGTAGAAGAAGGGGATACCACTGGAAAGTTATACGGTATTGCCTTTGATATAGGTACAACTACAATTGTTGGTACTCTTCTGGATATGGTGACAGGTAAAGCGCTTGCAGTTTCTTCAACAGGAAACCCGCAGCGTTCTTATGGAGCTGATGTAATTTCTCGTATAACATTTAGCTCTGAAAAAGATGGACTGAAGATTTTAAGAGAAAAAGTTCTCCAGGGTATGAACGAAATCTGTAAAGAGCTATGTAAAAAAGCGGGTATAAGTTCCCAAAACATTTACCACATAACTACTGTAGGGAATACTACCATGCATCATTTATTCTTGGGGGTTGACCCTACTTACCTGGCACGCTCGCCTTATATACCAACCTTCCAAGAAGCTCAGACACTTACTGCTGCTGAAGCAGGACTTGAGGCAAATCCCGATGCCTGTGTGTATATGGTTCCAAATATTGCAGGGTATGTAGGAGCTGATACGGTTGGGGTTGTCTTAGACAGTCATTTGGAAAAAAGTTCTCAAATTAAACTGGCAATAGATATTGGTACTAATGGAGAAGTTTTACTTGGTTCTAAGGATAAGCTTTTGGCTTGTTCCACTGCGGCGGGGCCGGCCTTTGAAGGTGCTCAAATAAAATACGGCATGCGGGCTGCGGAAGGTGCCATAGAAAGGGTAAAAATTACAACTGATTGTGAGATTGCAACAATAGGCAATAAGCCTGCAGTGGGAATTTGCGGCTCAGGATTATTAGATGCCGTTGCTCAACTGGTAAAGGCGGGAATTATAGATTCCAGAGGGCGTATTTTACCTCCCGATGAGATAGAGGGAATTTCACCTCAATTGGCTGCCAGAATAATTGCAGGCGAAAATGGCTACGATTTTATACTGGCTACTGAGGAGGAAAGCGGTATCAATAGCCCTGTTGTGCTTACACAAAAGGATGTAAGAGAAGTTCAGCTGGCTAAAGGAGCTATTTACGCTGGAATTAAAGTAATGGAAAAGAATCTTGGAATAACAGATGATGATCTCGCGGAAATAATACTTGCAGGGGCTTTTGGTAGTTATATAGATAAAGAAAGCGCTGTAACCATAGGCTTAATACCTGCTATAGATTTAGAGAAGATAAAATCTATAGGAAATGCTGCCGGTAGAGGTTCGCAGATGGCGCTCTTGTCCGATACAGAAAAAGAAAGGGCAAATGTTATATCTAGACAGGTTGAGTATATTGAATTGTCTACCAACCAGGATTTCCAGCAGGAGTTTATGTTTGCTATGAATTTTCCTTCTCCTCAATAAAAATACTGTAAGTGCATTACAACCTTATAAGTAAAAATTTCCCCCGCAACTTAAAAAGATAGAAAGTAGGCGGGGGAAATATCCCCAAATATTAGCTTGTCAACTTTTTTCTGAAAGTTTTGTAATTAGGTTAAATATAAACTAAAAAAGGAGGTGTTTTACAGGTAAACTAATTAAAGAAAAGAAAGAAAAGAGTAGGAAAATGTTATGTTGTGTTTGTAAATTTTAAGGAGAAAGGAAGGGGTTTGTGAGATGTCATTTCTGAAGAAGGTAGATAAGAGTATCTTTTATATTTCTGCGGTTATTTGTGTGATTTTTGTACTGTGGACTATAGCGTTACCTGATAGTGCAAGTAAGGCTTTCAATGCTTGTTTGAGCTTTTTAACAGGCAATTTCGGTTGGAGTTACCTCATATCGGTTTCAATTTTTCTGGTATTTTGCTTGGTGGTAGCATTCAGCAGGTTTGGCAAAATTAAACTGGGTAAAGATGATGACGTACCTGAATATTCTACAAGCAGCTGGTTTGCAATGCTTTTTAGTGCGGGTATGGGCATTGGGCTCGTCTTCTGGAGTATTGCCGAGCCGATGTATCACTTGGGAGGCCCTCCTTTTGGAGAACCAAATTCCATAGAAGGTGCAAGGGTTGCCATGAGAACCACCTTCTATCACTGGGGATTACACCCCTGGGCCGTCTTTGCGGTTGTAGGTTTGGCGCTGGCCTATTTCCAGTTTAGAAAGGGATACCCTGCATTGATTAGTTCGGCTTTTGTCCCCGTGCTTGGTGAAGAAGGGGTCAAGGGGCCGATTGGTAAGGCGATAGATATTCTTTCGGTATTTGCAACAATCTTTGGCGTGGCAACTTCTTTAGGTTTAGGGGCGCTGCAGATAAATTCCGGTTTAAATTCTCTCTATGGAGTACCAAATGAAACCTTTATGACAGTTATCATAATTGCCGTTGTTACGGCGTTGTTTACTATCTCGGCGGTAACGGGTATTCAAAGAGGAATTCGTATTTTAAGTAATGTTAACATGACTTTAGCTTTTCTCTTGATGCTATTTTTGTTACTTGCTGGTCCTACAGTATTTTTGCTTAATATATTTAGCGATACTATAGGAAATTATTTACAAAATATAGTCTGGTTAAGTTTCTTTACCGATCCGTATGGTTCCGTTGCAGAGCATACGGGCTATGACTGGCTCGGGGCATGGACCGTTTTTTACTGGGCATGGTGGATTGCCTGGGGACCATTTGTAGGCGGATTTATCGCTCGTATTTCCAAGGGTCGTACAGTTAGGGAGTTCATACTTGGAGTTTTGTTTGCACCTACTTTGCTGAGTTTTATCTGGCTGACAATTTTCGGTGGAGCTGCCATTCATATAGACCTCTTTGGAGCGGGAGGAATTGCTGAGGCGGTCGGTAAAGACGTAACTACGGCACTCTTTGTTACGCTGCAGAACTTCCCGCTGGGGTCACTTACTGCATTAGTGGCCACTATTTTAATATCAACATTTTTTATTACCTCTGCCGACTCGGCGACGTTTGTTGTGGGTATGTTAACTTCCGGTGGAGATTTGGAGCCGGGAGCAGACCTCAAGGTATTCTGGGGAGTTATTGAAGGAGCTGTAGCAGCAGTTTTATTGATTACAGGAGGCTTGAAAGCTCTTCAAACTGCATCCATTGCAGCTGCATTCCCCTTTATGATAGTAATGCTCTTCATGATTTATTCAATTTATAAGGCATTTATACAGGAAACGGAAGTACCTATGCTGGGGGATAAATCAAAAATAGCTCCTTCGCAAGGAGAAGGAGAAGCTTCAAGTGAATAAATCGCTATAGCTAAATTAATAAATATTTACAAAAGGGGTGGGAAGCTGCCCCTTTTTTCTATAACGTTGCTGACTAAACTTTTTCAATTAAAAAGAGGATATTGCCTGGTGTTAACAGAAAAAAGTAACTACCAATCAAGCGTGTTTTTGTAAAAAATCCTATTCCGGGGGTGGTTACCAGGTGGCAAAATATATTGAAACTTTAGAGCTGGGAAGGGCTTTTTTTGAAAATACGGAGCAGGGAATAATTTTGCTTGACTTGGAAGATACAGTTCTGGAAATCAACCGGGCTGCTCAGGAAATGTTTGGTATAGAAAAAGCCATCTCCGGGCTGCAGCTTAGAGAAATTTTTCCTTTTATGTATGAGAAGGATAAAAAGCAAATTGAAGAAGGGGTCTTCACTTGCAAGAATGATTACAAAAAAACATATAAAATAAAGTGTCGGCAAGTGCGACTGGGTGAAACCGGACTTCTCAAAATACTGTATATTACCGATTTGACGGCAATTTCCGAATTGCAGTGCAAATTGCGAAATGTCACGAGTGAAAGGGATAAAATCAGAAATATTATTGAGTCCATAGATGAAGCGGTTATTGTATGTGATAAGGATGGCATCGTTTTTCTACTTAACAGGGCCTGTGAAAAACTTAATGATTTTTCTAGAGAACAGGTAATCGGTAAAAGTGTCAAGGAAGTTTATAACCTGACGGAAGAAACAAGTTATATGTTAAGGGCTATAAAGGAAAAAAACCTATACTTGACGTTTACCAGAACTATACCACCTTGCTGGGGAAAAATATGAATATTATGTGCAGCAACGTGCCCCTCTTTTCGGGAGGAAAAGTTGTAGGCGCCGTCTCTGTCATGAAATCGTATTACCGTGCTGAAAAACTTACCCAAAAAATAATGGAACTGCAGGAGCAACTTTTTAACAACAGAAAAAGACATAGAGGAAATGAAAGTTCAAATAATTGTGAGTACCGTTTTAAAGACATTGTTGGAGTTAATTCCAAGCTTAAACAGGCTATTAGCTGGAGTAAAAAAGCCGCCTTAACCTCTTCTCCCATTTTGATTTATGGAGAAACGGGAACTGGAAAAGAGCTTTTTGCCCAGAGCATCCACAACAGCAGCCACCGCAAAGAAGGGCCGTTTCTTGCAGTTAACTGTGCTGCGATACCGGGAAATCTCTTGGAAGGTATTTTATTTGGTACCGAAAAAGGAGCATTTACAGGAGCGGTTGACAGGCCCGGACTATTTGAACAAGCTTCAGGAGGGACTTTGTTTTTGGATGAGTTAAATAGTATGGCGCTTGACCTTCAGGCCAAACTCTTAAGGGTCTTGCAGCAAAATACCATCCGCAGGGTTGGGGGTATGACTGAGAAGCGTATTGATGTACGTATTATTAGCAGTATGAATGAAAACCCGGCTGAAGCCATATCTGCAGGTAGGTTGAGGCAGGATTTGTATTATCGCTTAGGTGTTGTTTGCATTCACATACCACCTTTGCGGGAAAGGAAAGAAGATATTTCTCAACTTGTTGAAGAGTTTATTAAAAGGTACAATCAAAAACTAAATAGAAATGTTCAAGGTATTTCACCGAGCCTGGCCAAAGATTTTTTGAATTATAACTGGCCCGGAAATGTTAGAGAATTGCAGCATGCCCTAGAGTCAGCAATGAACATGGTGGAACCTCATGAAAACCTTTTAAAGGATCATCATTTACCGCCCCATGTCTTAGAAAAAATAGAAAATAAGATTTCTGCTACTGATACAACTAAAGATATAAACGGAGATTATTATTCGGTAACTTGCAAAGACGGGATGGAACTGCAGGATATATTGCAAAATGTAGAATACCAGGTTATTAGTCGTACATTGCAGAAAAATAACGGTAACGTATCTAAAACAGCAAGGGAACTGGGGATAAGACGCCAGGGACTTCAATATCGCATGAAAAAATATAATATAAAATAGTCAAAATTGTTGTACTACAGAAAACTTTTGCAAAATGGTAAAATCCTGCGAAGATAGGTGCCTTATGAAAATGCAATGCCAAATCATAAGGCATATTTTCAGGAGAAAAACCAGGTACAATGTGCATTCTCACATGGCAGGTTATAAAAGTTATTAAATATATAAAAAAGAAGAACGGGAAAGTATTGCAATTGCACAAATTCAGAAAATTTTAACTTGGAAAAAGTGTGGCACGGAACTTGCTTTATAAATTGACAAATAAAAATAAACTTGAAACGAAAGGAGGCTTAGAGACATTTTCCCCTCGTTACAGCTCTAATTGTAAATTTTAAAAGAGATAAAGAAATCACCCCGAAGAAAGGAGAGAGATTTGTGAAAAGTAACTATGTAAAGGCTAACTATGACGTTAATCAAACAATTAATTTTCGTGTGTTGAGTGATCATCAGTGTGAAGAAATTTATCTAGCTGCCCTGGAAGTTTTAGAATATACAGGAGCCGTTATTCACAGTGAAAGAACATTGGAAATTTTGAAAAAAGGTGGTTGCTGGGTAGACGGTAACCATGTAAAGTTTCCAACCAAGGTTGTTGAAGCAGCAGTAAGGACTGCTCCTTCCAGGATTGCCATTAGTGACAGAAATGGTAAAAGAGCTATGTTTTTAGAGTCACAAAATGTTTATTTTGGTCCTGGACCAAGTAATACTTACATGTTAGATCCGGAAACCGGAGAAAGAAGAAGACCGAGAGTGGCAGATGCAGCTAGAGTTGCTAAGCTTTGCGATGCTCTTCCTAACATTGATTATGTTATGGACAGTGGAACACCTATGGATGTTACTCCTACGCTTGCGGATGTTCATTCATTTAACCAAATGGTTAGAAATACTACAAAACCCATTATTCATTGGGGATTTGATGAGGACCAGTATAATGACATCATAGATATGGCTGAAGTAATAGCAGGTGGACCAGAAGAATTATCCAAAAACCCGTTCTTCATCCTTTATTCAGAACCAAGTCCTCCATTGAGACATTCCCATGAGGCAATAGATAAAGCAGTTGCTGCTGCTAAAAGAGATATTCCTGTTATTTACGTTCCTGTAAACTTTGCAGGTGGTACTGTTCCTGCAACTATGGCGGGAGCTCTGGTTTGCTCAGTTGCCGATTCCCTGGTAGGTTTGGTCGCTAACCAGCTAGTAAGACCCGGCTCCGGCTTTATAATGGGAGGAGTTATAACTGCCATGGATATGAGCAGTACTATCTGTTCATATGGTGCTCCTGAACTGTCTTTACTTTCAGCTGCATTAACTAATGTGGCACGCTATATTGGCATCCCGATGTTTAGTACGGGTGGATGTACCGATGCAAAAATGATAGATGCCCAGTGGGCTGCTGAAGCAGCATTCTCTAACTTATTAGCAGGTTTGAGCGGTGCAAGCCTTGTTCACGACTGTAACTATATGGAATACGGCAATACGGGTTCAATGGACTTACTAACAATTAACGATGAAATTATTGGAATGGTTAGAAGAATCATGAAGGGTATCAAAGTAGATGACTACCAAATGGCAGTAGATATCATAGATAAAGTAGGTCCAGGAGGTCATTTTTTAGGTGAACAGCACACTATGGAAAACTTTAGAAAAGAATTCTGGCAGCCTAAACTAATGAATAGATTGCGTTATGATGAGTGGAAGGCTAGCGGTGCAAAAACTATGGCGCAGAGAGTAAACGAAAGAACGAGGGAAATCCTGGCAAACCATGAAGTTGAACCTCTACCAAAGAGTGTAACTGATAAATTGGATGCTATTATTGAAAAGGCAGAACAGAGAGAAGCTAGTAAGAGATAAAATGGCGCTTAAAAAACGATTTATATTTCAAAATGTCCCGAAGAAAGGAGAGATTATTTGTGAGATCAAGAAGTAATTTTAAGGCTAATGCCAGTACGATGCTCAGTGTGCTTTCTGATAGACAGTGTGAAGAAATTGTAATGGCTGCTGAAGAAGTTTTAGAGCGCACTGGGGTAACTGTGTATGACGATGAAGCTCTTGAAACACTTAAAAAACATGGTTGCTGGATAGATGGGAACAGGGTAAGAATTCCAACTGCATTGGTTGAAAGATGCTTGAGAAGCGCTCCGACTCGTGTAACTTTATGTAACAGCAGAACTGGTTCTAGAGATGTATTGTTACAAGGAAACAATGCATATTTCGGCAGCGGTTCTGATACTCCATATACTATAGATCCTTATACCGGAGAGAGAAAAAGGGCTACCAAAGAAAGTGTTGGCTGGGCTTGTAAAGTTTTAGATGCACTTCCAAATATAGATTTTGTAATGTCTTTAGGTATTGTACAGGATGTACCACTCTTAATCTCTGATAGACACCAGTTTGAAGTGCAGGTTCTCAATACCGGTAAGCCAATTGTAACAACAGCGCATGATATTTACGGTTTTGCTGACATAATTGAAATGTGTGAAATAATTGCCGGTGGCGAAGAAGAATTAAGACGCAATCCATTTATGACTCTCTATGCAGAACCAATTTCTCCATTGCAGCATGCATGGGAAGCTGCTTCTAAACTTGTGTTGGCGGCTAAAAAAGGTTTGCCTGTTGTTTATACTCCCTGTGTTATGGCAGGTGGTACTGTTCCTTCAACTATGGCAGGAGTTCTGGTAAACGGACTGGCTGAAAGTCTCAGCGGTTTAGTAATTAACCAGTGTACAAGAGAAGGATCTCCATTTATCATGGGTGGAGTATTTACTATAATGGATATGGGAACTACCATATTCTCCTATGGTTCACCTGAATTTAATCTTTTAATGGCTGCTCTGGCTGATTTAGCTCATTACCTCAAGATACCAATGTTCGGAACGGCAGGTTGTACTGACAGCTGTGTAGTTGACGAACAGGCCGGAATTGAGGCTGCAATTTCCATTGCCATGACAGCTATGTCAGGTCCTAACCTCAATCATGACGTCGGTTATATAGAGTATGGTTCTACTTCATCATTAGAAATGCTGGTGTTATGTGATGAACTAATTGGTATGGCTAGAAGATTGACTAGAGGTATTGAAGTAAATGAAAATACTCTTGCACTGGATGTAATACATGATGCTGGACCAGGTGGACATTTCTTAACGCAAAAGCACACATTCGATAACTTCAAGAAAGAAATATATAAGAATAGATTATTTGATCACCAGCACTATGAGCCATGGAAAGAAAAAGTGAATAGACCGATAACAGAAACGGCTAGACTGAAGGCTATAGATATAATAGAAAATTATGAGCCGGAGCCATTACCTAAGGATGTTCAGAAGAAAATACGTGAAGTGGTAGAAAGAGCTGAAAAAAGAGCAGAATTATAATTTACTTTAAAAAGGCAGTGTTAATAGAGCACTGCCTTTTTTGAAAATATTTTTACTAAAATTTATATTCCTGAAAAGTGAATTATTATGTTATAATTTATTAATAAACAGCACAAATTTAGAGTTTTAAAGGGGATTATGTCTATGTTACAAATGCAATTAAGGGATTTAGTTGGAGAAGAAATTCTTGAACAAATTCTATCCTCTTTTACCAAAGCTACAGGTTTAAGGGCGGTAATAGTTGATCGCGACGGCAAAAATAGAATAACATCCAAAGACTTCCCTGATGATTGCGAATTTTGCACTATTATACGCTCTACTGAGTTGGGATGCTCTAAATGTGAGAAATCTTATGCCAGGGCCGGAAAAGAGTCGGCCAAATATGGTGAACCATATATTTTCCGTTGTCATGCCGGTTTGGTAGCATGGGCTGCCCCAATAATGCTTGATGATGAACATGTTGGTTCAATTATCTGTAGTCAGGTCTTAATGTGGGAACCTGAAGAATTTTTCTGGCAAGAGATTAAAGAAATGTGCAGTAGTTTGAATTTAGATTTAGAAGTTTTAATGGAAGCTGCAAAAAAACTAGAAATTTTATCAGCAGAAAGGGTTCAAGGCGCTGCCGATCTTTTGTTTTTTGTAGCTAATCATTTAATGAAAACCGGAATGACAAATTTACAGCAGCGCAGAGAAATTGCTGAGCATCAAGCCCGCTTGGGAGAAGAAATGCAGGCAAGAAAAGCTCTGGAAAGTGTTGTTAAAGAAATTGAGTCACGCTCTAACAGGATTTATGCTCTAGAAAAGGAACAGGAGTTAATTTCTGCAGTGCGTAAGGGTGAGCGTGATACATCATATAGGCTTTTAAACGAATTGCTGGCTGACATTATTCAAAAATATCCCGATGACTCTAAAGAAGTTAAGTCAAGGCTTCTAGAATTAATAGTACTTCTTTCACGGGCTGCAATAGAAGGCGGAGCAAATTTAAAATTAATACTATCATTAAACTCAAAATATTTAGAAGAACTAAATAACATAGATAGTATTGAAGATCAGTGCTTGTGGATTTTAAAAGTAACACATGAATTTATTGACAGTATTGATAAATCTTCAGATATTAAAAATTTACAAGTTATTCAGAAATCTGCAGAATTTATGAGGAAAAACTTTAATAAAAAACTGACAATTGATGATATTTCCCAGGCAGTATATTTAAGCCCCTGTTATTTAAGTAAAATATTTAAACAGGAACTGGGCTGTACAATTATGGAATATTTAACTAAAGTAAGAATTGATGAAGCTAAAAAATACTTGCGTAATCCCCGTTATAATATAATGCAGGTTGCAAATTTGATTGGATTCGATGACCCGAGTTATTTTACAAAGGTTTTTAAAAAGAGTGAAGGTATCACTCCAAGTCAATATAAGAGAAAAGCTTTGTAATCTAATATAGGAGGCCTTTGGAGCTATGGATTTTCAAAAATTAGCTGAAGCAGTTGTGGAAGGTAATGTTAAAAAAGTAAAGGGATTAACCGAGAAATTGTTATCTGAAGGAATCCGCCCTGATATCATTTTAAATGAAGGTCTCTTAAAGGGAATGCAAAAAGTAAGTGACCGGTATAAAGAAAAGGATTTTTATATACCGGAAGTTTTACTTTCTTCAAGGGCAATGCAAGCAGGGTTTCATATTATCAAACCTCTAATAGAAGATAATAGCACAAGCGCCCTTCCTCATAAAGTTGTGATAGGGACTGTTGCAGGGGATTTACATGATATAGGGAAAAATCTTGTCTC
>Ga0182240_100088_pt1 | contig 45796 bp, 49 predicted proteins | sample hydfrates4_PW_90_FD_145594 | JGI IMG/M metagenome (GOLD analysis project Ga0182240, IMG submission 145594) | Subsurface microbial communities from deep shales in Texas, USA - hydraulic fracturing test 4_PW_90 | ecosystem: Environmental > Aquatic > Deep subsurface > Shale gas/oil reservoir >...
CCTCTACTTGAAAAAGGGTAAATGTAAGCAATCTTGTGTTGATGCCTGCCAGAGGGAGGCAATTGATTTTGAACAGAGGGAAGAGATTGTAGAATTAGAAGTTGGGGCAATAATCCTGGCTACAGGCTTTGAGATTTTTGACCCCAGTGTGGGACCCCAGTGGGGTTACGGAATTTACGACAATGTCATTACAGGTCTGCAATTTGAAAGAATAACAAATGCATCAGGCCCAACCGGGGGAAAGGTGTTGCTGAAGGATGGCAGTGAACCTAAAAAAGTGGCAATTCTGCACTGTATTGGCAGCAGGGATGAAAACTATAACAAGTATTGTTCGCGGGTTTGCTGCATGAGTTCCGTTAAGTTTGCCCACCTGGTCAAGGAAAAGACAGACGCTGAAGTGTATGAGTTTTATATAGATATGAGGACTTTCGGTAAGCAGTATGAGGAGTTTTATAACAGGGTCCAGGAAGAGGGAGTTCATTTTATCAGGGGTAAAGGTGCAGAAGTTACCGAAATAGGCGGAGAACTGACAGTGCGTGCGGAAGATTCTCTGCTGGGAGTTTACAGGGAAATACCCGTAGATCTGGTAATTCTCAATACTGCACTTGTTCCCTGCAGCGACAGTGAAAAGGTAAGCCAGATCTTTGGTGTCTCACGAGCCGAGTCGGGCTTTTTCCTTGAATCACATATCAAGCTCGACCCAATCAGTACTACAAACCAGGGAATCTACCTGGCAGGTTGCTGCCAGAGTCCCAAGGATATTCCGGACACTGTAGCGCAGGGGTCTGCGGCCGCTGCAGGAGCGCTGGCCGCAATTGCAACCGGCAAGGTTACAACTTCGCCTATTTCCGCTTCTGTAAATGAAGATATTTGTTCAGGGTGTAAAACCTGTCTTAACATGTGTGCCTATAAGGCAATTACTTTTGACGAGAATAAGAAGGTGGCGGAAATTAATGAAGCGGTATGTAAAGGCTGCGGTACATGTGCTGCTACCTGCCCGTCAGGAGCAATTACAAATTCCCATTTCACCACTGAGCAGATATTTGCTCAAATAGAGGGGGTCTGCGAGAATGGCTGATAAAAAATTCGAGCCCTTAATTGTAGGAATTTTGTGTAACTGGTGCTCTTATGCCGGCGCTGACCTGGCAGGTACTTCAAGATTTAAGTATCCGGAAAATATTAAAATTATACGTGTAATGTGCAGCGGCAGGGTAGACCCCTTGTTTGTCATCAAGGCTTTCAAAGAAGGCGCTGATGGCGTACTGGTAAGCGGCTGTCACCCCGGAGACTGTCATTATATAGACGGCAATATCAAGGCAATGCGGAGAGAGACCCTGCTTTCAAAGCTGCTGGAAGATCTGGGTATTGAAAAGGAAAGGTTTAAGCTGACCTGGGTTTCCGCTTCCGAAGGTGAACTTACAATACCCGAATTCTACAACCGTGTCTTGAAAAGAATTACTATAGATCCCATCTTTAGAAGCAGATATTCCTGCACTAAAGAAATTTGTAAAAACCATACGGCGACATGAGTATGGGATTCTCAATCATGCTGATTATCCGATACATACAGGCAAGCTGGAAGGAATAAACAACAAAATTAAGGTTATTAAACGACAAGCTTATGGTTTTTATGACCTGGAATATTTCATTCTTAAAATTAAACAGGCTTGCCCGGGAAAATCATAGCTCTTAACCAACTGTTTTGGTGAAGAACCTTATATTAAAACTTCTATTTTCTTTCAGAAGGTTATATTATAGAAAAGGAGGTGGGAAAGGAGGGGAGTTCTTCTTGGAGGAGCAGGGTTTTTTAAAGGGAGCTTTTATTTTGTCTTTAGCCGGATTTGTTAGCAAAATAATGGGCGCCCTGTACAGGATCCCGTTAGCGCGGTTAATTGGCGGGGAAGGATTAGGACTGTATCAAATGGCATATCCTATATATACAATGATACTTGCAGTATCTACTGCAGGTATTCCCGTGGCAATTTCCATCCTTGTGGCTGAAAAACAGGCCCGGGGTGATTACAGGGGCGGTATGCGTATTTTTAGAATAGCAGTTATCATGCTTGCTATTATTGGTGCGCTTTTTACACTGCTTTTATATAATAACTCTTACCTGCTGGCAAATAAAATTCTCAATGATAAAAGGGCATTTTATGCCATAATTGCCATTTCCCCGGCAATCTTTATAACTGCAATAAATTCTGCTTTTAGAGGGTTTTTTCAAGGAAATCAAACAATGGTTCCCACGGCAGTATCTCAGGTAATAGAACAATTTGCCAGGGTTACCACGGTGCTTATTGCAGCTTACATGCTTTTACCTTACGGAGTTGAGTTTTCTGCAGCGGGGGCAACCTTTGGGGCGGTTGTCGGAAGTGTATTTGCACTTTTAGTTCTTATCTTTTTTTATATTACATTTCCCCGTAAAAGGGGAATAAATAGAAAATCCGGAGTCTCTCAGGAAGGATTTCTGAAGGTAGTTGGTAGAATAGCGTACATAGCGCTTCCGCTTTCTCTCGGTGGTCTTGTTATGCCTGTTATGCAGGTAATTGATGCTACCATTGTTCCTTTACGCCTCCAGGATGCAGGCTACAGCATGACGCGGGCCACGGAACTGTTTGGGCAGCTTTCCGGGATGGCAAATACTTTGATAAACCTGCCAACCATTATCACAGTATCGTTGGCAGTGAGTTTGGTGCCGGCAATATCTGAAGCTGTCACAAAAAGACAGTGGGCTCTCTTGCAGAGTCGCCTCAGTGCGGCCTTTCGAATTACACTTTTGCTGGGCCTGCCTGCGGCAGCAGGTTTATGGGTACTTGCAACACCCATCAGTGTATTGTTATATGATATTGCTGAAGTTGGCGTATCGCTGGCAGTACTGGCGCCTGCCGCACTTTTCCTGGGGCTTTACCAGACTTCTGCCGCCGTACTGCAGGGTATGTCAAAAACATACTTACCTGTTAAGAACCTTTTGATAGGTGCTGTTGTCAAGGTATCGTTAAATTACTGGCTTACTGCAATTCCTGCTATAGGAATTAGAGGGGCGGCCTTTGCAACTGTCTGTGGATTTTTGATAGCATTTATATTAAACTACATAGATATGAAACGGGTCAGTACCTTTAGAATTAAGTGGTTTGGAGTACTGGCCGGCCCCCTGGCTTCAACAGCGGCTATGGCGTTTATAGTGGACCGCTTTTACAATGCTGTTTACAAAACCATGGGAGATTCCATTGGAACCGTACTGGCAGTATTGTTAGGTGCAGTTGTCTATGGGTGCTTGGTGCTTTTAACAGGTGCCGTAAGGGCCAGGGATTTGGAAATGATACCTGTAGTAGGCGAAACACTTGCCAAAAGCGCAGTAAAAATAGGTTTAGTGAGGCGATAAAATGGCAATTAAAAAAGGTGAGATAGTAGTAGTTGGACTGGGACCCGGGGGATTTGAAAATATTCCTCCCTATAATTTGCGAGTTTTAAAGGAGACCGGGAAGGTCTTTTTGAGAACCTCAAGGCACCCCGGCGTGGAAAAATTACCTGATGAAGGAATTAAATTTCAGACATTTGATTATCTTTATGACGAGCTTACTCACTTTGAAGATGTTTATGAACATATTGCAACAACACTTTTAAAAGAATATAATAGAGAAGCCGAAACTGTTGCCTATGCGGTACCCGGCAATCCTACAGTTGCAGAAAGCAGCGTAGAGAAGCTTTTACAAAAAGCTAAGGACAATTGTATCAATATCAAAATCATTCCTGCCGCCAGCGGGCTGGAAGCCGTTTATGCAGCTTTAAAAATTGATCCGACTTCAGGTCTATTTATAACGGATGCCTTAAAGCTTGATAAGAATTCCTTGCAGGCAAGGATGTCACTTTTGGTTACCCAGGTCTATAACCGCATGGTTGCTTCAGATTTGAAGCTCACATTAATGGATTATTACGATGATGAACATCCTGTAACTTTAGTCAGGGCGGCAGGTGTGGAAAATGAAGAAATAATAGAAACAATGCCTCTCTTTGAAATAGACAGGAGAGAGTGGGTTGATCATTTAACTTCTCTTTATGTACCGGGTCTTACCCCTGCCCTGTATCCACTGGACCCAATTGTCAATGTTATGGACAAGCTCAGGGGGCCTGACGGCTGCCCGTGGGATAAGGAACAGACCCATCAAAGCTTAAAGAGGTACTTAATTGAAGAAACTTATGAGGTAATTGAAGCAATTGAAGAGAATAATATGTATAAATTACGGGAAGAGTTGGGAGACTTACTATTACAGATAGTCTTTCATGCCAGGCTGGCAAAGGAGAATGATAGCTTTACAATTAATGACGTAATTGCAGAAATTACTGAAAAAATGATTCGCAGGCATCCTCACGTATTTAGAGAGCTAAACCTGAAAACTGCAGGAGAAGTAAAAAAGACCTGGGAAAAGATAAAACAAGAGGAGAAGAAAGAGAGTGAGCAGCAATCTATAATTGATGTTCCAAGGGGACTACCTGCGCTTTTAAGGGCTGAAAAAATTCAATCTAAAGTTTCTAAAGTAGGTTTTGATTGGCCTGATATTAGAGGGCCCCGGGAAAAGGTACATGAAGAGTTACATGAATTACAAGAGGCACAAGAAAAAGGTGACAAGGATAATACTTTTGAGGAAGTGGGTGATGTACTTTTTGCAGTAGTAAACTATGCCAGATTTTTAAAAGTCGACCCCGAAGAAGCGCTGACGTATACAATTAACAAATTTGTGAAAAGATTTAGGTACATAGAAAAAGTAGCCGGAGAAAAAAATTTGTCTTTGGAGAATATGTCTTTACAGGAAATGGATAAATTATGGAATGAAGCTAAAAATTTGTTTATAAAATAAGCGAAAAATTACTTCAAAGGCAGGATTTTCTTGGTTTTTCACGAATTAACTAAAAGTGTTATCTATTAAATTAGGAGGGATAGCTTTGAATAAAGCTGAATTGGTTAGTAAAGTTGCTGAGAAATCAGAAACTACAAAGAAGGATGCTGAAAAGGTAATTAACGCACTATTTGGAAGTATTGAAGAAGCTTTGGCAAATGGTGAAAAAGTACAGCTTGTTGGTTTTGGTACTTTTGAAGTAAGAGACAGGGCTGCACGTACAGGACGTAACCCTAAAACAGGAGAAGAAATCAAGATCGCTGCAACTAAAGTGCCTGCCTTCAAGCCAGGTAAAGCATTAAAAGAAGCAGTAGCCAAGTAATAAAAAATCAGGTTCGTACGAACCTGATTTTTTATTACTATTAAATTATGCTCAGCAGGGTTCTGTGAATAACGGTTATAATAAACCACCTGTAATATTTTTAGTAACTCACTTGTCATTCTCGTCTAAAGCCTAGAGATAAAACTCAGTCACAGGGGGGAAGCAGGGGCTGAAAATAACCATTTCATGTGGTAAAATAAAAATAACTTTTAATAAAGGGTTGATTGCCAATGAAGGAAAACCAGATCGGCGTTTTGCTTGAAGATATACTTGAAAAGGTTAAGGGGATTGCAGAAGTGGAACGTTGTTAACAAAATACTCGAATTAAAAAGCTACCAATTCACATTAAGGGAGGTGTAGACCTGGTTACTTAAGCCTGGCAGCGAACTGACCGAAAGAAGGAATGGTTTGCTGCACTTGCTGTCCCTAACAGGGAACTGCCGGATTATCTTTCACTTTAGGTGAATAATAGAAAATTACATCTTCTGGCAGAATCCAGCACTCAACTCAGAAATTTAGTTTGTATTAAACGTAACTACATTTGGAAAATGATACAAGTATTTTTAAAGTTAATTTTTTAATTTGAGTGCCGGACAGTATGTTACCTTTTTCCTGGTTCGGTAGCGACCTTTCAGATTTGTGTAGATTTTAGTAACCAGGGTTCAAATTGAGTGTAATCAAAGAGGAACTCCACCGTATGATTGATGATCTACCAGACCAAGAAACTATAGCTGTTAAAAGGTTTATTGAATTTATACTCTCAAATGCAGGTAAAAATTTACGTACTTTAAGTGAACACCTGGCTGACCCGGTTTATGATGATGAACCTCTAACTGAAGAAGAGAAAAAAGCAATTGAAGACGCAGAGGAAGATATTAGAGCTGGTAGAACTCAACCCTTAGAAGAGGTTGTTAAGGAGCTAGGCATCGAATGAACTGGCATTTAGAAATAACTCTAAAAGCGAAAAAGGATCTGAAAAAACTTGATAAGAACACACAAAAACGTGTTACAGATGCATTAAAACAAATGATCAGTGATAGGGAAAGAGTAGATTTAAAAAAGCTTAAAGGTACAGAAGATACATGGCGTTTAAGAGTTGGTAATTATCGAGTAATTTTAAAGATTGATGAGAATGGTCTACATACAATAGAAGGCGAAGGTTATCAAGAAGGAAAGCAGTATGGATATCGCAACTTTTTGGGATTATCAAATAACCCTTAAATTGCAAAGTACATTTTTGAGGGGACCTAGTATGGGTTGCAGGTTTTTTTACAGAGATTTTAATATTGATTGTTATCCTTAAAAATGTTATAATTCCCTTGCAAAAATAATAATTTAAGATTGTAAAGGGGAGTAACTGCCTATATATGGTGGTAATATCGACATTACGGCTTAAAAGCCCGGTATTACCTTAGCCTTAGCTAAAGTGAGACCTTTACCTTGATATTTAATCATATCAAGGGTAAAGGTCTCCTTTTTATATATATGGCCTTTACCAAAAATATTGGTAAAGGCCGTTCTGGTTTATACTGTTAGGGATTTTATAATTACCATCAACGGTGAGAAAAATAATATGATGAAAGGAGTTGGAAAATATGGATTTAACTCTTTTTTTAGAGTATGGGTGGGTTTTACTGGTTCTTGTTGGTTTGGAGGGAATTCTAGCCGCCGACAATGCACTAGTTATGGCAATAATGGTTAAACATCTTCCCGAAGAAAAGAGAAAGAAGGCTTTATTTTATGGTTTAGCAGGGGCTTTTATCTTCAGATTTTCCTCCTTGTTTATTATTTCATCTCTTGTCGGGGTGTGGCAAGTACAAGCCATAGGAGCAGTATACCTGATCTTTCTGAGTATAAACCACATAGTCAAGAAATTCTTTACTTCCAAAGATAAAGCAGAAAAATTGCAAACTAACCAAGGAGCAGGTTTTTGGACGACCGTTTTGAAAGTAGAATTAGCTGATATAGCATTTGCTGTAGATTCTATTCTGGCTGCAGTTGCCCTGGCAATTACACTTCCTAATACCAATTTACCAGCTATAGGAGGTTTAGACGGTGGAAAATTCTTCGTGGTTTTAGGTGGAGGTTTTATTGGGCTTGTTATAATGCGTTTTGCAGCAACGTATTTTGTAAATTTACTTCACCGTAAGCCTGGATTAGAAACTGCTGCTTATCTGATAGTAGGTTGGGTCGGAATTAAACTGGCCATTTATACTCTTTCCCACCCTGAGTTGGCCGTATTATCTGAGAAATTTCCTAAAACCCCAGAGTGGAAGATTACATTTTGGGCGGTTATGCTGTTAATTGCAATCGGGGGATGGTTTTTATCCCAAACCCAAAATGAGGAACCGGAGCTGAAATAAGAAATACTAACATGGGAAACCCGGGCTGTTTTTAACTTATAATACTTTTTGGAATCATAGAGCATAGAGATAGGAATAAAAATAATATTTTTACTTGTAAAAATTTAAAAATTAATTTATACTTACGTTATAAAAAAATTACTCACTATAGGGGAGTAGTTTCAATGGACGGTGTCAACAAACTGGCCAATAAGCCTGGCATCGTCGGCAAAGTTTTGCTAAACGAGACCTATGGTATGTTTTTGCATACCTATAGGTCTTTTTTATATATAATTTTAATTAAGGAGGGGCTACAATAATGAATATATTATGGGCTTCAACATTATTTGTCGTACTGGCTGAAATGGGAGACAAAACTCAATTATTAGGGATGGCTTTTGCTACAAGATTTAAAGCCAGAACGGTTTTAGCGGGAGTTTTTGCAGCAACAGTAGTCAATCATTTTTTAGCAGTAGCTTTTGGAAATTATCTTACTACAGTTATACCTCTTAATTATGTTCAAATTCTTGCTTCGCTATCTTTTGTGTTTTTTGGACTTTGGACAATTCGTGGTGATAAATTGGAAGGAGAAGATAAAAAAGATTATTTTACTCCTTTTTGGACAGTGACCATTGCATTTTTTATTGCTGAAATGGGAGATAAGACTCAATTAGCAAGTATAGCCTTAGCAGCTAAATATAACTCTCTATGGTGGGTTTTAATAGGTACTACTCTAGGTATGATGATTTCAAATATAATTGGAATTGTTATTGGCGTAGTATTTGGGAAAAGTATTCCTGAAAAAACTGTAAAATTATTATCAGCTGCAATTTTTATTTTGTTTGGTTATTTGGGATTATTTGAGTATATTTTAGATACATATATGAGAATAGCAACAATTTCAGTTGTAACAACTATTGTAATTGGTTACATAGTTTTCTTAACCAGGAAAACAAAACAAGAACATAAAGGAAAATACAAATTAAATAATCCTTATAAGGAGTGATATCATGCGCCTTGACAAATTTTTAAAGGTTTCCCGCATTATTAAAAGAAGGACCCTGGCAAAAGAAATTTGTGATGCGGGAAATGTTGAAATAAACGGCAGGCCTGCGAAGGCAGGGACAGATGTCAAAGTTGGTGATAAATTGGCAATTAATTTTGGTCATAGAATTTTAGAAGTGGAAATACTGGAAACAAAGAATAATGTACCGGCAGCCAAGGCCAAGGAAATGTATAAAGAAATCAGATAAGCTGTTTTGCCGTAGTACATGTTCTAAAGCTGTATAACATCTTCCCTTTTAGAAAATAATAACTGTAAAATAATCACTTATACTGGAGGAATGATATAATGCTAAAAGGGAAGTTACCTATAGTCTGCACAGTACCTCTACTAGCCGTTTTTTTATTGATGGGAATTGCCTGTCAAAATGTTGCTAGAAAGCCTGAAGTGGAGAGAAATAAAGAACTCGCTGAAAGATACAAAGAGGAACCCACGATATCGCTGTACGTAGCAGAAACAGGTAAAACAAAAGAGATTAAACTTGAAGAATATATTAAAGGTGTTGTGGCGACTGAAATGGATCCTACCTGGCCTGAAAGGGCACTTGCTGCACAGGCCATTTTGGCACGTACCTTTACATTAAAGAAGATAGAAGAAGGTGGAGTTGAAAAAAGAGGTACCGATGCTTCCACCGATGTAGAAGAGTTTCAGGCATACGATGCTGCTAGAATAAACGACAGGGTGGAAAAGGCTGTTAATATGACAAGGGGAGAAGTTGTAACATATAATGGCAGATTAATTAACGGCTGGTTCCATGCGGATGCCGGAGGGCAAACTGCAGCCAGTGCACAGGAAGGTTTGGACTACAAGGATGAAAAAACCCCTTACATTAAGAGTGTTAAAGATCCGGGCTTTCAAATAACTGAACCGGAAAACAAGTCCTGGACAGCGGAATTTCCTCTAAGTGAAGTTCGTCAAAAGATAAAGCAGCAAACAGGTTCCGATCCCGGAAACATTCAAGGGGTTAAAGTAATATCCAAAGGACCTTCAGGTAGAATAACCAGGGTACAAATGGGCTATACCACCATAAGCGGTAATGGCTTAAGACTTGCTTTAGGTAAGGATAGAATGCGCTCTACACTGGTAGAGGAAATGAATGTTATAGACGGTAGATTAGTTATAAGGGGTAGAGGCTACGGACACGGTGTTGGAATGAGCCAGTGGGGTGCAAGAAAACTGGCAGAAGACGGCAGGTCTCCTGAAGAGATCGTTAGGTATTTCTTTAGAAATGTTAAAATACAAAAAATTTGGGATTAAAAAAAGAAAGATGCCCGGGAATATAAAACCGGACATCTTTTTACATTGCAATTTTTTCTACAATGTGCTTTTTTCCTTCCTTCTTCATACTATATATTTCTTCAATCTCAATGCCGTTTTCCTGAACTGTTTTTACTACCTCTGAGAGTTTATCCTGTTTTAAATTTTTTATTCTTGCAGCAATTCCGCAGCTTGAGCTGATTTCTCTTGGCACGGGCATGAGGGTAAAATCCAGGTCGGTGTCTTTATAGAATGATTCAAAATTAATAGCTTGATATGTTGAAGGAAAAGTAATCACATAGTACATTTTATCACCCAGTTCAAACTATTTGCTTATAAGAGGATGTTTTTTCAAACACTTCTTATAAATAAGTGTATCTCATTATTATTTTCTTCATAGTTAACTTTAAATCCTTTATTTTTAACAAATCTTATAATATTATCCTTTGCCACTTCAGTATCCACTATTACTTCCAGATCGACATTTCCGCTTTCAATTGCTTGCTTTGTCATCAAAACAGGCTCAGGACAGGAACGTCCTCTAGCATCTACTTTAGTTGCCACCGGTAACCCCACCTTTCACTGAAGAACTTTTTTGAGCTTTAAATGCCGGAACCAAGCAGCCGGAAAACCCTATAGCAAATACTACAACCAAACCGATTATTACCGCTACCTGACCGCCGGTCGGAACTCCTTTAGGACTTGCAGCCAGGCTGAAATTATGCGCAAAAGCAGCCCCAATCAGATAGCCCATAATAGTAATTGCGCTGTCGCTGTCTCCTTCACCTGCCAATATAGTCTGTCTTAAAGGGCACCCCCCTAGTAATACGGAACCTAAACCCGCCAGCAGCATCCCCAGGAAATTCCACACACCGTTGTTATGTGCGATCGGTTGATCTGCAAAACCGGGGTTGAAACTTCCGAAAATTATATTTCCTATCAATGCGGCTATAAAGATGGCGACAAAGCCTGAAATAAGATGGAAATCTTTCAGGAGTAAAACGTCTCTAATGCCCCCAACCATACAGAGCCTGCTTCGTTGTGCTAAGTACCCGACAATCAGGCCTGCGGCAAGTGAGATTATGACCGGAGCATGCATAGCACCGGGTCCCTTTTCGCTAAAAGCTATAAATGCAGGCTTTATTAAGACGAAGATGAGAAGTAAGATAGCAATTATAGGCAGTGCATAACCATTGGCATTTTTTTGTGGATAGCTTCTGCCGAGGGTAAATCCTTTCTTCAGAAATTGAATTCCTATGTAAATCCCTACAATGAAACCTAAAAGTCCTACCACGGCATTTAAATCCCCGCCGGCTAATCTGTAAACCATTCTCAACGGGCATCCTAAAAAGACCAGAGCGCCAACCATTACGAAAAATCCCAGGATAAATCTCAAGAAGGGAGAAGAGCCGCCCCTTGGCTTAAATTCCTTGAAAATAAATGCTGTAATAAATCCACCCAGGATAAATCCCAAAATTTCCGGCCTAATGTACTGGACAACTGCTGCTTTGTGGAGTCCCAGGGCTCCTGCAATGTCACGGTAGAAACAGGCAACGCAAACTCCCATGTTAGGTGGGTTACCTAACTTGACAAGTAAAACTCCTAAAATTCCGACAATTAATCCTGCAAGAATAATAAATTTTTTATACATTTCTCCTACCTCCCCATATTTTTCTATAGTTTCATTATAATGGGCATTTGGCTAGTTAGTAATATTTAAAATAGATAATTACAATGGTTTTTATAGAAAGAATAGATAATAGCATTGACATTTTAAATTGAAAGTGAAATACTTGAACTTAAAGGCAGGTGGTCAAAGTGTTTGATTTTCATCATATCTACGTATTTGTTAATGTAGTTCAGCATAAAAGCTTTTCGAAAGCTGCAGAAGCAATCTTCCTCAGCCAATCGACAGTCAGCACTCATATTCAAACTCTGGAAAAGGAGCTGAAGGTTAAGCTCTTTGACCGCTTGGGCAAGGATATAGTATTGACTCCTGCCGGGGAAAAGCTGTACTTCTGGGCATTGGAACTTCTGGCGGTAAGAGAGAAGGCAATTAATGATATAAATATACATTTTTCCAAAATGGAGGGAACAATAAAGGTTGCAGCAAGTACCGTGCCGGCTCAATATATTGTACCCTCCTTAATAGGAAAATTTCAAAATAAGTATCCCGGTGTTTTCTTCCGGGTATTTCAGGAAAATTCAGAAAAGGTTGCGGAGAAGGTATCGAGCGGTGAAATGGAAGTTGGGTTTTTGGGGGCAAGATTTCATGATGCTAAATTAGGCTATGTTTCAATAGCAAAAGATAATTTAGTTTTGATTACTCCTAACAATTATGCAATAGAAAATAATTCAATGCATATCGAGGATATCCTTAACCAAAATTTAATTATGAGAAATCCCGGTTCAGGAACCCAGCGGGTACTGGAAAGCGCCCTGGAAGATAAAGGACTTTCCTTAAAAGGAGCAAAGATTGTTTCCACCTTTGACAGCACGGAAGCGGTTAAGCAAGCAGTGAGGTACGGTTTGGGAGTTGCTATAGTTTCCGAAAGGGCAGCCGGGGACTATATCGAAAGCGGTTATGTCAAAGCATATGCAATTAGCGGCTTGGATTTAACCAGAGATTTTTATTTAATTTACCATAAAGACAGGACATTATCTCCCATCTGTGAAAAATTTATTGAATATTTAACGCGAGTGTTCGAAAAGGAGCACGAGAGACACGAGAAGTTCAAGGCGGCGAAGGATTCGAACGAACAACCTTTTTAAGAAAGGGGAATTTGCCATGCATAAGGTTTATGCTGATTATGCAGCTACTTCAAAACACAAGCCCCCTGAAGTGTGGGAAGCCATGGAACATTATCTGAAAGAAATTGGTACAAGCCCTGGCAGGGGAGGTTATTCACTGGGCTTGGAGGCTGACAGGATAATTTTTTCCGCCCGTCAAAAAATTACCAGACTCTTTAACGGTGATAAGCAAAATAATGTTTTTTTTAGTCTCAATGTAACCCATGCATTAAATTCAGTGCTGAAGGGTTTTTTAAAAAAAGGAGACCATGTTGTTACAAGCAGTATGGAACATAATGCAGTTGCCAGGCCTTTAAAGGCTCTGGAAGACTCAGGAATCATTGAACTTACCATGGTTCAGTGCACCAAAGAAGGCTTGTTACCTCTGGATAAATTTGAAAAAGCAATCAGACCGGATACCAGAATGATAGTCATAACGCATGCTTCAAATGTAACAGGAACCATAATGCCGGTAAAGGAAGTTGGTGAAATTGCGGCAAGTAAAGGGATATTTTATGTTGTGGATTGCGCTCAAACGGCAGGTGTGCTGCCTATAGATTCTAAAGAAATAAAGGCCGATGTTCTGGCCTTTACAGGCCATAAAGGCCTGTTGGGTCCCCAGGGAACGGGAGGATGTTATTTAAGTGAAAGGGCTGTTCAGGAGATATTTACAACTGTCCACGGGGGTACGGGAAGCAAGTCAGACCTATTGACGCACCCTGATTTTATGCCGGACAAATTTGAAAGCGGTACACCGAACACTATGGGAATAGCAGGTTTAAATGCAGCCCTTGACTGGATACTAAGGCGCGGTGTACATGATATCAGAGCGCATGAGGAGAAATTAACCCGCCTCTTTTTGAAAGGACTACAGGAACTATCTGATAAGGTCATTATTTATGGTCCGCAGGATGCAGCGCAGCAGACGTCTACCGTATCCATCAATATGGAAGGGTATGATGCAGGAGAAGTGAGCTTCATCTTAGACAGAATATACGGTATTATGACCCGTTCAGGTCTGCATTGTGCGCCCTGTGCTCATCAAACCATAGAAAGTTTTCCTGAGGGTACTCTGCGCTTCAGTTTTGGAATTTTTTCAACTGCAGAAGAAGTTGAATATATCCTGGATAGTTTAGGTGACATACTGGCTCAAAAATAATTACCGATCGTAGGACAAAGGAAGTGGCTATTTAAAATAGCTGCTTCTTTTTTATTATATAAGTTATTTTCTCGCACTTTTTCGCATAAAAATTTATGGAAAGGTACGGAAAGGGGGAAGACCTTCATGGAATCCATGGGAAACAATATAATTATTAAAAATCGTGAGTGGATTAGTGTTAGCGGTGTTAGACATGTAGATAACTATGATGATAAACATATTTTTTTACAGACCAGCATGGGGAACTTGATTATTAAAGGCGAAGAGTTAAATATAAAAGGGTTAAATTTAGATGAAGGAAAGCTGGAAGCAACCGGGCATATAGAAAGCTTAAGCTACACTGAAGAACAAGGAGCGAGAACTAAAAATATCTTGAAACGAATATTGAAGTAATAGATACGGGGGATATTATATGACTCCAGTTGATGACCAGATTTTTGCCTTTCTAATGACTGTTCTTTTAGGAGTACTAACAGGTTTAACATTTGATTTTTATGCAATATTACGTAAATACATTAAGCCCGGGAAGGTGTGTACGGCCCTGGGTGATTTTTTAGTATGGGTAATTCTTACTACAGTCGCCTTTGCAGTCCTCCTTTATGCCAACTGGGGTGAAGTAAGGTTTTATGTTTTTATAGGTATAGGTATCGGTGTTTTATTTTATAAAAAGCTACTAAGCTCTTATTTTTTATTTCTTTTTGATAAACTATTCCTTCTAATATCTAAAATATATCAAGGGCTATTGGGAATTATTAGATTGATAATGAAGATTTTGGTATTTCCTTTAAAAATTATCAAAATACCCTTGGTATTCTTTAAAAGAAAAATAGAAAGAATTAGAGTTTTTAGGAAGCTGGCAAATAAATTGTCTCCCAAAAAGTTTCTAAGAAAGCTACTGAGAAAGATTGAAAAGAAGTAGCTTTTTTTTGTTTTGCAAAAAAAGCAGCAATTCTGTGGATAACTTTTTTAATATTTTCCTTTTTGAAGCAGGAAGTAGCGTTTCCTGTGGAGAAAACCTATTTTGTAGCAATTTTGTAGTTAAATTATCCACTATTTGTAGATAAAGCTGTGTATAACTACCATAAAATGGAATATAGGGCTGGTAGCAATGCAAATTGAAATTAGAGGTGCGGAAAAACTAAGCTTTCGGGAAAGGCAAGTAGTTACCCTGAAGGAAATGGGTTATTCCAATGAAAAAGTGGCGAAACAGCTGGGGATAAGTACAAGTACGGTGGCCACTTTATACGGGCGTGCCCGCACTAAGGGGTATCAAGTGGTAATTGTTATGCCGGGAGATAGCTTAGGCCTTTTTGCAAATGAAGGAGAGGGTGAAGAATAATGCAGGATGCTCATGTTAAAAGAAGTATTCGAGCAGGTGTGGATATTAGTAGCAATTATGTAGATATAGATTATGAAAATAAAAGGAGTAAAAAGAAGAAAATAAGTTTTAAATTGAAACCGGGAAAAATATTTTTAATAGCATTATTAGGTTATATTGCTTTCTCCTTTGGACAGGTTTACTGGCAGATTGTTCAACTGGATAAGGAAATTGCACATTACCAGGCTATTAAAAAAGAGCTTTTGGAAGAAAGACAGAAATTACAGGCAGAATTTGAAAAACTTCACAGCGAGGCTTACATAGAACGAGAAGCCAGGAAAAAATTAGGATTGGTGAAACCGGGAGAGACAGTCATTCTCCCGGCCAAGCCGGGTAAGGTAATCCCCCTTGATAAACCACAAGCCGGTGAAATTATGGATTGAAAGTTTTTTTTTCATGTTATATAATAAAGTTAATGTAGAGTACAGTTAGGAGGAATTTATTTAAGCATGTCCAACGTTGAAGTAGGTAGCATTGTTGAAGGCGTTATTACTGGTATTACTAATTTTGGCGCCTTTGTAGAAATGCCTGGAGGTCAAACTGGGTTAGTGCACATTTCTGAAGTTGCAGACACTTATGTAAAAAATGTTAAGGATTACCTCAAGGAAAATGACAAAGTAAAAGTTAAAGTAATTAACATTCAAGAGGGAGGGAAGATAGGCCTTTCAATTAAGCAGGCAGATCCAAATTATAAGGCTAACAAAAAGCATAAGCATCACTCCCGTAAAAATGATATTTCCTTTGAAGATAAGTTGGCCAAGTTTATGAAAGAAAGCGACGAAAAAATGGCTGCTTTGCGTAAGAATACTGAGTCTAAACGCGGAAGGGGCAATAATAGATATTAAATAGATAAGTAACTCCCTGTATGATGACAGGGAGTTTTTTACTTTATTTCAAGTACTCTTGTATAGAACATGCTTATTATGATAGCATACATAATAGCATATTGCCTGTACTTATTTTTGTAAAAGTCTCTCAGGTATTGATAGGGAGTGTAATTATGAGTCTTTATGCCGCGATAGATATTGGGACAAATAGTTCTCGTCTTTTAATAGGTGAAAAAGTATTTGGTAAAGTTATACCGAAACAGATGGCTTTGAGAACTACAAGACTTGGAGAAGATTTGTCCCAAACAGGAATTATAAAAAAGGCAGCCATCGACAGGACTATCAAAGCTTTGTTTGATTTTTTGGAATACATGGAAAAATGGGATATAGCAGAGGTTGGTGTAGTAGCAACGAGTGCTGCCAGAGAAGCAGATAATAAGGAAGACTTTATTAAAACAATAGAAGAAAAAACGGGGTTAAAGGTAAAAATAATTTCCGGTCAGGAAGAGGCAAGCCTTAGTTACCGTGGGGCCGTTAGTGGAGTTTCTGTCTCCGGCAACCCGGTTGTAATAGATATTGGTGGAGGAAGTACCGAAATAATGTGTGCTGCTGGGGAGGATATATACGTAAGTAGTACTAAAGTTGGGGCGGTAAACTGTACTGAAAACTCCACTACGCCTACTGAAATTTTGGAAAAGCTGTCCGGGACTTTAGAAAAAGTCAAGTCATTTAAAGATGTAAGTTTTGTCGGTGTTGGAGGGACCATTACTACGCTTTCTGCCATTAAACAAAAGCTAGAGGTTTATGATCCCGGAAAAATACACAATTCGATTCTAAAAAAAGAAGATGTAGATAAAATATTTTTTGAACTTTGTAGCCTAACGCTTGCTCAAAGAAAAAAGGTTCCTGGCTTGCAGCCCCAAAGGGCGGACATTATTGTTGCAGGAACTCTGATTTTATGGGTTATCATGACCGATCTCAATGTAGCTGAAATTACAGTTAGTGAAGCAGATATACTCCACGGTATTATCCTGGATTTGTAATTAATGCAGGAGACCATCCCTATCTTTATGTGAGTGCTCCAGCTGATGAACGGCCTGGAGCACTTCCTCCTTTGTATTGTAAAATGCAGGGTTTATGCGGTAATAGCGATCAATGGCTCTATAGAGAGGCTGGTCTGTATATTCTTTTTCGGCTTCTGCTATCCAGTAAAGTTTTTCCAATGACTTATTCTGTAAATCCCTTGGTACAGCGTATTCCAAAAATTCTTCCATAGATTTTTCGTTAACAGAGGTTTTGCACATATCCATTTGCATACTGTAATGGCTACCGGAAGTTATGGTTCCATAAATATCAGCCAGGTAGTCACAGTATTTGTCAAAGCTTCCCTCTTTTTTCAGGTCATCCAGTAATTTGTGATACAGTTTGTCCATTGTGCCCCCTCCTTACAATCCCAGAGCTTTATAAGTTTCCTTGCCAACTTTGCCGTCGGGTTCAAGTCCGTTTACTGCCTGAAAATACATTAAAGAGATTTCAGTCATTTTTCCAAACCTGCCATCAGTAGGCCCCAAGTACAACCCTAATTCCCTTAGGCGGGACTGAACTTTAATTACATCGGGGGAGCTGGAACCTACCTGAAGCGGCTTGTAAGTTAATTTAGGCGGGGTACCGACAATTGTTACGGGAGTTCCCAAAGGCACCCATCTAAAGAGTTCCTCGACATTTTTGTTATGCATTCTTATACAGCCATGGGATGCATAACGGCCTATAGACCAGGGTTTGTTAGTTCCATGAATACCGTATATACCCCAAGGTACATTTAACCCCATCCAGCGTGTTCCAAAGCCTCCGCCCCAACCTGTTCCTTTGCTTACAATTTTAAACTCTCCTATTGGTGTAGGCGTTTTATATTTGCCTACTGCAACAGGGTATCTTTTAAATTCTTTTCCATTAACATAGACCACCAGGGTTTGTTTATCCCTATAGATTACCAGTTCAATATTTCCTCTTGGGCTATCTTGTGATGATGAAACAGGTACTTTAACATCTTGGGCAAGTGCTTTCCAGGTGCCGACAGTAACCCAGCCGGTTGGCGCTATGTTATTATCCTTTTGAAACTTTTTTACCCATGTAATTGTATTTTCATCATATATTCCGTTTATTTCTCCCTTAAAATAGTTTAGTTCCTTTAACCTCATCTGAAGTTCCATTATATCAGGTCCTTCAAGGGATGGGGAAGTGGGACGCAAAATCCTGTCCAGGTCATAGCAGCAGCCTGGTAATCCGGGCGGTACAAGGACTGGCGGGGTTGCATAGGCTGTTGGATTAAAAAATAAGATGAGTGAAAAGCTTATACAGGAAAAAAGTAGTGTGGTAAAAAATATTTTCTTTGCTTTCATTTGATTTTTCTCCCTTCAAAAAAATTGCTATACTTAGCTTTTCAAAAAATAACTTTGCTATACTTGAATAAATTTACCAGAGAATAGCTGATGTTGATGCGGTAAATAATAAAGAGGTCAAAAAGTATAAAACTAAAGGAGAGAAAAAATGAATTTAGTAATTTCTGGCAGTTTGTTTGCGCTTGCATTGGCCGTAATATCCGGAGTAGCAATGGCTGTACAAGGGGGAATGAATTCAGCGCTAGGGAAAATAATCGGTTTACTGGAGGCGACATTTATAGTTCATTTAACTGCAGCTATTCTGGTAGGAATTATGATTTTCATTCTTAACATGGGAGAAGGAGGTCTAATGAGGTATACATCAGTTCCATGGTACTTGTGGTTGGGGGGAATTATAGGGGTCTTGATAACATATGGTGTGGTTGCCAGTATTCCAAGGGTAGGGGCAGCTGTTGCCACTACTGCAATAATAGTTGGACAGGTGACAACAGCTATGCTGGTAGATCATTTCGGAATTTTCGGTTTGGAAAAGATCTCCATGTCATGGGTAAAATTTTTAGGATTGGGGTTACTTGCAATAGGAGCGCGGTTAATGCTCATGCGTTAGTGGCTTGCGATTCGCCGTGCTCTTATGTAACGTTTCTGATAATAGCAATAGTTGGATTTTATGTTATAATGGGGAAGCCTGGAAAAAGCTTAAAGTGAGTATGAAAAGTAAGGTAAAGACTTTGTAAAGCATACTTTTCCTCCAATTAAAATTCACAAAAAATGTTATTAAATTAGACTTGACTTTCTGCTGGTTTTAGTGCATAATCATATAGTGTCCGGTAGACACTTATGAAAAAACAGCATATGGCGGTGTAGCTCAGTTGGTCAGAGCACACGGTTCATACCCGTGGCGTCGTAGGTTCAAATCCTACCACCGCTACCAGTTTCCCGGCTAAGATGCCGGGATTTTTCTTTACCTTTTTCTCTGACCGGGGTGTGCCAAGAAATCAAGATTAAGCTTTAAGGCTTATGGCGGCGCTTGCAGGGTACATTGGTACGACCCGGCGCTCTAATTACCATTGAGTTCCGGACAAGCGAACTGCTCCAAAAAAGCCCATCTAAATCTCATCTCCATTACAAGTTTTTATATTATATTGGCTATTAATTATTTAAAATCCTGCCAGTGGCAGGATTTTAAGGTATCTATCCTCATGAAAAAAAGTGTTTTCAGTTTATTTGTCACAAATTGACTTGAAACGCTGACTCAAGATGACAAAAAGCGCATAATAAATGTAATATAATGGAATACAAGTAAAAATAAGGTGGTGCGGTTCTTGTCTGATCAACTGGAAATCTATCCTTATCGCAGAGAAAAATCATCTGAGGCAGTGAAAAATTCAAAACTGGAATGGGGTAGGCCACTCATTACCAAACCAAGTCAACAAAGGAAAAAAATCAAAGTCAATATTCACGGTTTTTCCAAAAATATTTTAGTAAACTGTATCTTGTTATTTATTTTTGCCAGGGCCGAACTGGTTGGCGGCTTGCTGCCCTTTCTGCCGGCTTTTTATGCTGCTGCGTTTTTACAGGAAAAGAAAGCATGGTTGCCTTTAACGGTAGCTTCCTGTGCAGGAGTATGTTTTTTTAGTTCGGGGCAGAGTTTGGCCATGAGCGCTGCAGTAATTATTGCTTTAAGTCTTACTTTGCATTTTACTACAAGGAAAAGGGACGAGCTCTATGTAATTTCCATTACTGTGGCATTAACGGTTTTTATAATAAAAGCTATTTTTGTGTTTTGGGAAGGCTATGTTTTCCACAAAGTTGCATCTATTGCATTTGAAGGAATTTTAGCCGGCGCGCTGGTCCCTTCATACCTGGAAGTTTTAGACAGGTTTCAACTATCCAAAAGGAAAGTTTGGAACAAGGAATCTTTATTCGGTCTTTTTTTACTTTGTTTTGCTGTTTTAGTGGCTATTGGCGACTTAAGTGTCTTTAGTTTTTCAGTGCGGGCGCTAATAAGTCGGTATTTTATATTGTTTTTGGCATATAATTTTGGGTCAGGAATTTCCACATCTGCCGGAGTGGTTTTAGGCCTTGTTCCAAGTATGTCATCCATTATTAGCCCTCAAATGGTGGGAGTCTACGCACTTTCCGGCTTGCTTGGCGGCTTATTCAGGAAAATGGGCAAATTAATGGTGGCACTTGGCTTTTTGCTGGGGCATTTTCTTTTGTCAATCTACATTACCGATCCCTGGAATATGGATTCCCTTCTCATTGAAACATCAATGGCAATTGTATTTTTCCTCTTAACACCCAATATCATAATTGATGTATTCAGCCATTTGTTTCCTACCAATTTCTTATGGAGCGATGACGAGTCAGGAAAAGAACTGGTTACTTCCAAACTTAACAAACTTGCGGAGGTTTTCAGAGAACTTTCTCGTACCTTTAAACAGGTGTCAGCCGAGGTGGAAGAAAAGGAAAACGAAGGATTAAATAAGCTCCTAAATTCCATTGCCAGAAAAACATGTAAAGGATGTGCAGTTTTTGGCATCTGCTGGCAGAAGGATATTAACAATACATACGCAAATATGAAAGAAATGTTTAAGACAGTAAAAATTAAAGGTCAACTATCACCTGAAGATATACCTTATGAAATACGCAAGCGCTGTCAAAGAACCCATGAGCTGGCCCTAACAGTTGGCTGCCTTCATGAAACATATGCGGTCAATGAATACTGGCATAAAAAATTGGGAGAAACCAGAGAACTAGTCTCTGAACAGCTCCATGGGGTATCGGGCATTATGAAGGACCTTGCCTGTCAACTGGAACTGGCAAGGGATGTCTACCGGGAAAAGGAAGCCCAGTTATTGAATGGCTTACAAGACCTTGGCGTAAATGTAGAAAGCGTTGATTTTTCAGAACTAAAGGGTGGTATGGAAATTGAGATAATTAAGGAACCCTGTCAAAAAGGAAAAATGGAATGTGATACCATTATAAAAACATTTGCAGAGGAGATGCTGGGAGAAAAATTTGCAGTTGACAGAACAAATTGTGCCTTAAAAAACGGTACCCTTGCATGTCGCTGCCGCCTGCTCCCTTCCTCCTGCTATATTGTTGAAGTTGGCTTTGCAGCAGCTCAAGGTGCAGGTAACATGGTTAGCGGTGACAGTTTCTGGCATAGCCCCATTAAAGGCGGAAAGCATATAATTCTTTTAAGCGATGGTATGGGTATAGGTGCAAGGGCCAATCGGGAAAGCAATGCTACCATTCTCCTTTTCCAGCAGCTTCTCAATAACGGCTTTGATGTGGAGACCTCCATAAAAACTGTCAATTCCATATTGAGTATGAGATCTGAAGAGACCTTTGCAACAGTTGATATGGCAATAATTGATTTATATAGCGGGGAAACCAGGTTCTTTAAAATTGGAGCTGCACCCAGCTTTATTAAGAGGGGCAGCGCTGTAGGAATAGTGAAAGCCTCTTCCCTACCAATAGGAATTATGGGCAGCGTGGAAGTGCAGCCTTTAGAGAAGAAAGTCAGACCCGGCGACATAATTATTATGATGACTGATGGAATGCTGGAGGGCAATAGGGACTTGCATGACAAAGAAGGATGGATGCAGTCTGTAATTAGAGAAATCCATGAAGATTGTGCTGACGAGATGGCGGACTTAATTTTAAAACATGCTCTGGCTGTTATTGACGGGCCTGTCAAGGATGATATGAGCATAGTAGTCGCAAGACTCCAGCATAGGTAGTTACTGGTATAATTTCCCTTAAGGGATGGCAAAATAGAGATAGGAAAAAAAACTATAAAGAAAATATTTAAGCAGGAAATACCATTTTTTTATCGAATGTTTTAATTTGAGTCGAAATTTGACAAAGAAGGAATTTCCCAATGCTTTCACAAGTGCTAAAGACTATTAATGATCATGCCATGTTTAAACCTGGAGACAATGTGGTAGTTGCAGTTTCGGGGGGGCCTGATTCAGTTGCCCTGCTGTATTCTCTCTACAGCCTCAAAGAGGAACTGGGTATTGAGCGTCTCATAGTGGGACACTTAAATCATATGTTCAGAGGAAAAGAGGCAGAAGAGGACGCACTATTTGTTAAAGATTTAGCTGAAAGGCTTGATTTAACGACTGTAATTGAAAGGGCTAATGTTCCGCAAATCATTAAGCTAACGGGCCTCTCTCCTGAAGATGCTGCAAGAAGGGAAAGGTATTCTTTTCTATACTCCCTGGCTGAAAAATACAATGCAAAAATTGCAGTCGGGCACAATGCAAACGATCAGGCGGAAACGGTTTTAATGCACCTTTTGCAGGGAAGCGGAACCCAGGGGTTAGCTGCCATGGAACCGGTCAGGGGTAAATTAACAAGACCGTTGTTATATGTAAAGAGAAAAGAGATAGAAAGCTTTTGCAAGGAAAATAAGCTCCCCATCAGAGTTGACCCAACAAACAAAAAGGATATTTATTTTAGAAATAAAATTCGCTTAAAGCTTATTCCCCTGCTGGTAGATGAATACAATCCGAATTTAGTTGAAAGTTTAATGCAAACTTCGGAAATAATACGTGCTGAAAACAAATTTTTAGATAAACAGGTAAAAAAACATTTAAAGGCGCTGATTGAAAAGAAAACTTCCGAAGAAGTAGCCCTCTCACTTAAGGGTTTTTTAAAACAGGACCTGGCAGTCAAAAGGAGAATTGTGAGGGAGTGTTACAGCAACTTAAAGGGGAGCTCCCAGAACTTGTCATTTAAACATGTGGAAGACGTCCTCAAGATGGTTGATGCTTCTCAGGTCGGATCTCTGATAAGGCTCCCGGCAGGTATTGTAGCGAAAAAAACATACGGGCGCCTGATTTTTAAGTTTTACAGCGAAAAAGAATCTGTTGAAGATTTTTTTTATTTACTGCCCGTTCCCGGAAAACTTTACCTTCCTCCTGTTCAGCAGGTTATCACTACGGAAATAATCAACGGGAGAAAACCCCGTATTGATAAAAGGCTTTTAAGTGGAAACTCCAAGGAGGTACTACTTGATTTTGATAAAATAGCAGGTAAAATATATGTCAGAAATCGTCGGGCCGGGGATCGCTTCATTCCTTACGGAATGAAAGGCACAAAGAAATTAAAGGATTTTTTCATAGACAATAAAATTCCTCAAGAAAAAAGAGATTTAATTCCACTTGTAACCTGCGGAAAAGAGGGAAAGAATATTATATGGGTAACCAAATTGAGGCTGGCTGATAATTACAAGGTTTCAAAAGAAACAGCTAACATCCTAAAAATACAAGTCGAAAATAAAGAATGAAAAATGACTCCGAGCCAACTTAAGAATTTGAAGTGGATTTAGCGCGGACTTTTCAAACTTCCTCTTGAATAAAGCCGGTGGTTTGAAAATAAATATAAATTGTGATAAAATTTGAATTCATGGAGATGTTTAGCTCTCTTTGGAGGGAATCCGAGAGGAGGATAATTGTTGAATAGAATATTTAAAAACTTAGCAATTTATTTATTAATCGTCCTTATAGCAGTATCAGTTATTCGTTTTACTTCTCCCGTTGAGCGGCAAGCTGAAGAATGGAATTTCAGCCAGTTCAGTCAGGCTGTAAAAGGCGGTAGGGTAAAATCCGTGGAAATTACTCCTGATAATGAAGTCTTCAAAATAAAGGGTACTCTAAAAAACGGGCAGGAGTTTACCTTAAACGCACCTCCTGACCAGGAGTTAGCAGAAAAGCTTACTAATCAAGGTATAGTGGTTGATACTAATCCGGCTCCGGAGCCGCCATGGTGGACCGGGCTGGTGGGCACTACTTTACCTATTCTTCTACTTGTGGGGCTCATTTTCTTTATGATGCAGCAAACGCAAGGTGGCGGCGGCCGTGTAATGCAATTCGGTAAAAGCCGTGCCAAGATGCATACTGACGAAAAGAAAAAGGTTACCTTTGCCGATGTTGCAGGTGCCGATGAAGCAAAAGAGGAACTGGAAGAAGTAGTAGAATTTTTAAAGAGTCCTAAAAAGTTTAATGACATTGGTGCAAAAATTCCCAAAGGGGTTCTTTTATTTGGACCCCCTGGAACGGGTAAAACGCTTCTTGCCCGTGCTGTGGCGGGGGAAGCGGGAGTACCTTTCTTTAGTATAAGTGGTTCAGATTTTGTCGAAATGTTTGTGGGTGTTGGTGCATCCCGTGTAAGGGACCTCTTTGAACAAGCTAAAAAGAATGCACCCTGTATTGTCTTTGTAGACGAGATTGACGCAGTAGGACGCCAGAGGGGGGCAGGTCTTGGAGGAGGCCATGATGAAAGGGAGCAAACACTAAACCAGTTGCTTGTTGAAATGGATGGTTTTGAAACAAATGAAGGTATCATAATTATCGCAGCTACAAACCGTCCTGATATTCTTGACCCCGCACTATTGCGTCCGGGTAGGTTTGACAGGCAAATTACCGTTGATGTACCTGATGTTGTGGGTAGAGAGGAAATTTTAAAGGTTCACGTCAGGGGTAAACCCCTTGAAAAAGATGTTGACTTAAATGTACTTGCCAGGAGGACTCCGGGTTTTACCGGGGCAGACCTTGCAAACCTTATAAATGAAGCTGCGCTTCTATCTGCAAGGAAAAATAAGAAGAAAATAGGCATGAGGGAATTGGAAGACTCCATTGAAAGGGTAATTGCAGGACCTGAAAAGAAATCGCGTGCGATAAGTGATTTTGAAAAGAAACTTGTTGCATACCACGAGGCAGGTCATGCTTTAATGGGGCATTATTTACCCAATACTGACCCCCTTCATAAGGTATCGATTATTCCAAGGGGAAGGGCCGGTGGATATACCTTGCTTCTTCCCAAGGAAGACCGCCGCTACATGACCAAGTCCCACTTGCTTGATCAGGTGGCAATGCTGCTAGGCGGCAGGGTTGCTGAAGACCTGGTATTGAAGGAAATTAGTACAGGTGCCCAAAATGACCTGGAAAGGGCTACCGAGATTGTTCGTAAGATAATTACCGAGTTTGGTATGAGCAGTGAGCTTGGTCCTTTAACTTACGGTCGCAGGCAGGAACAAGTATTCCTGGGTAGGGATATTGCAAGGGACCGCGACTACAGTGAGGCTGTGGCCTTTTCAATAGATAAAGAGGCAAGAAGAATTATGGATGAAGCTTATAATCGCTGTAAAAAGGTCCTCACCGAGCATATGGATAAACTACACCTGATCGCCAAGGTACTGATGGAAAGAGAAACTTTAGAAGCACATGAATTTGAGGCATTAATAGAAGAAGCAGAAAAGAATACTTCTCCTCAAGAAGCTGAGAAAATATTAGATGAACTCAATAAAAAAAGAGAACAGGGTATTACAAAAGATCCTGATTCCCAGCCAACGTTGACTTTTAGCTACCACTGATATTTTTAGCCCCCTGCTATACTAGTGGGGGGCTATAGTTTAATTATTAAAATTCATGGAGGTGCGGTATGGAAAAAACCTTTGTAATGATTAAGCCGGACGGTGTACAGCGTGGTTTGGTAGGAGAAATTATTTCAAGATTTGAGAAAAAGGGATTCAAAATTGTTGCCATGAAATTTTTGCAAATGAATGCTGAAACTGCTGCGGTGCACTATGCCGAACATGAAGGTAAACCCTTTTATGATGGTTTAGTAGATTTCATAACATCCGGTCCGGTAGTGGCCATGGTACTTGAAGGTAAAAACGTTGTGGCACAAGTTAGAAAAATGGTTGGCAAAACTAATCCCGGGGAAGCTGAAGTAGGTACCATTAGAGGTGATTTTGGCCTTGAGGTGGGAAGAAACGTAGTCCATGCCTCCGATTCCGTGGAAAGTGCAGAAAGGGAAATGAAGATTTATTTTGAGGAAAATGAATTATTAGAATACAATAAAGATAATGAAAAGTGGCTGTATGAATAATAATTAGTATATGGTGATATTTGTATCACCATATACTTCAAGCATAGATTGAGAAAGTGAGTACAAGTTTTAAGACAGAAAAAACTTTTGATTATAGGTAATTTTATTATGTTTGTCAATTTTCAGTATACCTTAAGAAGGATTTCATATCCTAAAAGAGAAATACTAAATACTATGATAACTTATATGGTTGATTTAAAGCATAAAAAAAGGAGTGGTTTTTTAATGAGCAAAGTACCTAGCGATATTGAAATTGCACAAGCGGCAGACATGAAACCTATTATGGACATTGCTGAAGGTTTAGGTTTGAAGGAAGACGAAGTTGAACTGTATGGTAAATACAAGGCTAAGATATCCTTGGATGCCTACAAGAGATTGGAAAATGAACCTGACGGCAAGCTTATCCTGGTAACAGCTATCAACCCTACTCCAGCAGGAGAAGGTAAGACTACTACAAGTGTTGGATTATCCTGTGGACTTAATAAGCTTGGTAAAAAGTCTATGGTAGCATTGAGAGAACCTTCTTTAGGGCCAAGCTTCGGTGTTAAAGGTGGAGCTGCCGGCGGTGGTTATGCACAGGTTGTTCCCATGGAAGATATCAACTTGCACTTTACAGGTGACATTCACGCAGTTACTTATGCACATAACTTACTTGCTGCTTTAGTAGACAACCATTTACATCAAGGAAATACTCTGAATATTGACCCAAGACAAGTTGTTTTCCGCCGTGTTATTGACCTAAATGACCGTGAGTTACGTAACTGTGTAGTAGGTCTTGGTGGAAAGGCTAACGGTGTGCCAAGGGAAACCGGTTTTGACATTTCAGTTGCTTCCGAAATTATGGCTATCCTTTGTCTTGCCAGTGATATAGAAGACTTAAAGGAACGTTTCAGCCGTATAGTTGTAGCTTATACATTTGACGGCAAGCCGGTTACTGCTGGTGATCTCAAGGCTCATGGTTCCATGGCAGTCCTCATGAAGGATGCAATTAAACCTAACCTGGTGCAAACTCTGGAAAATACTCCTGCATTCGTTCATGGTGGACCATTTGCTAACATTGCACATGGTTGTAACACAGTAACAGCAACTAAGATGGGATTAAAGCTTTCTGATTACCTTGTAACTGAAGCAGGATTCGGCGCTGACCTGGGTGCTGAAAAGTTTTATGATGTGAAGTGCCGTTTTGCTGGTCTAAAGCCTGATTGTACTGTTATCGTTGCTACAGTAAGGGCCCTCAAGATGCATGGTGGAGTTGCCAAGTCCGACCTCCAGGTTGAAAACCTTGAGGCACTCAAGAAAGGCTTCGAAAACCTTGAAAAGCACATTGAAAACGTTGGTAAGTTTGGCGTACCTGCAGTAGTAGCAATTAACCGCTTCCCAACTGATACTGAAGCTGAACTGAAATATATCTATGACCGCTGCGCTGAAATGGGAGTAGAAGTTGCCCTTTCAGAAGTATGGGCTAAAGGTGGAGAAGGCGGTAAGGAACTTGCTCAAAAAGTACTGGATACTATTGAAAACAAGCCATCCAACTTCAAGCCTCTCTATGAAACTGAAATGCCAATTAAAGATAAGCTCCATAAGATTGCTACTGAAGTATATGGCGCTAATAAAGTTAACTACAGTGCTGCAGCAGAAAAACAAATCGAGCAGTATACTGAGCTTGGATATGGCGATATGCCAATAGTTGTAGCTAAGACCCAGTACTCTTTATCCGATGACCCAACTAAGCTTGGTAGACCAAAAGACTTTGATATCACTGTACGTGAATTAAGACTTTCTGCAGGTGCTGGCTTCCTGGTAGCACTAACAGGTGCTGTAATGACAATGCCTGGCTTACCTAAGGTACCGGCAGCAGAAAAGATTGATATTGACAAGGACGGCAAGATTACCGGCTTGTTCTAAAAATAGTTAAAAAAATAATACAACCCGGAGGTATAAAAAATACCTCCGGGTTTATTTTAAAATAAAAAAGGAGAGCACTAGTTCTCCAGAATTAACCTAACCTATTTGGTTAGTCTCTCTGGTTGCGACATAGTAACCTAAACATATCTTTAGACAAAAATTTTGAATTTCCTTTGACAAATTACAGGCTGAAGATTTGCTCCCCTTAAATTTGCAGGGTATAATACTTTTATGGGGTGATAGATTGGAAAGGCTTAATATCATCTTACAATCTGCGATATATAAGAATATTGTCGCTGAAATTACAGAATATGAAAAAGATAGGGAATTTTGCCGGCACACAATGCAACATTTTGTTGATACAGCGAGAATCTGTTACATATTGATTTTAGAAGATATAATGAAAGCTGCCTATTCAGACGGAAAACGCTCAATTTTTACAAAGGAAGTTATCTATGCCGCCGGTATGCTGCATGATATTGGAAGGCTCGAGCAATATCAGACAGGTGCGGATCATGCTGTAAAAGGGGCAGAAATCGCAGGTGATATGCTTTCGAAAGCTCACTTTTCACCTGGAGAAATTGAACTGATAACTACTGCAATCCGAGAACATCGCAGGCTGCCGGAAAACCCTACATATCTAGGAGAAAGGTTATACAAAGCCGATAAATTGTCCAGGCCCTGCTATGGATGTAGTGTTATAGATGAGTGCCGCAAAAAGGATTTAGCGAAGGAATTCCAAGACTTAAAATACTAACCGGAAGGGGTGTAAATCATATGTATAACCTAAGGGAAATTAAAGTACGTAATTCCAGAGAGGCCAAATACATAATTCAGCGAGTTGGGACCGATGCCGCGGGAATCAACCTAATGGCCCCAAAAGCCGTACATAGACTGTTATTTTTGGAAGATGTGCCTGTGAAAATTGCACTTATTTTGAAACAGGAAATGCTTGCAGTTGGCGGAGATGCTGCAGTGGCCAGGGGTGTAGTCTCCCATGAAGTGGAAGAAAGCAATGTTCTTTTAATGGGTACCCTTAAGCAATACAAAAATCTTGTTAAGAAATTACATATGCAACCATTTAAACTTCCTAAACTGGCAGAAGATATTAATACGGTTCTGAACAATTGTGAATATAAAGAACCATATGAAATACCCTGTGGGAATTATTCCTTGTCCTTTGGAGAAAGAACGCTTGTTATGGGGATTCTTAACGTAACTCCCGATTCCTTTTCTGACGGAGGAAAATTTAATGACCCCGACATTGCCATAAAAAGGGCTAAAGAAATGGTTGAGCAGGGAGCGGATATTATTGACATAGGAGCCGAGTCAACCAGACCCGGACATACACCTGTGTCAGCCGAAGAGGAAATTGAGAGATTACAACCGATAATTAGAGAACTGGTTAAGGAAATCAATGTACCCATCTCAGTAGATACATATAAGGCAAAGACCGCAGAAATGGCATTAAAGGAAGGCGCTCATATTATCAATGATGTCTGGGGTTTTCAAAAGGACCCGGAAATAGCTGCAGTAGTGAGCCAGTACGGTGCACCGGCTATCTTGATGCATAACCAGGAAGGAACGGAATATAAAGATTTGATGGGAGATATTATAAAATTTTTAAGAAAAAGTATTAATATAGCAGTAAAAGCGGGTCTGCCGGAAGATAAAATAATAATTGATCCGGGTATCGGCTTTGGAAAGGATACGGAACAGAATCTGGAAGTAATGGCTAGACTCGATGAATTCTGCTGCCTTGGAAGGCCCATACTACTTGGTACCTCAAGAAAATCACTGATAGGGAACACGTTAAATCTTCCTGTTAATGAAAGGTTGGAAGGTACGGCTGCTACCGTAACTTTAGGTATTGCCAAGGGTGTTGACATTGTAAGGGTTCATGATGTTGAAGAAATAGTAAGGGTTGTTCGGATGACGGATGCCATGGTTAGAAGGTGACATTATGGATAAAATCATCATGTGTGGTATGGAATTTACCGGGTACCACGGTGTTTTCGAGGAAGAACAAATAAGGGGACAAAAATTTATAGTTGACATTGAAATTTATACTAACACTAAAGAAGCAGGGCAAGATGATAATTTGGAAAAAACAATAAATTACGGAGAGCTATACGAAAAAATTAGGGATATTGTAGAAAATGAGAGGTATAATCTCCTGGAAGCGCTTGCAGAAAAGCTGGCTAAGGTGGTACTGGAGCAAAATAGAGTCCATGAAGTTATGGTGAGGATCAAAAAACCGCAGGCGCCAATTGCAGGTAAATTTGATTATATGGCAGTGGAAATTTCCAGGGGGTGTGACTGTGAATCCAAACTGTTACCTGAGCATAGGGTCCAACATGGGCAATAAGGAGTACTACTTAAACGGGGCAGTGGAAAGCTTAAGAAAAAATCCCGACATTACGGTAACTAATGTTTCAAGTTACTATGAAACCGAACCCTTTGGCGTTCAAGACCAGCCAAAATTTTTAAATGGTGTGGTTGAAATAGAGACAAGTTTAACTCCTCCAGAGCTACTAAGATTTATTCAAGACGTTGAGAAAAAGTTTGACAGGGTGAGAATAAAAAGATGGGGGCCAAGGACGCTGGATATTGACATACTTTTATATGATAATCTAAAAATTTCCGAGCCTGACCTAACAATTCCCCATCCGTACTTGGAAAAAAGGGCTTTCGTGCTGGTCCCGCTAGCTGAATTAAATCCCAATATGGTATTGCCAAGCGGCAGAAATATAAAAAGTGTGCTGGAGGATTTGAAAGAAGATGTAGAAGGAATTGTGAAGTACAAATTCTGAGTCGGGGAGACGCTTCTCTTGACTCACTGCTATAAGCGTTTACTGCTTCAATAGCATGAAATACTGTATTTTTGCAGGAATTATGTTTAGATGTGTCGAAAAATGTTCCTAACTAGAATATTTGGTTAGGAGCATTTTTTATGAAATATATCTCGCGAAGAAGCTTTTTAAAGGGCCTGGCAGCCCTTTCGCTATTAGGTTTAAGCGGATGTGCCAGTACATATGCTCTGGAAGAAGACAAAATGCCGGGTCAGGAAAAATTTCAGCCGCCTGTCCTGGAAGTTAAACCGGTAGATTATGACTATCTCCTTACGGGTGGAACAATTGTTGATGGAACAGGTTCAGAACCCTATCAGGGAAATATAGCAATTAAGGAAAATAAAATTGTCGGAATAGGACATTTCGTACCCGGACAGGGCGGGGAAATTATTGATATAGAAGGCTTAACTGTAGCCCCGGGTTTTATCGATTTACATACACACACTGAAAGATACCTTGCACAGAACGGAAGGGCAGAAATGATGCTGTTGCAGGGGGTTACTACCCATATCGGAGGAAACTGCGGTACTTCAGAGGACTCCATAGGAAAATATTTTGATGGTTTAGGTGCAATTGGTATAAATATAGGACTTTTTGCGGGATTAAAAACCATTCGCATGAATGTAGCGGGAACTAAAGATATTCTAACGAAAAAAGAACTGGAAGCCATGAAGGAATTGGTAGCCGAGGCAATGGAGGAAGGGGCATTTGGGTTGTCTGTAGGCTTACAGTACTGGCCGCAAATTTATACCACTACAGAAGAAGTAATAGAGCTCTGCAAAGTAGTTGCGGATTATGGCGGTTTTTATTCAACCCATATTCGGAACGAGGAGGATTATGTGATTCCATCAGTTGAGGAAGCTATCAAAATAGGCTTTGAAGCCGGAGTTCCCGTGGAGTATTCCCACATTAAGACTGCCCAAAGACGTAACTGGGGCAAAATGTCCAGGGTTTTAGAGCTTGTAGAGGAAGCATATGTGAAAGGACTGGATATCACAGCAGATGTTTATGGCTATGAATTTTCCAGTCTTGATGTGGGTCAAGGTAGAAGCTCCATCAGCGAGGATGATATGATAACCGCCTTAAAACACCCGCTTGTTATGGTTGGAAGTGATTCCGGCCTGAAAACAAACGGCAGCGCTTCTCACCCCAGGGCTTATGGCAATCACCCGCGCATTTTGGGTCGTTATGTGAGGGAGAAAGAAGTCATCTCCCTGGCAGAGTGTATTAAGAAAATGACATCTCAGCCTGCCCGCCGTTTGGGACTGCATGACAGGGGACTTCTTCAAGAAGGCAATATTGCAGATATAGCTGTCTTTGATTTTGAGCAAATTATCGATAAGGCGGAAAGATACTCTCCAAACCACTATTCGGAAGGCATAAAGCATGTTTTTGTAAACGGTAAGCAGGCCGTAAAAGACGGGCAGGTTACCGGGGTGCTTGCAGGGCAGGTGCTGAAGCATAGAAAAGGTTAAAACTACTTGACAATTTTCAAAATCTGCTGTTTTAATTCTAGCAAATCATTTTGACAAGTATACCAAATTTCTTCCAAATCTACACCAAAGTATTCATGAATTAAAATATCCCGCATACCAGCCATAAGCTTCCATGGTACTTCAGGATGTTTATTGCGTGTATTTTGTGATATATTTTTTGTAGCTTCTCCAATTATTTCAAAGCGTCTTATTATAGCATCTTGAATTAGAGTTGATTCTAAAAATTCTTCTATACCGATATTCTTTATATACTCCTCTATGAAATTAATACTTTCTAAAATATGTTTTAAATATACAATATCATCTTTTTTCAAAGAATATCCCTCTTTTCTTTTAAAATATTATCTTTTATAAAAGGTGATAGAGCCTTTGCAGTAACTACATCAACACTTGTCTCTAAAACTTCCTCTAAATCATTTTTTAGTTTTAGACGTAAGAAAAGAGATTTTTTTGTACCAGGTGAATACTCAATTAATATATCGATATCGCTTTTTTCATTTTGTTCATTTCTTGCATAAGAGCCGAAAACAGCTGCCTTTTGAATACCATATTGTTTTAATACTGGTATAGCTTTCTTTTTAATTGTATTTAAATTCATATAAAACACCTCAATTAAATTATAACTTATACAATGCATTAATTCCATTAATTGCAAATAAAAATTTGCAAAGCTAATTGTTAACCCTAAATCAAAAAAGGTTGACTAAATAAAGATAATTTTGTATAGTTATCTAAAAGAAACTTGGTACCAAGAGGGAAACATATTATGAAAGATACAATATTAAAATTTTTAAAAGGCGCCGATTACATTTCCGGTGAAGACTTGAGCAAAAGGTTAGGTATCAGCCGCACGGCAGTTTGGAAGCATGTTCAATCCCTCAAAGAACAGGGCTATGATATTAAGAGTATGCCGCGCAAAGGATATAAGCTTGAAGGCATTCCCGACCTGCTCGACCCGGTTCTGATTTTCGAAAAATTGAATACCCGCTTTATGGGAAACAAGATCTACCATCATGAAGCTATTACTTCTACCAACAATAAGGCCAAAGAGATAGCAGAGGCCGGTGCACCTGAAGGAACTGTGGTTTTGGCTGAAAAACAATTACAGGGAAGGGGCAGGCTGGGCAGAACATGGGAATCCCCTGCCGGGGGAATCTGGATGAGTGTGATTTTACGCCCCAATATACCCCCCGCTAAAGCTCATAATATAACACTTGTTGCTGCGTGTGCGGTAGCTAAAACACTGCGTCAATACAACATACCTGCCCGGATTAAATGGCCTAACGATATCTTGCTCAATGGTAAAAAGGTTTGCGGTATCCTTACGGAATTAAAAGCTGAAATGGATGGAGTACATTATTTAGTACTTGGGATAGGTATGAATGTCAATACCGAAAAGGAGATGTATCCTCCTGAATTAAAGGATAAGGTATCTTCCCTAAAAATATATACCGGTCAAAATTTAGACAGAGTAGAATTACTGTGTTCATTTCTGAAAAACCTGGAAGAGCAATACGAAATTTTCCTGAACGAGGGTGTTGGAAAAATCCTTGAGACTTGGAAGCAACATAATATAACTTTAAATAATCATGTGCAGGTAAGAAGTGGCAATGAGGTATATTCAGGTTTAGCTGTTAATATTGATAAAAATGGCGGACTCATTGTTAAAGATGAAAATGGAAATTCCAAAACATTTTATTCAGGTGAAGTTACCCTCCAGGGGTAAGAACAATTTTTTTAAAATGATGGTTAACCGTTTAATCTTAAATGGTTAACAAAAGAGAAAGGGGTAGTAAAAGTGAAAGAATTGCAAACGCGAGATATTGTTTTGGTGGGATTATTTGCCGCACTAACTGCCGTAGGGGCTTTTATTAAGATTCCCTTACCCTATGTACCAATTACGCTTCAGGTATTTTTTGTATTAATGGCGGGGTTAATACTTGGTTCCAAGCTAGGCGCTCTCAGTCAAATTGTTTATCTAACGATCGGTTTGATTGGGATTCCCATTTTTGCAGAAGGCGGGGGACCGGGTTATGTATTTCATCCATCCTTTGGATATTTAGTAGGTTTTATTGCTGCGGCCTGGGTTATGGGTAAAATTGTGCCTGGTGACAAAATACCAACCAGATTGCAGGTTTTGTATTCTTCAGCAGCGGCGCTTGCTGTTATTTATCTTTTCGGAATACCGTACTTATATCTTGCTTTAAATCATTTTGTTGGAAAAGAGCTGGCGTTTTTAACAGTTTTTAAGATTGGCATGTCATATCTGCCGGGTGACGCGATCAAGATTGCCATTCTAACTTTAACGGGGCCGGCAATAGTGAGAGGGGTCAGGAGCAATTTGCGGGAAGAAACAACCTGCAGATAGTAAGAGGCTAAGAAATAAATGTAAATATTGTGGGGCTAAATACAGAAAGGGAGGACCTTGTCTAGAGGTTCTCCCTATTCTAGTATAGATAAAAATAAAATTGTACGTAATTTTTAATTTTTCTTTTAACTTTTTTTCAGGTTATTTTAAGGTTTAAGGTATAGAATGCTTTACTGAAAGCAGTTTATATAATTTTTAAAGGAGGGGATGATGCAGATGGATTTTATGAAAGTGACTAGGATGGCGTCCTCCAAAAAGAGTGTCAGCTTGTTAAGTATTGGTATCCTGGTAATGGCTATTATGTTATTACCTTTGCAGCAGGCTCAGGCACAAAGCAGGCTGGAAATATCAACTACCTATCCCGGCATCAGCGCCGTGAGGGGAGAAAGCATCACTTTTCCTTTACAAATAAAAAATAATGGTTCAACAAGTGAAGTTGTAGGCCTGGAGGTGAAAGCAGCGCCTGAAAAGTGGACTGCTTCTCTGAGAGGACGCGGCAGGGAAATTCAAAAGGTTTACGTAAAACCCAATTCTTATGCGTCTACGGATTTAAAGGTAAATATTCCTGATCAAGTTGAACCGGGAGAATATTCAATAACAGTAGTTGCTAGTGGAGAGGAGGGCTATCAAGACAGTTTGAAGTTAACGGTAAAAATTGCGGAAGCACGGGCAGGGGAGGATAAGCTTGTTGCTGAATATTCGGAGCTCAAGGGTCCCAACGATGCGACCTTTAAGTTTAAAGTGGACTTGAGCAACAATGGCAACAGCGAGCAAATTTACAGTCTTGGTGCCCAGGCTCCTGATGGCTGGCAGGTATCGTTTAAGCCTTCCTATGAACAACAGCAGGTTGCCAGTATCAGTGTTAAGTCTGGAGAAACAAAGGGACTGGACGTTAAAGTTATACCCCCTGCCAGTGCAGAAGCGGGAGAATATACAATTCCTATTCACGCGGTTAGTACCGCTGGTAAAGCTACCGAAGAGCTTAAGGTAATAATTAGCGGTACTTATGATCTGGAACTTACCACGCCAACCGGCAGGTTAAATGCTGATGTGGTGGCGGGAAAGGAGAAAAAGGTCAACCTTAAAGTGATAAATACAGGGAGTGCGGTCCTAAATAATATCAACTTTTCTTCCCGTGAACCTCAGGACTGGTCTGTAACCTTTGACCCCAAATCCATAGATACCTTAAAGGCAGGAGAAAGCCGCCAGGTTACGGCAACAATCACTGCCGACAGCAAGGCAATAGCCGGCGATTATGTAGTATCGCTTACTGCTTCTACCCGGGAAACCAGGGATAATGCAGAGTTAAGGGTTACCGTAAAAACTTCTACTATTTGGGGTATAGTAGGTATACTCATTGTATTGCTGGTTATTGCTGGTGTATACTGGGCATTCCGTACTTACGGGAGGCGGTAGCTTTGACTACAGGAACAAAATACCTGGTGGAAACAGTTAACCTTACTAAAAAATACGGAGATTTAACAGCAGTGGATAATTTAAATTTAGAAGTAGAAAAAGGTACCATTTTTGGCCTTTTAGGTCCCAATGGGGCTGGCAAGACAACTACAATTCTAATGATCCTGGGACTTACTGAACCAACTTCCGGAAAGGCGCTGGTGGCAGATCATGATGCCACCCGCAATCCACTTGTTGTTAAATCTATGGTGGGTTATTTGCCTGATAATGTTGGCTTTTATCAGGAACTAACAGGACGTGAGAACCTGTTTTATACTGCCGCTCTTAACGGCTTGGATAAGGATGAAGCTGAAAAAAGAATTACAGAGGCTTTGGAGAGGGTAAATCTTCTGGAAGCAGCCGATAGAAGAGTTGGCGAGTACTCCAGGGGAATGCGTCAGAGACTCGGGATAGCTGATGTATTACTTAAAGACCCGCAGCTGATTATTTTGGATGAACCTACCCTGGGGATTGACCCTGAAGGTGTGCGTGAACTGTTGGATTTAATTAAGAGTCTGGCACGAGATGATAATAAGACAGTTTTAATTAGCTCGCATCTTCTGCATCAAGTGCAGGATATCTGTGATAAAGTGGGTATTTTCGTAGATGGCAAATTAATAGCCAGCGGCACAATTGATGAGCTGGCTGAACAAATTTTTAAAGGTCAGCCTTTACGCCTGGAAATCAAGGCTGATCCGGACGAAGAGGCTTTGATAGAACTTTGCAAGGGCATTAACACGGTACAAGATGTGAAAAGACAGGGAGATCTTTTGGTATTATCATGTGAGAGGGATATCAGGCAGGAACTGGTAAAATGCCTCGCAGAGAAAGGATATAATTTACTGCATTTACACCTTAAAGGCTTTACACTGGATGATATTTACCGGCGATATTTCCAAAAGGAGTGATATGAATGGCTAAGGATATGGCGGTTCGGGATCTGATCCGTTCTGACCTGTCAGCCCTTTGGGATGCCAATAAGGGCTTGCTGGCAGTTATTCGTAAAGAGCTGGCAGATCATTTAAGTGGAAAACGCTTTGTAATTCTGGCCCTTTTGGTAGTGGTTGCATGTTTAGCAGCCCTTTATGTTGCCGGGTCCACTATCCGTAGTTCGGTTGGGCAAGATAAACTGGAATTTGTTTTCTTGCGGTTGTTCACCACTTCCGGCTCAAGTCTACCCTTTTCCTTTATCTCATTTGTTTCCTTTTTGGGACCCCTTGTAGGGTTAACTATGGGGTTTGATGCAATTAATGGTGAGCGAGACCGTGGGACATTGAGCAGGATTCTCTCACAGCCCATTTACAGGGACGCGTTGATAAACGGTAAATTCCTGGCTGGCGTAGCTGTCTTAAGCATTATGATATTCGGTTTAGGATTTTTGGTGGCAGGCTTCGGACTACTAATGATAGGCGTGCCCCCTACAGTGGAAGAAGTGTTTCGCATTCTAGCTTATTTAGCATTAAGTGTAATCTATATCTCCTTTTGGCTGGCGCTTGCAATGCTCTTTTCCATACTTTTCAGGGAAACGTCTACTTCTGCTTTAGCCAGTATAGCTGCCTGGCTGTTATTTGCCATTTTTGTGGGGTTACTGGCAGGCATGATTGCAAACGGCATATATCCGGTAACAGATTCCTCAAACATCCAGCAGGCTCTGGCAAATACCCGCTTGTATCAAACTTTAAGCAGATTATCACCTACCACCCTTTATGATGAAGCTACACTAACCCTACTGAATCCTACTGTGCGGACACTGGGACCTGTGCTGGCACAGCAGGCCTGGGGTGCAATTAAAGGTCCCCTCTCCCTTGGACAAAGCTTGCTTTTAATTTGGCCTCACCTGGTGGGTTTGGTTGCTGCAACTCTAATTTGCTTTGCTGTGGCCTATATTGTCTTTATGCGCCAGGAAATAAGGGCATAAAATTTTCACATGGGGACTTTTTTGTTTAGGGTTAGTACTGGGCAGCGTTTGCTGCCTTTTACTTTTCAGAGCAGAAATGGTAAACTTAGCTTGAAATGAATAACTTAAATTGGTGGGTGGTGGAAAAGATGCTTTTAGCAATAGATGTGGGTAATACGCATATCGTTATGGGATTATATAAAGGGGAAAAACTCATTAAAGACTGGAGAATATCCACAAACAGGCAAAAAACCGCTGATGAGTGGATTGTAGATATCGGAGGCTTGTTTTACTACAGTAAAATTACCTGGGAAGAAATATTCGCTATAATTATCTCTTCAGTTGTTCCGAACCTGACAAATGAATTAAAAAAAATGGCTACAGAGTACATAGGAATTGAGCCCATAATAGTTAATTATGAACTGGATACAGGTTTAAAGATTAAGTTAGATAAACCGGAGGAAATTGGGGCGGATAGAATAGTGAATGCAGTAGCTGCCTATGAAAAATTTGCCGATAAAGGAAACATAATAGTAGCTGATTTTGGTACCGCCACAACATATGATGCCATAAATTCCAAAGGAGAATACCTGGGAGGCGCCATAGCACCGGGAATAGGAATTTCCGTGGAAGCTCTCTTTTCATATGCGGCTAAATTGCCCAGGGTAGAACTAACCAAACCGCCAGGTGTAATTGGTCGTAATACCGTGGAAAGCATGCAATCAGGAATTATCTACGGATTTGCAAGCCAAGTGGATGGCATGGTAACGAAAATGAAAGCTGAACTAGGTGGCCAGGCGATAGTTCTAGCGACAGGTGGCCTTGCTCCCCTGATCGGTCCTGAATGTAGTACAGTTGACCGGGTAGATAAGTACCTTACGTTGGAAGGGTTAAGAATAATTCACTCTAAAATTACCCGGGAGGGAAAATGAACACATGAAGATAGGTAACGTAACCCTACCTGACCTGGTAATTGCAGCGCCTATGGCCGGCGTCACTGATAAGGCGTTTAGAATCATTGCCAGAGAATTCGGATGTGGTTTAGTTTTTACAGAAATGGTCAGTGATAAAGCTATCTTACATAACAATAAAAAAACCAGAGCAATATTTGACATAAGCGGGGAAGAGAGGCCTGTTGGAGTACAAATTTTTGGCTCTGAGCCTCAAGAAATGGCACGTGCTGCGCAGGTGGTAGAAGAAAACGGCGCTTCGATAATAGATATCAATATGGGCTGTCCAACCCCGAAAATAGTAAAAAATAAAGAGGGTTCTGCCTTGATGCTTGAACCCGAGCGTGCTGAAAAAATAGTACGCAGTGTTGTTAAAGCTGTTTCGGTTCCTGTTACTGTAAAGATGAGAAAGGGCTGGGATGAAAAAAACATTAACTGTGTTGAAATTTCCCAAAGGGTTCAAGAAGCGGGGGCAGTTGCAGTTACAATTCATGGCAGAACAAGGGAACAGTTTTATTCCGGCCAAGCTGATTGGGATATAATCCGCGCAGTAGTCAAAACAGTGGATATACCTGTCATTGGTAATGGGGATATCTGGAGCGGAAATGATGCTAAGAGAATGATTGATTATACGGGTTGTGCCGCTGTAATGGTGGCAAGGGGCTCGATGGGTAATCCCTGGCTTTTTAGAGATGCGGTAAGGTGTATTGAGGGTTTAGAAGAACTACCGCCTCCTACTCCTGTAGAAAGGATTAAACTTGCCAAAAGACATCTTAAACTTGTAGTTCGCTTTAAAGGAGAAAAAATTGGCGTAAAAGAAATGCGCAAACACCTTGCATGGTATATCAAGGGTTTAAAAAATGCCTCGAAAATGAGAACAGAAATCTTTAAACTGAATACGCTGCAGGATGTTGAAGAAAAACTTGATGAATACGAGAAATCCTTCAAAAACTCCTGACATGACAGAACCGGTTCTTATGGAATCGGTTTTTTGTTTTATAAAAAATCATAAATATTGACAAATAATGCTAATAATTGGTAAAATATTTGTACACTATTTTGTGCACAATAAAGAGGTAATTGCTATGGAAATTATCCGTATCGGCGAAAAAATCATTGACTGCAAAAAAATAATTTCTGTCATTGATAAGGCGTTGGAACTGAGAACTCAAGGTCTCTCCCAACAACAGGTAGCTGAGCGCTTGGGGTTGGATCGTCCCTTTATTTCTCGCCTGGAAAAACTGGGGGAAGTGCGTAGAGGACGTAAAATTGCAGTTATAGCTTTTCCAATCAAAAATAAGCAAGAACTGGAGGAAACTCTTAAAGAGCTTGGTGTTGAATTTTCAATAGTATTAACGGAAAAAGAGAGATGGAGATTTGTCAGTGACAAAAATGGAGTTGAGCTCTTTAACACCATAATGGATATTATAGCCAGGTTACGTACATATGATACTGTTGTTGTAATAGGTTCCAATTATAGGATACGTCTTACGGAAGCGCTGCTGGATAAAGAAGTAGTTGGGATAGAAATAGGGAAATCTCCAATTGAAGATGATAAATATGTTGACCTTAAAAAAATAAAAGAACTTATTAAAAAATTAACTCTTGAGTAGAGGAGGGTAATACAGGTGAAAAAAGTCGTAAGTGTAAGTTTAGGATCCTCTAAAAGAAACCATAAGGTAGAGACAGAAATACTGGGTGAAAAATTTACAATTGAGAGAATTGGAACTGATGGAAGCCTTGCGAGGGCATCTGAACTAATAAGGGAATTTGACGGCAGGGTAGATGCATTTGGCCTGGGTGGTACAGATCTGTATATTTGTACCGGTAAGAAACGTTATGTAATAAGGGAAGCAAAAAGATTGGCTAAGGCCGCTACCAAGACACCAATTGTTGATGGCAGTGGCCTTAAAAATACACTGGAACGAAAAACAATAAAATATTTACATGAAAAAGAAAACATAGATTTTTCCGGAAAGAATGTATTGCTGGTTTGTGCTGTAGACCGTTTTGGTATGGCGGAAAGTTTTGAAAGCTGTGGCGCTAAAATGACCTACGGAGATTTAATGTTTGGTCTGGGAATACCGGTACCTGTATATTCATTAAATACTTTAAATAAAATTGCCGGGATAATTGCTCCGATTGTTTGTCAACTGCCGTTTAAATATCTCTATCCCACGGGAAGTAAGCAAGAGGAGAACGATAAGAAGAGGTTTGAAAAATATTATAAAATGGCAGATATAATTGCAGGTGATTTCCACTATATTAAAAAGCATCTTCCTGACAATTTGCCTGGAAAAACAATTATCACAAATACTGTAACTCTATCTGATATAGAAGCTTTACGGAATGCAGGGGTAGAAAAACTAATAACTACTACTCCCAATCTAGATGGCCGATCCTTTGGTACAAATGTTATGGAAGCTGTTTTAGTAGCGCTATCGGGTAAAAAACCGCAAGAGATATCGGTGCAAGACTATGAAAATCTTTTAGATAAAATGAACTTTGTACCTCGCATAGAACATTTACATGAAGATAAGGAGGCGGTAGTAAATGGATAAATTTGCATTTATAGTCCATCCCATAGAATATAAGGATCTCAGTAGAAAATTTAAACGGATAGAAAAATTGCCGCAGGGCCTGGTAGAAAAAATGATGCAGTTTTTACCTCCTTTAAAGGTCTCCGAAGCAAAGGGTATTAAATCTTCCCATAATGAAATAGAAGGATATTTTTTGGGATGTACATTAACAAGTGAGCAAATGCTTAGATTACCCCCGAAATTTGTTATAAACAAAATTGTAAAAACCGGCAGGCTTGCTGAAAAACTGGGGGCTAAAATAGTAGGCCTGGGCGCCATGACTTCAGTGGTAGGTGATGCAGGAATTACTATTAGAAATAGATTAAATATACCTGTAACTACGGGAAATAGTTATACCATTGCAACAGCAATTGAAGGTGTAAAAAAAGCTTCCGAGAAACTTGAGATAGATCTTGCCCATGCAGAAGTTGTGGTAGTTGGCGCTAATGGTTCCATCGGAAAGGTTTGCGCTCATTTAATAGCCCGTGATTGCCGCTACCTGACACTTGTCAGTAGGGATGTAATGAAACTCCGGAAGACTGCTGATGAAATACTTGCGGAAACAGGCCTTTCGCCCAAAGTAACCAGTGATGTTGATGAAAGCCTTAAAAGTGCAGATATTGTCATATCAGTTACTTCTGCTGTAGATAGTGTTATACGACCGGAATTTTTAAAATCAGGGGCACTTGTTTGTGATGTGGCAAGGCCCAGGGATGTTTCCAAAACAGTAGCTGAAAAAAGGGATGATATATTAATAATTGAGGGAGGACTCATTGAAGTTCCGGGTGATCCTGATTTAGGTTTTAATTTTGGCTATCCTCCGAAAATTGCATTGGCTTGTATGGCTGAAACTATGATTTTAGCGTTGGAAAGAAAATATGAATCTTTTACGCTTGGTCGGGATATATCTATAGAACAAGTGGATGAAATAAGCAATTTAGCGGAGAAACACGGCTTTAAATTAGCAGGTTTTAGAAGTTTTGAAAGGCCGGTAAAAGAGGAAACCATTGAAAAAGTAAAAAAATACGCCAGGGAGAGAAAAAATCAAGCTGTAAATGAATAAAAGAAATGGAAAAGTTTTATAGATTTAATCTTGACAACTAATAATAAAGAGATTATAATTCCATGTAATATTAGAAGGTGAAAAGCACTGTCGGTATCATTCGGCAGTGTTTATTAAATGTCTAATCGCAGAAGTTTTGATATTTAAGTATATAATTTTTAAAAATAACATATAGTTAGAGGGACCCAATAAATACAAAAAGGAGAGCGGGATATGTCTGAAAAGGAAACTATTTTAACTGTGGAAGGTTTGAAAAAACTAGAGGAGGAGCTAAATATACTAAAAACTGTTAAAAGAAGGGAAGTAGCAGAGCGCATTAAGCAGGCTATTGATTTTGGTGATATAAGTGAAAACTCAGAATATGAAGATGCCAAAAATGAGCAGGCATTTATTGAGGGTAGAATTTTAACTTTGGAGAAAAAGCTTCGTAATGCAAAGGTAATAGATGATACTGAAGTAAATACGGAAACCGTATCCCTGGGTTCAAAAGTTAAATTAAAAGACCTTGAGTTCGGTGATGAATTTGAATACGTAATTGTGGGCTCCATGGAGGCAGATCCCGAAAAAAATAAGATATCCAATGAATCTCCTGTCGGAAAAGCAATTATTGGTCAAAAGGTTGGTTCGGTTGTAGATGTTGAAGTGCCAGCCGGTACGATTCAATATAAAATCCTAGAAATTTCACGATAAAAATTGGTCCATTGGGCCATTTTTTTATTGTGTCTTTTCCTATAAACTTGATTTATTTTGTTTTAAAAAATATACTTATGGTTAAGTTATGTTTTCAGCAATCGGAAAAAAGAGGTGAAACTCATGGATTCAGAATTAAACGAGTTAATTAAGGTAAGAAGGGAAAAACTGCAAGAATTACAAGATATGGGAATTCAGCCCTTTGGGGGTAGATTCGAGGTTACTGACAAAGCCCAGGAGATTTTAAGTGATTTTGAAGGATATGAAGGAAAGCAGGTAAAGGTTGCCGGAAGATTGATGGCAAAGAGGGGTCATGGTAAGGCGAGTTTTGCTCATCTTCAGGATAGGACAGGCCAGATTCAGATTTATGTACGTTTAGATAATGTTGGCGAAGATACATACTCTGTCTTTAAAAAAATTGATATTGGTGACATAATTGGAGTTTCAGGCAAAGTTTTTAAAACTAAAAAAGGCGAAATAACAATAGAAGTACATACTTTAGAAATCTTAACAAAATCATTAAGGCCTCTTCCGGAAAAGTGGCACGGTCTTAAGGATGTTGATTTAAGATACCGTCAACGCTATGTAGATTTAATTGTAAATCCTGAAACAAGGGATGTCTTTATTACTAGAAGTAAAGTAATTAAGGCCATGAGGGATTTTCTGGATGAGCGTGGATTTTTAGAAGTTGAGACTCCAATGATGCATCCTATTCCGGGAGGAGCGCTGGCAAGGCCCTTTATAACTCATCATAATGCACTTGACATTGATTTATATCTGCGGATAGCTTTAGAGTTACATTTAAAGCGCCTGCTTGTTGGTGGTCTTGAAAGGGTATATGAAATAGGTAGAGTATTTAGAAATGAAGGTATTTCAACCAAGCATAATCCTGAGTTTACAATGATGGAACTTTATCAAGCGTATGCTGACTATGAGGTAATGATGGAGTTGACAGAAAACCTTATTGCTAGCTGTGCTAAAGAAGCTTTAGGAACAACCGTTATTACATACCAGGGCGAAGAAATTGATTTGACTCCCCCCTGGACAAGGATAACAATGTTAGATGCCATTAAAAAATATGCTGAAATAGACTTTACTGAAATAACAACAGATGAAGAAGCAAGGAATGCGGCAAAAGATCTAGGATTAGAGATAGATGATGATGTTTCATGGGGTACTGTAGTTAACGAAGTATTTGAAGAAAAAGTAGAACCTCATTTGATACAGCCCACTTTTGTAACTGATTATCCTATTGAAATATCACCACTTGCCAAGAAAAAAGATGATAATCCTAAATTGACTTATAGATTTGAAGCATTTATCTATGCTAGAGAACTGGCTAATGCCTTTTCGGAATTAAATGACCCCATTGACCAGAAGGAAAGATTTATTAAACAACTGAAGCAGAGGGAAAAAGGCGATGAAGAAGCACACATGATGGATGAAGATTTTGTTAGGGCTTTAGAATACGGTATGCCTCCGGCAGGTGGACTGGGGATAGGAGTTGACCGCTTAATTATGCTCTTAACTGATTCTCCCTCCATTAGAGATGTAATTCTGTTCCCAACAATGAGGCCTAGAGATAATGAATAGTTAGTAATTTACCCCCCCTCCACCAATCGGAGGGGGGCTCTCTTCAATATGCCCTGCAAGTGTTACCAAAACCTGAATAAGCAAAAATGATATTTTTGTTGAAATTTAGTCTTGAAAATATTTTTGATCTATGTTATATTAATTTGCGCTGACAAGGAAACAAAATCTTAACAAACTTAACAGGAAATTTAAATTTACCTTGACTTTTTGCTGTATGCATGCTATCATTAACTCCTGTTGAGAGCAGAAAACTAACCAATAAATACAGCTCAAGAAAAAACAAAAAATGCTGTTTGGGATAAACTACCAGTTGACACTGGATAAAGAAAATGCTATACTAAGTCTTGTCGCTTGAGGCTGCGACATTAAAAGACAAAAGCTGATCTTTGAAAACTGAACAGTGCAACGCCTGATGTTTGGCGTCCGTTAAAGGACAATGTCAGAATCAAACTTTAGTTAATAATCTCTTTTAATAAAGAGATGCCAATATTAACTGGAGAGTTTGATCTTGGCTCAGGACGAACGCTGGCGGCGTGCCTAACACATGCAAGTCGAACGCCCAGCACTCAGTCACTAGTGGTCAGTTACGAAAAAAAGAAACCTAAGATGGA
>Ga0182240_100089_pt1 | contig 43461 bp, 57 predicted proteins | sample hydfrates4_PW_90_FD_145594 | JGI IMG/M metagenome (GOLD analysis project Ga0182240, IMG submission 145594) | Subsurface microbial communities from deep shales in Texas, USA - hydraulic fracturing test 4_PW_90 | ecosystem: Environmental > Aquatic > Deep subsurface > Shale gas/oil reservoir >...
GAATAAAATTTTCTATTTTTTTATTAGTGATAATTTTATTGTTAACAACTTCAGTATCAGCTGAGTGGACTACTCAATTTATAGAAGACGAGAGAAAGGAAAATGGTGTGTGGTATGCTCATTCACCCGATGTAAAGGTAGATGATAATATTACTGCTGTAGTATCAATTGGAACAGATGGCGATACTGAATGGGTAATTTTAGAATTTTCTACCCTACCCACTATAATCAAAAATGGCACTAATACTATTAATGCCTCAGTTAAATGGGATGATCAGGAAAGTGAAAAAATAGTTTTTAATAAATATGGTGATTATAATTTTATTCATTTTAATAAATATGGGGAAGCAATATCAAAGATCAAAGAATCAAATAAAATGGTTTTAGAATTTAAAAAAGATGGAGAAGATAATATTAAAATCACTTTTCCTCTAAAAAATGCAAAAGCAGTTATCAATGAAATCAGAGGTAAATTCTAATTAATAATTTAGCAAAAATTAATAGGCACAACCAGGGGTGAGATAAGTGGGGTTTTTAGATGGTTTGATAGGTAATGCAAGTGAAATGGAAGGGGATAAACTTGAGGAAGAATTAGAAGAAATATTAGTTAACGGAGAAAATATAGAGAATGGATATAATATTTTAAGAGATTACTTTGTTTTTACTAATAAGAGGTTAATCTTAGTTGATAAGCAGGGAGTAACTGGCAACAAAAAAGAGTACCATTCGATACCATATAAAAATATTAGACATTTCAGTATAGAATCTGCAGGTGCCTTTGATCGTGATTCAGAATTAAAACTCTGGATTGCTGGTATAGCTAATCCGATTGAGAAAAAATTCGGGAAAAAGTCAAGCAATATTTTTGAAGTACAGCAGGCTTTGGCTAAACATATTTTGAAGTAAATTAATTTTTAAATTAAGATCAGGTACAATTATATATTATATGGAAAAAAATAAAAAATATATTAAAAATTCTGGGATTGATACCCAGAGTATTTAGTTTGACGATTTGCAAATAGGCTTAAGTTTATTATACTTCATTCTATATTGATATTCTATAATGCTAAAGTACATCATTATAGAATAAACTATAATAATCTATGATTATTGTTTAAGTTTTAGAAAAAAAGTTTACAGGGGGGATTTTAGTGTCTGAAAATAATGAGGAAATATCTAGAGATAGTTTTACAGCATACACAGATAGAAGTATAAATAAATATCAAAATAGTTTTATGAGTAGTGTAGAATTTAAATATGAAGATGGAGATTGGCTAGATGAGAAGTTAGTAGATTATGTAGAAAAAATAGTTATTTTTAAAGGAATCAAGGATAAATTTGATTTAAATAATATCAGATATACTTTGGTAGAAAATTTTTTAAAAGGTTATGGTAGAAAATTATATGAGGAAGATCTTGATGATATTATTAGAGGAACAAATCGATTTTTTAAAGATAATTATCCTGATCATAATAATACTGAGACAATAAAATCAAAAATCAAGTTTAAGACTTTAGATGAAGCTGATGTATATCAAATGATTGATAAAGTAAAAGTGATTTTTAATGAGAGAAAAAATCAATATATTGCTAACACATTGATTTCTAATATAAATAACATTGTAATAGCTGAGAGAATTGTAAAAGAAAACATGAAACTATTGGATGATGGGTTATGGTGTGATATAGATATAGCATATAAAAAGGAGCCAAATTTAGGGGATAATTTATTAGGGGAAAATAATTATTATTATGAGATTAAAACAGTTAGATCATTAGAATTAGTAAATTTTGATATTGAAAAAAATAATCTTAAAGGTCTAAGACTGAAATTAGATTTAGAAGAATGGATAGATCTTCTTTTAAGAAGTATTGGAATTGAATCAATTGAAACTAAAATGCCATTAAACTATAAAATAATTATTTTAATGCGTTTACTACCTTTAGTAGAGAAAAATTTTAATTTAGTAGAGTTGGGATTGCCTGGTACAGGTAAAAGTTATTTACATAATGAATTGTCTACTACTTCTTACCTATTATCTGGAGCTGAAACAACTAGAGCCCAACTATTTTATGATAAGGCTAAACGAAAATTAGGTATAGTTAGTAACTGGGATGTTGTTGTTTTTGATGAAGTAACAGGGGTTAATTTTGATGATAATTTAATTCAATATATGAAAAGCTATATGGAAGCAGGTAAGTTTAATGCTAACCAAGAAAAATTTCCAGCTGATGCTTCATTCATATTCAATGGTAATACAAATAAAACAATCAATCATTATTTAAACTCATCTCATCTTTTTAAACCATTACCAGAACAAATGCAGGATACAGCATTTTTAGATAGAATACACTGTTATTTACCTGGATGGGAAATTGATTTTGATAGAAAGAATTTATTTACAAAACATTTAGGACTAACAAGAGATTTTTTATTTAAGTTCTTAAGTTTTCTTAGAAAAAAATCAAATAATAATATATTTCAGAAACATGATATTGAATTATCAGACTCTATAAGTAACAGAGATAAAAAAGCTATAAAAAAGAATTTTTCTGGATTAGTTAAATTATTAGATCCCTTCGATCAAAGTACTTTATCAAAAGAAAACTTAAAACTTTTGATGTATAATTCAATAGAAATGAGAAAAAGAGTAAATGAACAGCAGAAAAGAATTAGCCCAACTGATAAATTTGAAAATAAAGAATTTAGTTTTAATATTGGTAGAAGTTATTCCCATGCTGAAATTTTACCAGAATTCAAGTTATACAGGCAATTTGGGAAAGATAAAAATGTTAAAATTAATACAATTTATTCACATAAAGAAATGTTGAATATAAATAAAAAGCTAATGAAAACCTTAAAAACATCGGATCTTGAAAAAATTGTTTTAAATAAACATAGTTATAACTTTGCTTTAACATTGAAACTCAACTCAATTGAAACAGCTTTTTCTTCAGATAAAGATAATATAAATTCAGAAGCTAAAGAGGCATTTTCCCAAATAGAAAAAGAAATAAGCCAAAGAGAAGAAGGAAATCAACTTATTGAAAAATATATAAAAACTTACAAGGCAGTAGAAGTGGATCTTGATTTAATGATGAGCTTTTTTTATGAAAATGCTAGATACTTAAAATTTTATAATGGTTTAAAGTACAATAGAGATTATCAAATTGGGCAGAAAGATTTAAAGGGTAGGAGAGAAGATTGTGATTTAAGAAAACTAAATCTAAATGAGATAAACGTTTTTTATAGAAGAGAGAGAAACTTAAAAAGTTTAAGATGCGAATATGGAGGGTTTAAAATAGTTATATATAACCACAAAAGTAAACCAGAACAAAATAAAGAAATTTATTATAACTATTCTAATAAAATTTATTAAAGTAAAAAAAAGGATAAAAATCTATTTTAAATAATTATGTATATATTATATAATAAAATTATTAAAAAAATATTTAATATTTATTGTTTTATTAAATATTAATTAAAAAATTTAAATAATTAATATATGTAAATAAATATCTAGAACGGAGATGGTAAAATGAGTAAAAGTTATAAAAATATGTCATTTAGAGTATCTGGAAATATATTTAAAAATTTGAAAATTAAACTAATAAAAAATGAGAGAACTTTCCAGAATTTGATCGAGAATATTTTAATAGAATACCTCGATAGCAATCTTAATATTAGAGAAATTAATGGTTATAAAAATCCAATTGATAAAAAGTTGCTGGAAAAAACTCTGACCTTCAGAATTGATGAAAAGGCTTATAAAGAAATCAAATTAAAGCTAATACGAAAAGAAACATCGTTTCAGGAGGAGATAGAAAAGTTTATTTTAGCATATCTAGATGACAATCTATTTTTAAGAGATGGGGGAAGAATTTAAAATGGGAACAGAAAAAAATAAAACTTTATCCTTTAGGATCAAACCTGAAGTTCATAAAGATTTGAAAATAATTTCTTTGAATAATGAAATTACAATTCAGCAAATGGGAGAAGTTTTTGTTTATTTATACTTAAATGATTATCTAAAATTATATAGGCCAGGTAGAATTTCTATTACAAACCAAAAGAAATTATATAGAGATTCAGATGAATCTACTGTTACTTTTAGAGTTAGTGAAGAAACTCATTCTGAGTTAAGAGATAAGCTTAAATATAAAAAAATGACTTTTCAACAAATAGCAGAAAAATTTTTTAAAATAATGACTAAAAATAACAGGAATGATTATATAGATATGGGAGATATTGAATACAATAAATTACCTGATGATTATAATAGGGCAGTTTTAATTTTTGAAGATCCTTATGACCATTGGTAGTTTATATTCAGCATGATTAACATTTTGGAAAAATAGTTTTTTCGAAATCAATTCTGCTAATTGCTTGTTGCAGTAATTTTGACCACTCAAATTTTTATGGCAGTTTAGGCTGAGTAAGAAGCTTTTTCTTTTTGCATAATATGTTTTTCTTTATAAAGATCTCCATAGGGTTTAATAATTAACTTAAAGACCAAGTAAATATTAAACCACTATATTAAAAAAATATTTATTTTAAATTTTTGAAGGGGTTTATTTTTTTTATATATGGCTTTTTTTAAGGGGAAACTTTTTAGCTTAAAATACTCCAACAATGACTTAGAAAAATTATATCTGCAGATTGAAACTTGCTTAAACCATGACTACAGAAAGCTTTTGTTAAAGGCAATAAGTCCTGATCTAAGGCTTAAGATTTACAGCAGCTTATTACTACCCTGTAAATTTTGCTGTGGATACTGTAGGATCTCTGGAAGATAATAAGCAAGCAGAAAACCAAAGAGATTACAAACAGGCAATTATCCTGAATTGAGATTGATCACTCAAATATCTGCATCTAGTGTAGTTGGAGATGATTATAGGAGAAATTTATTAGCCAGTCGCTTAACTGGCTAAGTAGAGATTAGGATGACTATCTGAAAGCAGTATTTACAGCAAATTATCCTGTTAACTGCTGCAGACTATAGCTGAAGCAGATAATATAGATTGATAAAGATAAGGAGATATCATAAATAGCCATCCTGTAACAGGGGTGGTTATTTCTTTGCCGTCAGAATCAGTCTAATCAGATTACAGTTATATATTATATAGGTGAAAGAGGAAAACTATATAATAAAAGGAGATGATTAAATGAATAAAGTCCCTATAGTTACATTGATTGCTTTAGTTATAAAATTAGTCTTAATTGGTGTTGAAACAACTAAAGCAGTTAGTCAGATTTCAAGTGAATATGGAGTTAGTTTTGATGAGCTGTGGAGTGAACTACCAAGTAGTTTCAAGTAAAGTAGAATAGCATCTAATAACTATTAGCCTGCCTTAATTGGCAGGTCTTTTTATTTGTCTAAAAAATTTAAAGGAGAGTGGATAAAATGATTGATGGTAAGGAAATTGCAAAGCTAGTTAGAACCAGAAATAATGTAATAATTGAGAAGTTCGAGGATGGGTCATATAACGTTACTGACACCTATATCATGGTAAAGCTTAACGAGGCTGAATTCGGCAAGTTTTTTGCTAAATTTAACAGCTACAAGTCAACTGCAGATATACCCTTTAACTTTGAAGGAACCATCTCTTCAGCAGGTGGTAATGTTTTTGCAGGAAATAAGCTGAATACTAAAACAGTAACCAGCCAGATTGGTAATGCTAAGTATGAAGCAGTAATTACTGATTTCTATAAGAAAAATAATTCAGGTGATGAAGTTAGAATTTTTAAAGCCGGCAATGATATTGGTATGTTTAACCGAGATTATGAGTTTCTGCTTCAATATGGTGTTAAATACAAGTCCAAAGACAATAAGAACCCTCTATTCATTTTAGATAATCAGGATGATGTTAAAGCTGTAATTATGCCGGTGCTTGATAAAGGTGAAAAACCAATTAAAGAGATGCTCAAAGATTTGACTAAGGATAACTATCTAAAAACTAAATCAGCTTAGGAGGGGTTAAATAGATGTATGTAAAGAAGTGTCCGGAGTGCAAAGGTAAAAGCTACAGTGCAGGAAGAAATGAATGGATCTGTCCTTACTGTGGTGAAGATTTAAATGATGTTGAGACTGAGAGAGTAAAGGAGTAAAAGAATAAGGAGGGTTTTATGGAAGCAGTTAAATTAAAACCAGAGGTGGAAAACCAGAAAAAAGAAGAAGACTATTTTGTAATTGATAATGACCAAAAAGCTAACTGGGCGTTACGGAAGATTAGACACCTAAAAAAGAAAAAGAATGAAAATGAGGAATTTGCTGAAACAGAGATTAAAGCTATTCAAAAAGAGATTGATGAGGTCACTAGCTGGCTGGAATCTGAAAACAGCAGTTTGAATAATGACATTGAGTATTTAGAGATGAAGCTCAAATACTATGCTCTTGACTTAAAAGATGATGATCCGGAACTTAAAACTCATAAACTGCCCTTCGGCCAGCTGCAGTTTAGAAAGCAGAGAGATAAGTGGGAATATGACGATGACAAACTGCTGGAGTTTGCAGAAAAGAATTTAAAAGATGCTGTTAAAGTCAAAAAGAGAGTTGATAAGAGGAAGCTGAAGCAGAAGATTAAGGTAGTTGGTGATAAAGCGGTAGTAGCTGATACTGGTGAGGTTATTGAAGGAATCAAAGTTATAGAAAGAGGAGAAAACTTTAAAGTTAAGACTGATGTTTAAGCTAAATAATTACAAAAAATTTAAATAAAAAAACTCAAAGCTCAGCCCTAACCGGCTGGGCTTTTTTAGGAGGTAATGAAATGAGTAAAAATAAAACTAAAAAATTATTAGAGCAGCTGAATAACAGGATTGATTCAGTTAGAGAGTCAGATGAGTTTAAGAAGATGCTCCAGTTTTTAGGTAAGTTTCATAACTACAGCTACCAGAACTCTATTTTAATCCAGATGCAGATGCCTAATGCAAGTTATGTTGCCGGATACAAACAGTGGCAGAAGAAATTTAACCGTCATGTCAAAAAAGGTGAAAAAGCTATCTCAATTCTAGCTCCCTTTACCTACAAAAAGAAAGTCACTGAAGAGAAAAAAGTTGGTGGTCAGCTGAAAGAAGTAGAAAAAGAAGTTAAGAGAATGTATTTTAGGCCGGTCAATGTATTTGATGTCAGTCAGACTGAAGGTGACCCACTGCCAAATCTTGATATATCAGTTGCTGATGATTGCAGCAGACTATACAAACCACTGGCTCAATATACTGAATTAAAGGATATAATCCTGAAGCTAAAGATGCTGCCAGAAGCTTTAAAAGGCTATTCTAGAGGAGGGGAGATAATACTCAATAAAATACTCAACCAGACTGAAAGATCAGGTGTATTAATCCATGAATTAGGACATGAACTGCTTCATCAGAAGGATGAATCTGAATTAAGTAAAGAAGTTAAAGAAATGGAAGCTGAAGCTGCTGCTTTTGTGGTAATGGATCACTATGGTGTAGATATTAAATCAGATAAATACCTAGCTTTATATAAGAAATCCTATGATTTAAAGCAGAGCTTAAAACGAATAGACAATTTAGCTTCAGAAATTATTAATTACTGTGATGATTATCTAATTGAAAAAAATGAAGCCGATAAAAAGTTGAAGGAGGTTGTTTAAATGGGAGCTCAAAATAAAGTTGTTGATATTGAAAGCAGGAATAAGGAATTGATCAGCTTTACTCAAAAAGAAGTTGAAACTATTAAAAGAACAGTGGCCAGTGATGCTAATACTGATGAGCTGAGGATGTTCCTGCATATTGCTAAAACCTATGGTCTGGATCCCTTTAATAAAGAGATATTCTTCTGGAAGATAAAAGGTAAGCCAACAATAATGACTTCCAGAGATGGTTATCTAAAAATAGCTGACAGACATGATGAGTATAACGGGCTGGTATCAGATGTGGTTAGAGAAAATGATAAATTCAGAAGAAAAGCTCAGGGTATAGATCACGAGTACGGTACCAATCGTGGAGATATTATAGGAGCCTATGCCTTAGTCTACAGAAAGGATAGAGAGTATCCAGTCTATGTCTTTGCTCCTTTTCAGGAGTATTTTGCCGGCACCAGGGTCTGGAGCCAATATCCGTCAGCTATGATATTAAAAGTGGCTGAATCAATGGCGTTAAAGAGAGCTTTTACTGTTTCAGGTCTGGTTAGTGCTGAAGAAATGGATGTTCAGCGTTTAAATGAGAAAGATAAAAAGAATCCTAGAAGGCCGTTTTCTAAGAAAAAGAAGGAGTCTGAAGATAATAAAGAAGAGCCAATAGAAATAGAAGCTGAATTATCTGAGAGGGAAAAAGAGATTAAGAAGATAGTGGGTGACAATAAGAATCTAAGAAAAGATTTATTTACCTACCTGAGGGAAGTGAAAGAAAAGGAAGGTCTAGATAACGATAAGCACATCTCAATAGATGATTTAAGTGATAGCCAGTTTAAACAGCTTAAAAATATTTTAAATACATTTAAGAAAATGGCTTAAATAGAAAGGGTGATAATAGATGCCTAAATTCAATGTTAGATGTAGCTGGAGAGAATTTCATGGGGGAAAATTAATAATTAAAGCAGCAGATAAAGAAGAAGCTGTGGAATTACTTAAGACAGATCAGAATAGATTATTGGAAGTATTGATTGATAAATATGCTAATGAAACATTTGAGAGCTTAAGTGATATTGAGTTAATTCCGGGAGATGCTGATACTGATAGAGATCTGGATTTGATTATTGATGCTGGAGAAATAGAAGTTTGTAAAAGCTAATGAGGTGATAAAGATGCCGGTTAACGGAGTGCCCAGTGATCAATGGAGAACTAAAAAAGCCTTAGGACCGTATGCTGAGCCGATGGATGAATTAGAGTTATTGGAAGAACAGAAATCGATTCGACTAAAAAGATTGAAAAATAAATATAAAGGAGTAGATAACGATGGTTAATATCCAAAAATTTTCACTGAGAGTGGTTAAAGAAAATGGTGGGCGATATGATATTGATAAAACTATTAATAACCCTATAGCAGCAAGGAACTTGTTTATTGAAGTAGCAGAATTGGATAAAAGAACTGAAGAAGTCTTTGTGATGGCGACTATAGATGTGAGAAATAAGGTGACTGGATTATTTGAAGTTTCAACCGGCACCTTAAATTCAAGTTTAGTCACTCCTAGAGAAGTATTTAAAAGAGCAATTCTGCAGAATGCAGCCGGTATAGTATTAGGCCATAATCATCCTAGCGGTAATACAGATGCTAGCAGTGATGATATTAATATAACTAAAAAGTTAGTTAAGTCAGGGAAGATACTGGGTGTTAATGTAGTAGATCATATTATAGTGGGTAACGAGGGTAATTACAGCAGTATGAAGGAAGAAAATCATATTTAGAGAGAGGAGCTGAATAGATGCTCAAAATTGATATTATTGAATTTGATGATAAAAAGATGAATAACTGCAGACTAAATAATTATATTAGGAAACCGGAAGATGCTGTAAAGATATTTATTGATGTATTGAAAATGGATGGAGAGGAAGAAGCAGTTGGAATGATAGCTTTAGATAGTGATGACAGATTAATTGGTGTAGTAGAACTTATGAGAGGAGGTGATGCTTTACAAAAGATTAGTACTGATGATCTTTTCTATAAAGCTTTAAGACTGGAAGCTGATTCGATTATATTAGCGCAAAGCAAAGATGTATTGAAAGTAAACAGTTATTATTATGAATTCAATAAATTTCTGGTGCAGGAAGCTAAGAAATTCAGAATTAATATCTATGATAATTTGATAATTTCAGGTAGAGATTATATTAGTATTAGATGAGTATTTATTTAAGAGGCTGTCATTAATCTGATAGCTTCTTTTTTTGCTAATTAATAGAGTTATTAGTTTCAGTTAAAAATTATTCAGAAACCTACCTATATGTAGACTTCTCCCCCCCATTATACTCGGCTAGATATTTTACCTGCTATAACCAATCATCTCCAGATAATTTATTAGTTAACTGATTAACTGCAATACTCCCTGAGGAAGATTATTAGCATGTGCTAACATCGCTGTACCTGCCTGAGATAGTATTTGTTGCTTACTCATTTCAACCATTTCTTTAGCCAAATCAGCGTCTTCAATTCTAGAATTAGCTAAGTTTAAATTCAAATTATAGTTTTGCAGATTATTTTCGGTATGCTCTAATCTGTTTTGATATGATCCGAACTTTGATCTTTCTGATGATATTTTTGCTATTGCTTTATCTATAACTTCTATAGCTTTTTGAGCTTCTTTTGTAGAAGTTATTTTAATATCTTCTAATCCTAAGCTTTCAGTTCTTGCATCAGCAAGCTCAATATCAAAATTATCATTTGAATTAGGTCCTACTTGTAGTGTCTTAGGTTTTGATGACTTAATTTCTCCTTTTAATTCGTATTTTACTAATTTATTACCAGAACCTATTACTAAACCATCATCTTTTAATTGAGAAGATGTTTCTGCTTCTAAACCGCTCATTTCTAGATTTTCTTCCCAAATTTTATTTCCGTCTTCATCTATTTTATAAAACTTGGTTCCTGTAGTAATTAAATAATTCCCATTTTCAGTTTTAGAAATATTATTTTTAGTTCTATCATCCGATAAAAACCAGTTGTTCTCAAATGATATTTCTGAATTAATCTTATTAATATTTCCTGCATTATCAATTTTATATATACCATCTTCTCCTAAAGCGAGATAGTTACCATTATTAGTTTCAATAATACTATGCAGCGGTGAAGGTTCTTCTTTATCCCATTCAAGATTATAAGATGAATCATATTTTCTGATAAAACCATTATTAGTATCAAAATTTTCCCCGATTGTAATTAACCCTCCATCAGAAGCTTCAATGGTATCAGTTGATGTTTTCCTATCATCGTCTGCTTCATAACCTAAATATTTCTTAATTTCTAAATTAGAATTTAATACAACAGTTCTTTTACTATTTCCAATATCACTACCAGCAAGTAGAATATTGCCTGAACTATCTTCTTCTACTGAAAATAAATAATCTACAGAGGTAATCTTATTACTTTTTATTATATTGCCAGTTTGAGAATCTATTTTATAGATCAAGGCATCATCATAACCAGTGTTATTTTGATTTGTACTACGAGTAGTTGCTACTAAATTTCCGTCGCTTAACTGTTTTATTTCATAAATCTGATTATAGAGACCGTCTTTTGGTAAGTTTATATTCCATTGAATATCACCATTGTCATTTAGCTTAGATAACCAAGCTCTCATATCTCCAGGATCAGCTGATTTTTCATAATTGCCAGCTACTACCATACTTCCATCTGAAGTCGAAGTTAAAGATTGTATTTTTTTATAAGGAGAAGTTCCAAAATTAATTTCCCATTCTTTCCCTTTGGAAGTTTTAATAGAGCCTTCTACTTTTTGAGGTCCTTGATTTAAAAGTTTCATGTTATTAAATTCTGTATTATTTGCAATATCATTAATACTATTTTTTATTTCTATAAATTCTTCTTGCATTTCTTTTCTATCATCATTAGTATATGTATCATTAGCCGCTTGAAGAGCTAATTCTCTCATTCTTTGCAGTGGAGGATCTTGAATCTCACTTAAACCACCTTCAGCTGTTTGCAGCATAGAAATTCCATCCTGTACATTTCTCTGTGCTTGAGCAGCACCTTTAAGTTGAGCTTTCATTTTCTGGGAAATAGCAAGACCAGCAGCATCATCAGCAGCCTGATTTATTCTCTTACCAGAAGACAATCTCTCCAAAGATTTTCTCAAGTTTTTCTGCGATTTATTTAGTTTATTATATGTATTTAATGCAGCAACATTCGTGTTAATTATCAATGAGATTTCCACCTTTACATCCAAAAGAATCTGTTTTTCTCTTTACAGTTATTTTCGTAGAAAATGCTAAATTGTTAAATATACCCTAAACTGATTAACCTTCATTAAAGTCATTATAGTTGAGATAACTCGATATAGCTGGAAAATTATACTATAAAGATAAAAATATTAAATATTTTAAATGGTCTGTCAAAGTATAATATATATTGTTTTATCTTGTCATATAATGTTATTTTATCTGGTGAACTTTATTATTAACTGCAAATTTGAGTATAAGGTGCTAATTAAATATTAAATTTCAAGTTTTAAAATGAAAACTCATAGCATTGAATATGGAACAGACAGTGATGATATAGTAAGTTATTTTTCTTAAATTTATAAAAAAATAGAGGCTATCAAGTTATCTCGTTGCTCTTTTTGATGAGTACAGGGCAGACACTAAAGTCTGCCACCAATATCCTTCAGTGATGATACTAAAGATAGTATAATCAATGGCTTTTAAGAAAAATTCAAGTGTATCAGGACTTGTTTTCAGAGAAGAGATGGATGTTCAGTAACTGGAGAAAGATAAAAATTATCAAGAAACCTACCTATATACCTCTTTTCCCTTTCTTTATACTCAGCACAATATAGTACCTATCATGAATATGATACCTATCTTATTTTAACAACAGTAATAGCAGCTAATAAAGGAGGAATAACTCGTGAATAATTATTTAGATTATTTACCTGAAATCCTGAATGAATATGAAGAAGAATCACTTCTTAAACAGCCCAATAAAAGATGCATTACTGGTTTAAGAAATTACACTTTGATGAAATTAATTTTAACAGCTGGCTTAAGGCCAAAAGAGGTTCTAAATCTTAAATGGGAGGATATTGATTTAATTGAATCCAGCATAATGATAAGAGCAAAAAACTTAACTCAAAATAGAAAACTATTTTTAACTTTAGATGCTGTTGATGCTTTAAGAGAATGGAAATATAGGCAGCAGAAAGAAATTATAAACTGCAGATTTGTTTTTACTACATTAGAGGGAAATATAATTCAGGCCAGGTATATGAGAAGCATGATTTCTAGATATGCTGATAAAGCTTTCATTTGTAAAAGTGTTTCGCCCTATACTTTAAGGCACACCTATGGAGCTAAATTATATAACACTAATGAAGATTTAAAGAAAGTTAGAAGTAATTTAGGACTAGCTGATTCTAATCATCTTAAAATTTATTCTATACTTGCGGATCAGGATGTTGGATTTTTATATTGAATTAAAATTTTATTTAAAATAGAAACTAATATTAAGAAAAAGGCCTCTAACTCAAAAAAAATAGAGGCTCATATCATCAAAAGTTTTTTCTTTTAGAGATTTATACAGAATTTTTATTTTAAATTGATGGTTTAAAGCCGAATTTATTTTTTTTATTCCAAACCCTACTTTTGCGAAGATTTAATTAAACTTTACAAATTTATAAGAATCACTATTCAATTTGGTATTAACATGACCAGAATCTTTTCTCATTTCTATTAAACATTTTGAATAAAGTTTTTTCATTTTATTTTGATTATCTGCAGTTGGATTCCTAGCCTGTTTTATATTTAATTCTAAAAAATCACCTATAATATTTAACACTTCGTCTGAACCCCATAAATAACATAAATCATATGTATTTAAAAAATTATTTTTATCTTCTTCACTACTTGGAGAACTTCCTTCAATAAAAATTCTCATACTCACAGCCATTTGTTGATAAACTTCTCTTTTTCTAGTTAAAAAATCTTTCCTTGAATGACTCAATTGTTGTAAATCAGATTTAAACTTCTCAATTTCTTTCCTATGGACTTGTCTCTCCTCTTCGGCTATTTTGGTAGCCCAGACCTTACCTAACCAATTTGAGAAATATAATATTAGTGCACCTGCTCCGCCAACAGATCCTATTATTGCAAATGATACCTTAAATACTTTTTCTAACATAATCCCTCCTTATAACTTCATAAAACATAGATTTTAAGCAATCTCTATTTTAGATATTTCAGTAAACAATAACCAAATCCTTTAAAATAATTAATATAAAGGAAAAATTAAACCTATATCGAATTATGATATTAAGAAATATCAAGGTCTCAAAGATATACAACCAATATTTTTAAAGGAGTAAAATCAAATGTTTAAAATAATTTATGTTTTTATTTTTATGATTATATTTCATTCTAAAGACTCTTATGCTGCTAGTTACACTAGAATGATAATATATGAAGGTGGTGGGATTTTTGGCTTTATAAAATCTATAGTTGGAATAATTATTATTTACATTATTGGTTACTCACTATTATATATTATAAGTTTTCTTAGAATTAAAAATAGTAAGAATAATAAAATAACAATTAAAGAGTTAACAGATAAAAGTATTGATATATATATTAAAACTTGTACTTTCTGGTATTTTTTTTATATTCCTTTTTTTACAATAATTTTTGCTCTACTATTTGTAGTAGTATCTCTTTTATTAAGTATATTAATAGCTGATTATAATTATGGTAATTTCCCAGAAACTATACTTTATTTGTATTTAATTTTTTCAGCTATAGGACCAATTATTTATGCTATTATAAAAGCTGTGAAAGGAAGTAATATTGACTAGAATTTAAAGATGGAGGTTGCAAAATGTCAAATAATTTAGCTTTAATTTTAGCTGTATTATTAGAATTAATTTTTACTGGATTGATTTTTGTCTTAATAATATTTTTTGGAGTATATTTTTTAAGTAAAAAAAATTTAAAAAGAAAATTATCTTCTAAAGATTTATTTCTATCACTAGTCAAAAGTATATTCATAAGAGCAGTAATAATGATTATAGTAGTATATTTTTGGTCTGAACAGTTTCAAACAATAGTTTCTTTAACTCTATTTATACCAGGTATAATTGTTTATCAAGATCTTAAAGCTAAAGGTATAGAAACAGAAAAAAATGACTATAATTTACTTTAACCAAGAATTATAAATTGAATGGAGTTGATGATAATGAAAAATAAAACAACAATAATATTATTGTTGCTTTTAATTATTAATATTTTTTCTTTTAAATCTTTTGCCCAAGTTGAAACTTACCAAGTTAAAAAATGGACTGTTTTTAAAAAAATAGATCCCATAACAGATGAATTATATATTAGATTACTTAATTTCGATTCAAACAATAGACATACCTTGAATTTTATCTATACCCCTAAATATCCAAAAACAATTGGGCTTGAAATGGAATATTTAGATACTGAAAATCAGTTTCATGATATAGTTTATAGATTTGACAAACAAGAACCTATTGAAACCAATTGGTTTAATGGTAAAAATAGTAAAGAAGATGGTAAAGTTAAAGATGCACTGTTTTTTGTGGATAATCCAAAAGATAACTTAAAAGAATTTATTATAAAAATGATGATTTATAATAAGCTAGCATTTGCTTATAACAATATTAATAATGAAAGAGTTACAGTTGTCTTCGATCTAAGTGGTTTTACTAAAGCAATTACTCCATATTTAGACGAATTGGGGTTGGAAAGTCTGAAGGATATTTACAACTAACACAACACAATGTTAATTAAGGTGTATTCATCAAAAGTGCTGCTATCCTTTACCTGAAGAGTAGTTCAGCACTTTTTTTATTTTTTTATATCTATTAATACAACTTAGCATATTTACTTTTTGTGCTTAACGGGTTATACTGTATGTAATAAGCAAAAATTTAAGGGGGCAAAAAAGATGAATAAAGTTGAGCCGATCAGAGATAAATCTAAAATTGAAGAAGTTAAAAATGAGCTGCTAAAAGATAATTACAGAAATTACCTGCTTTTTGTTTTAGGGATTAATACTGGATTGAGAATCGGGGACATGCTGAAATTGAAAGTTGAAGATGTGAGAAACAAGACTCACATTATTTTGAAGGAACAAAAAACTGGAAAATCTAAAAAATTCTTTATTAATTCTGCTTTGAGAAATGCACTGGATAAATATATTGCTAACATGGCCGATCACGAATATCTTTTCCAGAGCAGGAACGGGACAAATCAGCCCCTATCTCGAAGTCAGTCTTATCGGATTTTAAATAGAGCTGGAGAGAAAGTCGGACTGGATTCCATTGGCTGCCACTCTACACGCAAAACTTTTGGATATCATCATTATAAACAGCATAAGGATGTTGCTTTGCTGCAGCAGTTATTTAACCACTCAGCTCCCAGTGTAACTCTTGATTATATTGGCGTCAATCAGGATGTTATGGATAATTCAATGAAGAATTTCTCTTTATAAAATTTCTTTATATTTAAAACCCCAGCCTTTAAAACTGGGGTTTGAATAATTTTTTATGGTATTAGAATTTATATGATAATCCTGCTTTTATTTCCCAACCATCAAAATCAATAGATTCATCTGTATCTTCAATATCTAATTCTAAGACTCTATAATTAGCTTTTCCTGTTAAAGATAAATTTTCTGATACTGGAAAATCTGTGGAAACACCAATTTTAAAACCTGCTCCACCTTCTAGATCATCAGTAACACTATCACTATCATCATCTAAGGTTGGATCATTAGTTTTATAATTATAAGAAGTTTCAACTTCACCATAATAATAACCTATTGATCCAGTAATACCAAAATAATCATTAATTTTTCTTTCCCCATTTATTGCAAACCCCTGAACTTCAATGTCTAGAGAATCATGCATTTTATAATATAAAGAACTAGTTGGATCTGTTGCATGCAAATTAGCTTCTACATCATTACTAAAAGTCTCATAATTCATTCCTACTTCATAACCTAGACTTCTTTCATTTTTGAAATAATCAGTCTTAAACCCTATCCAAAAACCTGTAGCACTATCTAAGTCGTCTGCTTGATCAAGATTTACATCATAACCTGATGAATTAAAATTATTAGCTCCATTTTGATAGATATTATTAACACCATCTATACCTTCATTAATAGTATCTGAATCAAAAGTTGTGTAAAGATAACCACCATCAAATTCGAAGCCTGCTGCAAAAGTCAAAGATGAGATGCTTAAAACCAAAATAGTTGTTAAAAAAATAATTTTCTTCATAAAATCACTCCTTGTTTGTTTTTATAATATTCACTTAATATACTATATTCAACAAAAAGGATTTTTATCCTCCATAAAAACCCACAAAAAGTATAATAAAGAATAGATGACATTTTTCGACAATTTATTTTTTGTTTCAAAAATTAGGTAGCTATTATGAGATATACCAAAAATAAATTTTATATCTTTTGAAACGAGTTAATCAAAAAAAAATAGCAGCTGAATTAACTGCTATTATAAGGTTTATAAATAATTAATAGTTCTATGTCGAAAAGAAGATCTTAAGTTATACTTTTTGGGCTATAGAAATAATAAGATAAATAATTGAATAAAATTAGAGGAAAATTTTGTTTTATCTTGAATTATAAATTTATACCATAATATCAAAAAATTTAAATTAGGAGTGTATAATGGATACTTTATTTGTGTTACTATTTTTCATATCTATTTTTGCTTTATTCATTGGTCTCATTAAACCTAAATTAGTTCTCTGGAAGGGTAAAAAAACAAGAAAAAAAGTTTTTACAGTTTACTCTTTATTGATCATTACATTTCTATTTTTATTTAACATAACATATACAGAAGAAAACTTAGCTACTGAAAACCCAACTCAAAATAATGCAGTAATTGAAAGCAAAGAAAATATTTCTGAAAGTGATAAAGAAAAAGCTGGAGAATACTATAATAAATATAAGAAAGATGTAATGGATTATATCCTCGGCAAAAAGAATGAAGAAGAAGGCCTTGAATTATTAAATTCTGCTATTGATCATAATCCAAATGAAGCCAAATATTACGGAGAAAAAGCTACACTTTTAGATTACAATGGTAAAAAAGATTTAGCGATTGACGCTTATAAAAAGGCAATCAATTTAAATCCTGATTATTATATTTATTATTCATCTTTAGCTTCCATACATAAAGAAAGAGAACAATATGAAAAAGCAATAGTTCAATTCGATAAAGCAATTGCATCAATAAAAGATGATAATTTAAGCAAAGAAGAAGAAAATAAAAATATTGCAGCTTATTATTCAAAGATAGGTGAATGTTATTTTGAATTGGATAATAAAGAAAAGGCATTGGAAAACTATAAAAATGCCGCAGAAACTCATCCAGATTATGAACAAGGTTATCAATTATTTAAAGAAAATTTATAGGACTAAATTATTTTCTTTAAATTATTATTAAATTAAATAAAGGAGAGATTTTATATGAGCCAGTTTGACAATTTCTTTAATGAAGTTTTTGATAAGTTTAGTAAAGACATAACAGACAGGATATTTTTAATGATAGAAAACGATCCTGAATTAATGGATAAGTATTCAAGCTTAGTTGGAAATGATAAAAAAGTTAAAGATGAATTAAATTCCGAATTGGGAAAAGAAATTAGGAAAAAATATGATTTAGAAAACTTAAAAAAGAACAAAAACCCTAAAAGCAGTTTAATTGAAACCTATCGAGAGCATAAATAAATACTAGTTAAAATCATTAAGAAAACTCTAAATGGGTTTTCTTTTTTTTTATTTTATAAAAAGAGTTGACATATATATTTAAATAGTTTATAATAAACATATTAAATATAAAGGTATAAATATACATGGTTTCTTTAATAAAAAAAGGGGGTAATTTATGGATATTACTTATAATGAGTGGGGGATGGGCTACATTTATCTCATAAATAATTGTCGCCGTCATGAAAATGGAATCAAAAAAATCAACTATACTTTAAAACCAGATAACAATCTTAGCCATCAGTTAAATAAACTTAACTGGCCTGATAAAAAATATGTGGCAGCAAGAGATGAAGATTTTATAGAAGAATTTCAGAACAATCTTGATAATAATTTATATATAAAAGGAATAGAATTCGAGATGAGATCTGGAGAATTTAATAATATGATCGATAATTACCAGATTAAAAGTTTTAAAATTGATGACAATCAGTATTACTGTGTCTGTTTTGCCCCAGCAAAAGAAATATTCGACTCCGAAAATCATATTTATGCTTTTTCAGAAAAAAAGGATGCTTTTGCTATTTTTAATCTTAAAAAACAAACTTCCTATAAAATTGCATTTTTTAAGGCTTTAATTTTCAAAGAAGATTCACCCTATAATATTGAGCATTTTAAGACTTTAAAGATATATTAAATGAATAATTAAAATAAAAGGAGTGAGTTAAATGACAAATTATAAAATTGATTTTAATTCTTTTATCGAGAGGAATCCCAGACATCAAAAATTTAGTGATAACAAAATAGCTGAAGAGATATATTCTCTTTTAGCAAAAGGTGAAAATATCTATAGAATGATGGTATTTAGCGAATTAGAAATACCAGCTCTAGCTGCTTCTATAACAGAAATAGAAAATCTTTATGGAGAGCAGGAGAAATTCGAGCTGAATGATAGCTTTTCTAAACAAACTATGGGAGTGATGGTTAAAGATATTCTTAGAGCTTTTGGCTATGATAATATTAAAAGCAAAAATATACCTAAAGGATTATCAAATTATGTAAATAAAGCAGCTGTTTATAAAAAAATGGATTCTCCCAACAAAAAACTGGAAAGTTCTTTCCAAATTGTAGAGGCTGAATAGCTGATTTAAAGGGCTTCTTTCAAATAAAGGAGTCCTCTTTTTTATTTTTTGAGAGTAATTATACTAAATGTATGTGGGGAAAAAATAAAAGGGAGGCGGAATAATAATTGATATAACAGCGATTATATTAATTATTGTGTTTTTGATTATTATTGGCTTAATAGACGAGCTGATAGAAAGAAAAGCTCCTTTTGTAAGTTTAGGGATATACATTTTTATAGCACTTATAACTGATGGGTTTATTAAATTAATAGTTATTGTTTTTACCATTAAAAAAGCTCATGACTTATTTATTGAAACAAAAACTAATAATTAAAAATAAAGGGCGTGATCCTATGTTAAGTGAAATTAGCTATGCTATTGAAAAGTTTAATTCTTTACCAGGTTATGAATTGAGTTTTTTCGAAAAAGAAATTTTAGGATATGCTTATTTTGCTGATGGAGAAATACATATTGTTAATAATAAACTCGGACAGCCTTATATTCGTATAAGTTCAGTACATTATAATTTTAATACAAAAATAAAATCCAGTTACAGAAATGGGTTGGTAAATTTAATTAAAAAAGGATTTATTGAAAACTGGAATGAAAATATATTTATACTGACCAATTCTGGCTGGCAAAGATCAGAGAAAATAGTTAATGAAACTAAAAAAATTATGTCAGGTTATTATAGTGAGTTGGATTGATTTTTAATGCATTTTGAATTATATTTTATTAAGTTAAGTATTTAGATTAAAAGTTCTCTAATACTTTTCTTCCTTTTTTAATTTTCTCACGAATATCTATCTTAGGAGTTTTTCTTCCTTCAGTATTTTTTTCTCTTAACAAAATTTCTAACTTTTCCGTTGAATCAATGGTGGTAAATTGGTCAAATATAGAAGAAGTTGGCATGATTTACAACACCTTTCATAGTGATCTAATTATTTGTTTCTAAAGTCTTTTTAAATTCTTCCCAGGTAACTTTTTTCAACTCACCTTCATGCATTAAATTCATTTCCTTAATAGATTGTTCAAGAGATTCTTTTGGTGATCTATCTTTATCACTAGAAGTCATTAGAGCATCTCCTTTTTTATCTTTTTATTCTATAATTTATTTTATCTTATTTTAAAAATAATTACAAAATGCCCTAAAAATAAAATTTTGTGAATGATATAATTAAATAAATCAAATTCAAGAAAGGAATTGATAAAGATGTTAAGTGAAATCACTGATGCAATCAAAAAATTTAATACTCTTACTGATGATGCTTTGGGATATGAAGAAGGCGAAATTCTAGGATTTGCTTATTTTGTTAAAGGAAAAATTCATTTAGTAAATACCTCTTTCGAACAGCCTTATATCCGAATTGGAAATCAATATTATGATAGCACCCCCAAAACAAAAGCTGATTATCGAGCTGGTTTAGCTGCTCTTATCAGAAAGGGTTATGCAGAAAAATGGGATAGAGGAATTTTTATGTTAACCAAAAAAGGATGGGACAAAGCTCAATCCATAGTAGAAGATATTAGAAAAAATCATTGTAAAGCTCAATAGAAATTGATATCCTAATAATAGTTATTATTATAAGTTAATAATTAATATAATATGCAATGATAGGAGTTTTAAAATATGCGATTTCAATGCAAAGGTTGCACTTTATCTTTTTCTGCCATGGAGTGGAACATAGCAACAAGAAAACATACACCCGAGAATAGAGACTTTATTCCGATTCAGACTATCTTTGATAACCCTGACGCTCCAGATATTAAAGAACTGAAATGGTTTTGCCCCAACTGCAGCATTGATAAGCCAGATGTTGGGGTAAAACTTAATGAATTCTAAAATTATTCAAGATAAGCAGCTGCTAGAAATCAAAAGCTGGCCAATTACCCAGTGAAACAAAAACTTTTGATGATTTGAAACCTGATAAAGCTCTCATTTAGTTATGAGAGCTCAATATCGTCTATAATTGCAAATCATTTTCTTTATTAATAATTTCATTTTTTATTTTCTCAAACAATCTTTCCGTAATAATTTTATTCCCTTTAATATTGAAAACATCATCTTCAGATAAATTCTCCATTATTTTCTCAAAATCTTCTTCTACTATTAACAACTCTAATTTTCTTAAACTAACTATTTTTTTCTTTTTGATTCTTTTGGGCATTCTTGATTCGCAATCCTGACAAACATTATGACCATAAGAAAGCGGCCACATACTATCTACCCTGTCTCCATCTTCTAAATAACTATCGCATACCGTACAATAGGGAATAGTGTGATGAGCGATATGATCAGAATTCTCCTGCAAAAAATTGTCTCCATAAATATCATAATCATTAAATGGTAAACCTATTTCTTTTTCATACTCTAAAAACTCTTCAAAATCTTCTTCTTTGAGTTCTGGTATTTCATAAGAGTCATTATTCATATCATTTTTCTGTTCTCGATAATCTGCAAGATTTATTATTTTTTTCATTTGAGATCCTCCGTTCTTATTCTGCTAGTTCCTCATTTTTTATCAGATACTCCACCATATTTTGAAATTTAGATTCTGATAAACCCGCATCTTTTGCCTTGTAAGCAATTTTGGAATAAGTATCTTGAGTATTACCTGCTTGAGCTGTAGCAGCTATCTTTTTAAATAAACTAATAATGGTTTTAGTTTCTTCAGGAGACAATCCTTCACTTTTAGCTTCCTGGATTACTCGATAATATGGAAGCTCATTTTTAGAAACAACAATTTTATCTGGTTCTCCATCAATAAAGTTCTCTTCTTCTATATCTCCCGATACTAACCTATCTAAGCTTACATTATAATATCTAGATAGTTCGTAAATTTTCTCAAAACTAACATTTTGTGATTTTTTGGTCTCGATCCTGGAAAGGCTGCTTGCATCCATTTCCAACGCTGCTGCCACCTCCTCAAGTGATTTGTTTTGCTGCTTTCTTATAGCCCTCAAATTATCCCAAACCTGATTATTCATTTAATTCATCCTCCTAAATTATATTTAAAACATCTTTTAAATTGAGTTACTTAATTATTTTTCTCTCAACCAATTAAATTTGCAAATAAAACAACTTTTGAATTATCTCTAGTTATATTATAGCATTAGCTTGATTTTTATGCAAATTATTTTTTATTTTATTTGACAATCATGCATTTTTAGTTTATAATATTGTTATAACAACAAAATAACAAATGGAGGTTTTGCAAATGACACAAATTATAGATATTTTTATGTTAGCTGGAGAAGAAATTTCTTATTTAAGTTCTTCGACAAAAACAATATTAATGATTGTTCTTTTAATAGCTTCAATTATTTCAATTAAACAGACATATGATAGTTACAAGGATTTAAAAAAAATGTTTAAAGCTGAACGCAAAAGGAAAAAAAGATGGGAAAGAGTTCTCCAACAAGCTGAAAATGAGCTTCGGGGAATTCCAACATCTTCTACAGAAGGTCATCAACAACAGAAAATAAAGTTTAAATAAATTAAACATCTCCCTTTTTGTCTTCCCCTGAAGGTTTGATCATAATCTTCAGGGGTTTTATTATTAAAAATATCGATGAGGAGAAAATAAAAATTTCAATATTAATTATATTGACAGATTAAAGTCAGGATTTTATAGATAATGGATTAGAAGAATTTTAAATACATATAAATAATTAAATTTAATCTATTAATAATTTGTGATACAGCTAACTCCTTGATTTAACAAGCTTCTAGTAGAATTCAATTTATAAACTGATCACATTTCAAAACATAAATTCACGATATAGTTGGCATACTTAAAAATTTGTTATACAGCCTTTATCCCTTACACAGCAAAGTCGAATGCTGTTTTTTTATTACTATATGTAATACAGGCACTTTTTTATTTGTATTACAATATAGATGCTTATATAGCAGGGACTAGAGTTCTTTTTAGTAAAAGCTCAATACAAAATCAAATCATAAATTTTATGTTTTGAAATCAGAACATAAATGTATTCACTTTTGTATTAACATCATTATTTTAATTCATCATAATTTCCGTTGTAAAAGGGCTTAAAGGGGTTTACTTAGTGTTAGAATTTGTAATACATTTTTTTCAAAACATAAATCAAATTTTTTGACGAATATGGACAAGCATAAAAACAAAAATATATTTAGTGTTAATTTGTCTTTTTACATGTCTATAAAAGAAAATTTTTGGCCACTAAAAATAAATACTGACATTTCAAAACATAAGGGTTCTAACTATACCATGAGAGTGGGCAAAGTGGTATAAAATGAGCTCTATATGGTACATATGAGGCTTAAAACCCCCTCATGATATAAATTTTCGGTATCATATTGTAAAATAAAGGGGGGGTTTTCGGCTCTAAGGGTATGTTTTTATTGATTTGAGTGATTTATAATCTGATTTATCTTCAAAATATAAATTTTTCTTTATTTAAACTTATTATCAAAAAAGTTTTGTACAAATTTGAAGATATGGTATAGTAAATGATATTTAGTTATCCAGATGATATAAAACATTGATAGAACAACAATTATAGACAATTATGGGCAGTAGAAAAACAAATTAAATTACACCAGAAAAGCACTAAATAAAAAGAGAAGCTTTATTTTAGTTAATTCTGGTTGGCAGCTAAACTGCTTTAACCGAGAGGAAGGAGGAGAGCTGCAAGATTAAACTTAAACTCCACTTTCCTAGATTCAATTTTTTTCTACCTCAAACAGATGAAATTGAAATAATTTGCAGGAAAAAATTAACTTATATTCAATAATATATATAACAAAGAATTTAAAGGAGAGGTGAAAAATGAAGAGCACAGGAATTGTAAGAAAAATTGATGATTTAGGAAGAATGGTAATCCCTATCGAATTGAGAAAGACACTCAATATAAACACAAAGGATCCAATGGAAATTTTTATTGATGGAGACAGAATCATTTTGAAAAAATATAAACCAGGTTGTGAAATTTGTGGTTCAATGGATAATTTGGTAGAACACGAAGGCCATCACATTTGCACTGAATGCATTGAAAAAATGAAAGAAAAAGCAAAATAAATAAACTAAAAAACCATCCCAGTACGAATTAACCTTTTAATTTTAAGTAATGCTGGTGAATTGTTTATGTAAAAACCATAATGATATGACTATAATAAACCCCAGTTTTGCTCTGCCTGAAAGAGAGTGAAACTGGGGTTGTTTAATATAAGAAAAAAATTTAAAAATAAATTGGAAAATACTTGCATTAAAAGAAATTTATAGTATAATTGAATTATAAGATTAAGTCCTAGACACATTTTTTCCTCAAAAATACGAAATTAAGGTTATAAAAAAAGAAAGGAAGCGATAATATTGAAAACAGAACAGAGAAAAGTAGATCAGTTGGGAAGAGTCATGCTGCCCTTCAAATTAAGGAAAAAAGCTGGTATAGAAAAATTAGACTTATTAGAAATTGAGGTAAAGAATAAACAAATAGTTATAACAAAAGCATAAGGATTATAAAGATACCCCAGGCTACTTAAGTTAAGAACTAATTAAGTGTCCTGGGCTTTTCTATTTTAGCATAAAAAAAATAAGGAGGAAACAAAATGCAAAAATATTCAGTATATAAAATAGTAAATTATAAAGATATGGGTGTTTATTATGGCCAAACCAATAATTTTGAAGTCCGAAAAGATCAACACCAAAGAAATATTAGAAAAAAAGAACACTTAAATGAAACATTCCTAGCTGCAGTAGAAAAATATCACTGGACCGACTTCATAATTGAAGAAATAGAAAAATTTAATTTTCAAATAGACGCCAAGCTAAAAGAAAAAGAGTTAATAATAATGTCAGCCAAGAATCCAAATCATAATCTATATAATGAGGTGATTCCAACTCCAGACGCTGACTATCTTACAATGAGAGTAGTTGATGAACTGGCCGATAAATTCTTTGATTATGCAGATAAACATGATCTAAACAGGAGCAAGTTAAGCAGAATGATAATAAGGGATTATCTTGATGGAGAGGATAAAAAAATAACCTGGACTTTCCAGGACATAAAACCTGAAGATAAAACCCAAATTAGTGCAAATATAACCAATGAGCTGTTAAAGGAGCTAGAGTATTATTCAGAAATAAATAAAATAGATAAGAAAAGAATATACCACACTGCAATGGAGCAGTTCTTTGATAAAAATAAGACATAAAAAAACACCCCAAACTACTTGAATTTGAAATTACTTTCAAGTTTTTTGGGGTAATAACTAATAGATATTATCTCTATTTTCTTCTGTTATTTCCCTGGCTGATTCAAAATCAATATCATCTCTGCCAAGATAACCCTCTCTAGGCTCATCATAAATTTTAAAAAATTTATTTATTGCTTCTTCCTTATCTTTTGCAAGAATAGTTTTCTTTACTTTTCTGTTTTTAGAACTTTTGATTTTAGCTATAATAATAAACTCTTTCATTATTATCACCTTCTGCTAATCTAATTCTGCAGAAAAAGAACTTATCCTTTATTTTAGTTCTATTTCAAGTAGATTCTCAAATTTAATCTTCTTTTCGTTAATAAAAATCTCCTTTTTTCTTATATCGACCTTCTTTATTTCTCCAGTAATTGTTTTGAATCTTTTTTCTTCATAATATTTTATTTTCACTTCTGAATCATTTTGCAATGCCTGCTGCAGCTTAGAATTAATAGCAGCCTTCTCCTGATCATCTAAAATTGGTTTTTTTATGTCTTCCTCATGCTGCTTAATTTCTTTCAATCTATCCCTGTGCTCGATAAGCATCATAGCAGTCCACTTTTTATTTCCTCTGTCCTTGAAATTCATCTCAACCCCCCCTTATATTTAAAAGTAGTTTTAAATATATTTTAACATACATTTGTTCGTTTTTCTAACTAAAAAAATAGCTGTTCCAATTAAAACCTCTTTTGAAACAGCTGAATTTATACTTTTTTAATTTATAAAAATAAAACTACTTTTGAATTTCTAAATTAATTACTTTTTCCATAAAAGACTGCAGATAATCCCTAATAGTTATTCCATTAAGATAACTTTCTCTCTTAACAACCTGATGTAAATTTTGTTTTAAATGAATCTTCTTTTCCTTATAGTTTTCGTTTTCTTCATATTTTTTTAAAGTAATATTGCCTTTTAGTTCCTTTAATTTAATGTTTAGAAACCAGTTTACACTTCTGTCATGTTTTCTGGCAATTTTTTTGAATTCAGTATAAATATTTTCATCAAATTTACTGCTATATTTATTTTGAGAAGTTATGTTTATGATGATTTCTGGCATTTGTATCCCTCAATTATAGATTTTTTAATTGTTTTCTAATATATTTTTAAATAGTTTTTAATTGGCCAGTGGTAAACTATATCTAAGATAAAGAAATAATGTTATCCCTTTTTTAGAGCTGTTGCAGAAAGCAGCTATAACATAGATTAAATGTACTTTTCTCCTTGTTTTATCCCACTCCATTCCCAGAGTGGGTTTTTTAAATTCAAAAGTAGTTTTGCTTATTAATATAACTTCGTTAATTGGTCATTATGCGAAAATTTTATTTGAAATAAAAAGAAAGAAAAGCAATTATCACCGCAAATATAGATATCAATATTGAAATATTAAACTTTTCATCTTCATATCTCAATTTCGCTAATATTGATGTTAAATATGGAAAATGAACAACATGTTTTTCTTTTTCTAATTTGTTAAGAAAAAAACTAACATTTGTACCGTTTTCTTTTTTATAATCATATTTATCCTTATAATAATGATAAAATCTAGAAAATATTATATCCTTATCTACACCAAAATGATCAGCAATTTCTTCTGTATTTATTGGAATAAAGTTTTTGGTTTGGCGATTATTTTTTTCCCCTTTTTTAAAATCAATAAATTCATCATAATATTTCTTATAAGTAAATTCAAAAATTTCTTTATCAGTAGGTAACAATTTTCCTGCAAAAATTTTCTTTACATGTCTAGTAAATTTAGTAATCATCTTAGATTTTCATTCCCTTATTAATCATTATTTTTTCTTTTCTAATTTTTTAAGTTTATAATTTTCTATTCCCAAACTTCTTCCCTTAATAAAGTGGCAACCTGTTCAGTTTCAGGTAATTCCTCTTTCTCTAAAATATTTCCTAAATCAAAATACTGCTTCCCCCTCATTCCTCCAGGTGATACTTTTTTATATTCAGTCTCATAGATTTCATCTACTAGATAAAATCTATGTTTTGATAAGTTCCAACCTCTTTTATTTTTTGCTTCCATATATGCAGCTAAAATTCTTTTTCTTTCTTCTTCATTTATATTATTATCACTTAATATTTCTACTTCTTCATCTTCAAATTTTACAATTACATGTTTTTTAACTTCTCCAATAGCTTTGATTGTTTTATTATTATAAATTCCTAAATATCTATGATCTCGAAAACTCCTACCAGATGGTTCATAATAAAGACCATACTCAATATTTTCTTTATAAGAGCTTCCACAGGGAAAAGCAATCATTCTATACTCATGCCTTGGCAATAGGTTGCTATCATGACAGAACTCTTCATAATCACTAACTAAATCTTTCATTTCATATTCATGTTCATTAAAAATTTCTCTAGCTGCAGATATAATACTGTTAAAAGTTGTAAAAACAAGTTGGATATCTTTTTTCTTTGCAAAATTTATTAAATCTCTTTTCTTTTGAGTTGAGTTTTCTGAAGTTGTAATGACCAATAACACTTTATATTTTTCATCTCCAAAACCATTCATATGTTTTTTTAACTGATTCTCTCTAAAACTTTTTCCTCTTTTAGTTTCAATAAGTATTTTAAAGCTATTTTGTTCTATAACTCCATCAGGAACACTATTTTCACCTGCTACCTGTTGTTCAAAATTTAAACCTATAGGAACTTCTAATTCATCATTAATTTCTCCAAGCATTGTCTCTAAATACTCTTCTTTATAAGAATATATTTGCGAAAATAAAAGCAAGGTGTTATTAGTTACAAGATTCTCTTTAACAGAATATCTTTGAAAATAGTGTACTTTAGCCATTTTTATCATCCTTTAATTATAATATTTTGGATCAGGTATCGATTCATAGGGAAATTTATCTTCAAATACTATATTTTTATAAACTAAATATTTAGCATCTTGATCTATCTCATCTTTAAAAGCTAACAAAAATAATCTTTTTTTACTTAATTCATAAAATCCATAAAATAAAAAACTATATTCTCCTATAAACTTAGTTTCCCTACCTTCTATTTCGATATTAATAATATCATCATCAGGATAATTTAAAACACGATTTAAATTCATATCTAATCTCTTTGCTAGTTCAATTGTTAAATCAAACATTTTTTGATCTAAATCTTTATTATCTTTGTAATTTATATTCCCTATAACAATAAACTCATCAATTACATATTTAGGATCATATAACTTTTTGAGCTCTACAACTACAACTTCTCTTGATTTGCTGCCTGATGAAGATTTAATTAACTTGTCAATATCATCTAATTTAATATTATTTATCAATTAATCACCCCTATTAAATCTGTTTAGGTGGGATAAATTAAAATTAACTATTCACATTATTATTTTTCTTATTATCCGCCTTGCCTCTTACATATTTTACCCCATTAATTTCATAGGTAGAATGATCTGGATGTTTATTTTCTTTTTCTATCTCTCTAACTAATGTTTTTCTTGGAATATTTGAACCTCTACCTGGAATAGTATATGTTTTATTTTCTCCATTTTTTCCATCATGATTTCCTTTAATTATCTTTGCCAAATAATATCACCTCATAAAATTTTATCCCACCTAAACTTTTAAAATAACTATATACTAAACATATTATCTGAATATTGAAAAATAAATAATTATTTAATTATGCCACTATGCTTAAATGGCTAGTCTAAAAAAATAAGATAGCATGCTTTATTCATATATTATCTCTTTTTCCTACTTAGAACTGTTAGGATTTAGTTGTTCTGAACGATTATCTTGTGCTGCTTTATATGCGTCATTATTATGACTCAAGTCTGTATTATTTGAGTTAAGTTGATTTGCATGATTGTCTTGGTTCTGTTGATCTTCCTTACTCAATATTATCAACCCCTTTCTTAAAAGTTAAACATGCCATCTTATAAAACTTTCTGTTAATATATTTTAAAAAGAAATCAATCAAACTTCGTCTAACATCTAGTTTGCGAAAAGTAAAAATTCTTTAGAATTAATATTCTTTTACCTATAAGTTCTTTTACTTTTTATATAAAAAGTAAAATTTCATTAAAAAAGAAATTACCTATTATATAAAAGATACTAAGGAAAATATCGATCAAAAATTCAGCAGTAGAAGAATAAAAAAGTAAAAGAATTTTAAAATGTAAGAATTAAAAAATTTTAATTTTCTATAAAATAAATAATTTTTTATATTTATTTTTTTATAAAACTATATTCTATTAATTATATTATTTAAAACTTAACTTTATCCTCTAAATATTTGCTCTATTATAAATTATTTCTAATAAGTAAAACCTTTTTTTAATTAGTTTCTTAAGAACTTATAAATTAAAAAGTAAATACTTTTAAAAATAAAAAAATTAATATTCTAAAATTCTTTCATTCTAAAGAATTTATATAAATTTATCTTTTATAATTTATAATAAAGTTTTTTAAAAAAGTAAATATGTTTTTATTTTTTAGAATTTAAAAATTAAAATTCTTTTATTTTTATAAACTTATGAGTAAAAGAATTAAATATTTTTTATTCTTTAGAATGTGTCTAATGTGTTTTTCTATTCCGAATTTGTGTTGACATGTATAGCTTTGTGATATATTATTAACTTATAATTAAATTAGGGGGTAAATCCAATGGTTGATGAAAAATACTATTCTCCTTCAGAAATAGCAGATATTCTCAATTTAGATCCTCGAACTGTTAGAAAATTAATTAATAATGGAGATATTGAAGCTGTTAGAGTTGGTTCTCAATGGAGAATAGGAGAAAACGATTTTAAAGAATTTATTGAAAAGAATAAGAATGTAAATGAGTTGCAAGATTAATTTTTTGAATTTTTAATTATATATTAAAAGAAGGTGGTTATCATTAAAATAATTGGTGTAACAAATCAAAAAGGCGGTGTCGCAAAATCTTCGACAGTATTAGCCATTGGTGGACTATTAGGACAATTAGGGAAAAAAGTTCTTTTAGTTGATGTAGATCCACAGTTTAATTTAACAACAGGTTTAGGGTTTGGAAAAAAAGAAAAAACTATCTATCAAGTTATGAAAGAAAAAATTAAATTCCATGAGGCAATATATTCTACAAATATTGAACCTGAAGATTGGGAAGGTAAAATTGATTTAATTCCTTCAAGTATTGAACTTGCAAATGCTGAATTGGAGTTTTCAGGTGAAATCGGAAGAGAAACTATATTAAAAGAAGCTTTTGATAATTCAAAATCTGAAATCATGGAAATGAATTATGATTATATAATTATTGATACAAATCCTTCATTAGGTTTACTTACTATAAATGCTATGGCATTAGCTGATAGTTTAATTATTCCTTTAGAGCCAAGTATATTTGCTCTTGATGGTATGGAACAATTAATTAATGTTGTTAAATTAGTTAGAAAAAAAATAAATAAGAATTTATCAATTGAAGGTGCTTTATTAACAAGAGTTGATGGAAGAACAAATATAGGAAATGAATTTCAAACCAAACTAAAAAATGTTTTTGGAGATAAATTATTTGATACTGTGATACATCAAAATGTAAAAATTGCAGAAGCTCAATCAGAAGGTTTGCCAATAAATTTATATGCTCCTAATGCAAATGGATCTAAAGAATACATGAAATTAACAAAGGAGTTGTTGAATAATGAGCAAAAATAAAGTTGATGATAGAGCTAATAACATAAAAGGTGCACTTGAAGGTTTAGAGAATAACGATGAAGAAGTAAAAGAAGATAAGAATAAAAAATTTAAAGAAGAAAAGAAGAAAAGATCTTTTACTCTCACTTCAAGTCAGGTAGAAAAAATTTATTTATTAAAAGCTAAAAATAGCGATATGACCATGTCTGAAATAGTAGGTCAAGCTATAGATGAATTTTATGAATCCGAATCTGAAAATTAGCTTATTTTTTATGAGGACTAGTCTGGGGGAAATTAAACATGAATAAATTATTAATAGACGAATATCCATTAATGGTATTACCTACTTTTGCTAAGAAAATTGGCTTAAAAAATGCTATATTTGTGCAGCAAGTTTATTTTTTAACTCAAACCAAGCATCAAAATAATGATATCTATACCTATAAAGATGACCATATGTGGGTTTTTAATAATATAGATGAGTGGCATGAAAATTATTTTCCTTTCTTCAGTAAGAGAACTTTAAAAAGAGTTATTAAAAAGTGTGAAGATGAAGGATACATAATTTCAACTAATAAATATAACAAATCAGAATATGATAAAACTAAGTGGTATAGAGTTAATCATGAAAAAATATCGGAATTAGCAGAAAAAATTGAACAGGACATAATGATAAAAAGAAAAAAGAAAGTTGAAAAAGCTAAAAGAAAATCTAAAAAGAAAGCTAAACAACTTGAAAAAATGAATAAAACTAAATTTGATAGTTCTAAAGACTCACCAATAGGACAAAATGGCACAATGCCTGAAAATACTGTTTTCTTACCAATAGGACAAAATGGCACAATGCCTGACTCTAAGGCATTAGGACAAAATGGCACGATCGATAGTGACAAAATGGCACGACCTATACCAAATACTACTACATATACTTCACACAATAATAAAAATAAGGCAGTTTCGGAAAAAATTAAAGAAAAATTCCAGAAATCTTTCTCAAAAAGTCCTAATGATTTGCAGTTAGAAAAGATAAAAGAATACATAGATAAAGGAATATCTGAAAGATTAATATTAAAAACTATTGAGTATTGTGGCCTTGGTGATCATAATCAGTCATTTCTATTTAATCGGTTCCAAATGTTACTTAAAGATGACATTTGCACAGTTAAGAAACTTAATGATGTAATCAATCAGAATAATTTTCTTAATAAGAATACTAGCGATTCCAAAAGTGAAAACAAAAAAAACCAACAATCAAAAGAAGCTGATTATAAATGGAAGGATTTCTTTATTGATTATGATAAATATAAGGAATAAATTAATATAAAATTTAAATTGTGTATTTAATCTCTTTTAAAAACTTTAAATTAGCCATATGAAGGTTTTTAACTTCTATCATACATTTATACTTAAAACACAAATAAACTCGCTTAAAGTGGTTAATTTAAGCTTTAAAACTATTTTTAAGAGGTTAATAGTCTATTTATTAACCAATACAATTTCTGTGATATAGATTTGTATTGGTTTAAAATTCAAAAGAAGTTTTAAATATAATTCAAAAATTGGAGGATATAACTTTCCTGAAGAGTCTGTTAATGACGAAGGTGAGTTGGCTATTGCTGAAGAGCTTTGACTTGAAGGATTAGAATGCAGGCTTTAAAACCATTTACTAGGTGTTTTTTTATTAGAGAGTAAAAGAATATTTAAATAAAAGAGTATAAGAATAAAAGAATATTAAAGAGAAAGAATCAATTGGAATATAAAATTATCTTTTATATAATTTTTTACATTAACAATTTAAGATAATGCATTGTTTCTGAAAAGTCAAGTAAATTTTAAAAATATTTTTGTAGTCTCAGGTATTTTATGCAGTTTTTTATTTTACTTCAATTCATAAGTTAATTTAGAGTATTTATTAAACCTGATCAGAAGCTTGAGAATCGATTCTAAGAAGGGTTGACTATGAAATGTATTTAAAATTTACATAAAATAAAAAGAGATGGTTATAAAACACAAAAAATCACATATAAACAACCCCTAGAAATGCACTTATTCTTGCCCCCATACAATTTTAAAATAATAAAGTTGATTATTAAATATTAGTTCAGTAATTTTAGGAGGTTAATTATGACAGTTGATTTATCTCGTCTAAAAAAAATTGACTTAAGAGAAGCCTGGAAACATGAAGCTTATGATTTTACAAACTGGTTAGCTGAAGATGAAAATATTGAGCTTTTGAGTAATGAGATTGGAATTGAAATTAATATTATTGAAAAGGAAGCCAGTGTTGGTCGATTTAATGTTGATATTTTGGCTGAAGAAATTAATACTAATAAAAATATAATTATAGAAAATCAATTGGAAAAGACAGACCATGATCACTTAGGTAAATTAATAACTTATGCAGCTGGAATTGATGCAGAAATAGTAATCTGGGTTGTGAAGAATAGTCAGGAAGAACATCAGCAGGCTGTAGAATGGTTAAACGAAAGAACCAATAATGACTTGAATTTCTTTCTAGTCCAAATAGAGTTATGGCAGATTGAAAATTCCAATTATGCTCCTAAAATTAATGTAATAGAAAAGCCAAATTACTGGTCTAAAGATGTGAAGAGCAGTGTAGATAAAAAGAAATTAACTGATACTAAAAAAATGCAGCTGGAATTTTGGAAGAAGCTCAAAGAATACTCTGAAGAAAATGGATATAAAATTAATTTTAGAACTCCAAAACCTTTAGGTTATCATGATATTAGTATTGGTACCTCAGATGCTCATATTTCTATGAATATTAATACTAGAGATGATAAAATTGATGTTGGTATGTATATAAAATCTTCTGAGCTGTTTGAAATGTTTTCTAAAAACAAGTCAGAGATTGAATCAGAATTTAGCGATTCATTAAGTTGGGAAGAATTACCTGATAAAAAATCCAGTAGAATTAGATTATTCAAATCCTATTCACTTTTAGAAAATGATGATTGGACTGATGTTTTTGACTGGATGATTGAGAAAATATTATTGTATCAAGAAGTTTTCAGTAAATATATTTAAAAGGAGTTGTGAGTAGTTATGATTAATTATCAGGTTGGAGAATTTTATACTGCTAAAACTTTTAAAGAATCTGGATTCAATTTTCCAGATGGAGAATATAAACTTAAGATTATAAGAGAAGGTTTTCCCAAAGATCCAGTTAATGATGAAGATGAATTGGCTATTGCTGAAGAACAGTGGCTTGAAGGATTAGAAGGCAGTGAACAGTATAAGACAGATTTAGATGGTAATTGGTACTACTTTGAGTTTCCTCTTAACGATGAGGGTATTGATTATATGTGGGTACCTGAGTCAGTAGTGGTAGAGGTTTTTGAGTGATAATAAAAAAATAATATGAAGAAATTAATTAATGGACTCTGACACAATGGTGTCGCAGCAGTATGATATTTTATTAATGAATATTTTTTTATGAGAAGAGGTAAAATATGGCTTTTATTCCTTATAAAATAAAAAATAATGGAAGGATGAAACAGCTTAAAAAGCAGGATTTTAAGTTAGAAAAAGAACTGCAAAGTTTAGTAGAAGAAAATCTAAAAGAATTATTTGGAATTACATTTTTAGCTACAGAATATTCTACTGGTGAGCGGCATGGTGGGAGAATGGATACTCTAGGAATTGATGAGAATAATTCACCAGTAATTTTAGAGTACAAGAAAAATAAGAATCAGAATATAATAAACCAGGCTTTGTTTTATCTCGATTGGCTGGTTGATCACAAGAGTGCTTTTGAGTTACTTGTAAGAGATACACTTAATCAAAAAATTGAGATTGATTGGTCCTCTCCAAGAGTTTTATGTATTGCTGAAGAATTTAATAAGTATGATACTTATGCTGTAGACCAGATGAAAAGGCCAATTGAGCTTATTCAGTATAGAGTTTTTGAGGATAATATATTTGCACTTGATATTTTAACAGCAGCAGAAGAGAGTAAGGGTAATAATAAAAGTTCTATTAATAAAAATTATAGTGTGGATGATCACCTTACAAGTGGAACTGATAAAACAAGAGAGCTATTTGATGAGCTCAGAGATTTCACTTTGGAATTGGCTGATGATGTAGTAGAAAGTCCTCGTAAATTTTATATTGCATACAGGGTTATCAGAAACTTTTTATGTCTGGAAATCCATAAAGGTCATTTGCTTTTATACCTTAGACTTTCACTAGATGAAGTTGATTTAGAACATGAGATGATAAGAGATGTATCTGACATTGGTCATTATGGTACAGGTGATGTAGAGGTAAGAGTTGAGAGTAAAGATGATATTGAGTTGGCTAAAAAGTTAATTGAAAAAGCCTATAATAATAGTGGGAGTTAGATTTAAGGGGGAGATTTTATGAGTAATAATTATTGGATTTTTATTGTAACAGATCATTCGAATATTAATAAAGAATTAACAGTCAAAAATATATTTAATCAGCGTATGGAAGATGAACTTTGGGGGTTGGGAAAAAGTACTCCCAATAGAGAAAAATTAAAAAAAGGTGATAGAGTTCTTTTTTATATTGGCAATCCAGTTAAATCTATTGGAGGTAGTGCTAGGCTAAAGACAGATTCATTTAAATTAGATAAAAAAGCAAAGAAAAAATATGGACATGAGATATCATTTTATAATACTGATTATGGAGTAAAATTAGAAGATATTGACATTTGGCAGAATAAAATAAAAATGGATGTTTTAATATCTCAATTGTCTTTTATAGAAAATAAAAACTACTGGTATACATATTTTCAGGGAGGAGTACGAAAAATATCAGAAGAAGATTATAATTTCATATTGGAAAATAGAGATAAAAAATTAACTGAACAGATAAAAGAAGTAGAGGACTTAGAAAATGAATATCAATTTGCTTTAGAAATGCATTTAGAAGAATTTATGTATAGAAATTGGGATAATATAAATTGGGGGAGTAATTTAAAATTATATCAGACTGCTGATCAGGATGGAAGGCAATTCCCTGCAGATATATGGAGCATTGATTTTTTAGCTATTGATCAGGATACAGATGATCTAGTAGTTATTGAATTAAAAAGGGGCAAGACAAGTGATTCTACAGTTGGTCAGATTTTGAGATATATTTCCTGGGTTAAAGAAAATATTGCTGATGAAAATCAAGATGTAAGAGGTATTATAATAGGCAAAGAAAGTGAAGATAAATTAGAATATGCTCTTAAAGATTTAGATTATATAGATTTTAAATCTTATGAAATTGACTTTAAATTAAACTAAAAATTTAGAGTTTAATATTCTAAATTGATTATAACAATTGGAGGAGTTGAAATGTCGAAACTAACATTAGAAGAATTAGAATCACACCTCTGGGAATCAGCTAATATCTTAAGAGGCAGCATTGATTCTGCAGATTATAAAAACTACATATTTGGACTATTATTTCTAAAAAGAATGAATGATGTATTTATGGAGAACAGAGAGCACATTATTGAAGAATACGGTGAAGAAGTAGTAGATGACCCAGACTTTTACACTGAGTCAAAGGTGTTTATTCCTGAAAGAGCTCGCTGGTCTGCAATTAAAGAACAGACCGAAGATATTGGAGCAGCTATCAATAAAGCCTTTGTAGTTTTAGAACAGGAAAACCCTGTTTTAGAAGGAGTGTTGACAACTGTTGATTTTAATGATAAGGATAGACTACCTGACAGTGTGTTAGAAAAGTTAATCCAGCATTATACTGATTTAAAATTAGGTAATGAAAACTTAGAAGATGCTGATCTTCTGGGTAGAGCCTATGAGTACTTAATCAGACAGTTTGCTGATGATGCCGGTAAAAAAGGTGGAGAGTTCTATACTCCCCGTGAGGTGGTTCAGCTTTTAGTAAGAATTCTTGATCCTCAGTCTGGAGATCGAGTCTATGACCCGGCCTGCGGCTCTGGCGGAATGCTTATTTATTCAGCAGAACATATTAGAAAAGAAGATCAGGATAGAATGGAGAACATTTCTCTTTTCGGTCAGGAAAGAAACTTAAATACCTGGTCTATTGCTAAGATGAATATGTTCCTGCATGACCTTTATGATGCTCAGATTAAAAGAGGAGATACCTTTGTTGAACCACTATTTTTAGAAGATGGTGGTAAGCTGCAACAGTTTGACAGAGTTATAGCCAATCCAATGTGGAATCAAAGCTATGCTAAAGGTGATGTAAAAGAATCACAAGCCTATAATAGATTTAACTATGGTTTCCCTCCTAAAAACTCTGCTGATTGGGCCTGGGTACAGCATATGCTAGCAAGTGCCAATCGAGAAGGTAAGGTTGGAGTAGTTTTAGATAATGGTGTTTTATTCCGCAGCCGTTCTGAAGGTAAGATCAGAAAGAAAATCTTAAAAGAAGATCTAATTGAGGCTGTGATTGCTCTGCCCTCTAATCTGTTTTACAACACCTCTTCACCTGGTTGTATTTTGATGCTGAATAAGAATAAGCCTGCTGAGAGAAAAGATAAGGTGATTTTTATCTATGGTGAAGAAGATTATGAGGAAGGAAGCAACCAAAATTTCTTAAGAGATCAAGATTTAGAAAAGATATTAGATGCCTATCATGACTTTGAAGATATAGAAAAATACTGTCGAGTTGCCGATATGGAAGAAATAGAGAGAAATGATTTCAACTTAAATGTACCTCGCTATGTTGATACAACAGAAGAGGAAGAACCAGTGGATGTAAATGAAGTTTTAACTGAGCTTAATCAGCTGGAAAAAGAAAGAGATGAGATAGAATCAGAAATGATGGGTTATCTCAAGGAGCTTGGTTATCATGGTTAAAGAAGGGTATAAAGAAGTTAGAATTGGTCCTAAAAAGGAATTATTACCTTGTTCTTGGGAAAAATCAAAGATTAAAGATTTGCTTAAAATAAAAAGTGGTTATGCATTTAAAAGTGATGATTATGTAGAAGATGGAATTTTTATGCTTAGAGTTACTAATATTAATGATAATGGAGAAATAAAAAAAGGAAATGGTGAAACGAAATATTTACCTGAAGAATATCTGAAAGAATATAAGAAATATCAACTTGAAAATAATGATATTTTATTAGTCATGGTTGGAGCTAGTACAGGAAAAATTGGAAAAGTTGATAATGATATTTTGCCAGCTATATTAAATCAAAACATGTGGAATTTAAAGCCGAAAAGCGATAATCTAGATAAGTCGTATTTTTATTATTCTATTTTAAAAGAAATAAATAGGTTTTTAAGCATGAAGATTGGTAGTGCTAGATCATATATAAAAAAAGGGGATTTTAAAAAGTTTGAGATTCCACTCCCCCCTCTCCCTGAACAGAAAAAAATAGCATCAATCCTATCATCAGTGGATAATTCAATAGAAAAAACTGATGAAGTAATAGAAAAAACAAAAGAACTGAAAAAAGGATTAATGCAGGAACTGCTTACTAAAGGAATTGGACATAGTGAGTTTAAGGAAGTAAGAATAGGTCCTAAGAAAGTTGCTATTCCAAAAGAATGGGATCTAAAAACTTTGGATAAAATCAAAAACGAAATATATGCTGGAGGAACACCCTCTAGATCAAAAGATGAATATTTCAATGGTGAGATACCATGGGTTAAGTCTGGAGAACTTAATCAGAATTTTATTTCTAACATTGAAGAAAAAATAACTAAAAAAGCATTAGATAATAGTAGTGCTAAAATAGTACCTAAAAACAATGTATTAGTTGCAATGTATGGAGCTACAGCTGGTCAAGTAGGTTATTTAACTCAAGAAGCAACTACTAACCAAGCAGTTTTAGCGATAATACCAAATCAAGATTTAATCGATTCTATGTTTTTATATTATTTACTATCAAAAGAAATGACAAGAATAGTTAAACAGAGACAGCAAGGAACGGGACAGCAAAATTTAAGTAAAACTTTAATTACAGATATGGATATATTTGTCCCACCACTAGAAGAACAAAAGAAAATAGCATCAATTCTATCATCAGTAGATTCTAAGATACAGAAGGAAGAAGAATATAAAGCAAAACTCGAGCAACTTAAAAAAGGTTTAATGCAGAAACTATTAACAGGAGAGATTAGAGTAAATACAGAGATGGAGGTTTAGATAATGACTGGAAATTGGAATGAATATCAGCAATCAGAAAAACCAGCTTTAGATTTATTTAAAAATCTAGGCTATAAAGTCTATGACCAGCTGGATAAAGATTTTGTGAAGCTGCCTGAAAGAGAATCAGAACACCAGGTGATTTTAATTGAAGAACTAAAAACAGCTTTAAAAAGAATCAACCCCTGGATCAATGAGAATAATTTAAATAAGGCAGTTAATGAGGTTAGACCCGCTCGCCTAAAGGCTAACTCTTTGATGGCAGCTAATGAAATAATCTATGACAGGTTAATCAACCATATCAGTTTGGAGCAGGATTTAGGTCATGGCAAGAAAAACCAGACTGTAAAATATATTGACTATGATAATCCAGAAAACAACTCCTTTATAGCAATCAACCAATTTCGAGTCAAGGGTAAAGAAACTATAAAACCTGACATAACCCTATTTGTTAATGGTTTACCTCTGGCAGTAATAGAATGCAAAAATAACACCACCTGTAATGAACCAGAAGAAGAAGCGATAAAACAATTAAGAAGATACCAAAACATAAGAGATGATTATCAGGAAGGTGCAGAAGAACTATTTTACCCCAACCAACTGCTTGTTGCAGCCTGGGGTGATTCAGCATCTTCAGCTACAGTAGGAGCTCCAGCACAGGCTTTTAAGGGGTGGAAGGACCCTTATCCCTATACCCAAGATGATATAGCTGAAATTATTGGGAGAGAGCCTACAGGACAGGATATACTTTTATTTGCCCTTTTTAAAAAGAATAGATTCTTAGATATTTTAAGAAACTTTATTGTCTTTGAAGATAAGGGTAACTCTAAGATAAAAATGGCCTGCCGCTACCAGCAGTTTAGAGCTGTGCAGAAAGCAGTAGAAAGAATAACAAATGCTGATAGTTTGGAAGACAGAAATGGAACTGTCTGGCATACTCAGGGTTCAGGTAAATCTTTAACCATGCTCTTTTTAGCACTGAAGCTGAGAAGATTAAAAGAGATAGGTAATCCAACAATGCTGATTGTAACTGATAGAGTCGATCTTGATGAGCAGATCAGTGGGACCTTTAAAAAATGTGGATTCCCCAATCCTCAAAGAGCAGATAGTGTTAAGGATTTAAAAGGACTTTTATCTTCAGAAGCTGGTAGAACAATTATGACAACTATCCATAAATTTCAGGAATATGAAAAAGAAAAGTATCCACTGCTTTCAGAAAAGGAAAATATATTTGTGATGGCTGATGAAGCTCACAGAACACAGTTTAAAGATTTAGCATCAAATATGAGAAGAGCTTTACCCAATGCCTGTTACATAGGATTTACTGGTACTCCAATCGATAAAGAATCAAGAAGTACCTTAAGGACCTTTGGTGATTATATTGATACCTACACCATTGAAGAATCAGTGGCAGATAATGCAACTCTGCCGATCAAATATGAGAGCAGACTGGCTGATTTACATGTAGAAGATAGAACTTTAGATGAATTATTTGACCAGAAATTTCATAAATATACTGATGAAGAAAAAAAGAAGATCAAAGAAAAATATGCTACAGAAAATGATATAGCTGAAGCAAGTTCCAGAATAGAAAGTATTACTTTAGATATAATAAAACACTACAAGGAAAAGATTGCTCCCTTTAAGGCTCAGGTAGTGGCTGTGAGCCGTCTGGCAGCAGTAAGATATAAGAGGGCTATTGATGAATTAGATGGTCCAGAAGCAGCTGTATTAATCTCTAGTGGACATAATGATGAAGGACTATTAAAAAAATACAGTGTGGATAAAGATAAAAAATCAAATATTGTTGAGAGGTTTAAGAATCCTCACTCTTCACTTAAAATAATCATCGTTTGTGATATGCTCCTAACTGGTTTTGACGCTCCAGTTGAGCAGGTTATGTATCTTGATAAATCGCTTAAGGAACACAACTTACTGCAGGCTATAGCAAGAGTTAATAGAGTTTATCCTGAGAAAAATTATGGTCTGGTTGTAGATTATTATGGAGTCTTTGATAACCTTAAAAAGGCACTGGCTATCTTTAACCCTTCCGATGTGGAAAACGCTGTAACCCCAATTGAAGATGAGAAGCCAAGACTGGAAGCCAACCACAGAGAGGTAATGAAATATTTTAGTAATACAGCCCTGGATGATTTAGAAGCCTGTATTGAACTCTTTGAAGATGAGGAAAAGAGAAATGAATTTAAACAGGATTTTAAAGATTTTGCTAAGAGTATGGATATTATTATGCCTCACCCGATAGCTGATCCTTATCGTAAGGATTTATATAAGCTGAGTAAAATTCATACAGCAGTTAGAAATAGGTATCGTGATGACAGTATTGATATCAAAGGTGTAGGAGAAAAGGTTAAAAAACTGATTGATGATCATATCAGGGCAAGCAGTGTCAGGGTATTACATGAACCAGTATCTATTCTTGATGAAAAAGAGTTTGAGGAAACTTTAGATGACTTAAAATCTGATAAGGCTAAAGCCAGTGAGATGGAGCATGCAATTAAAAAAGAAATTAGTGTACAGATGGATGAAAATCCAGTCTATTATGAAACTCTAAGTGAAAGACTGGAAGAAATCATTGAGAAGAGAAAAAATAATCAGATGAGTCTTTTAGAACAGATTGGTGAGATGAAGGATATTATAAAAGATATGAGATCAGTCCAATCTAAAGCTGAAAAGCTGGGCTTAAATAAAAAAGAATTTGCTCTCTATGAACTCCTACTAACTGAAAGAGATAAAGATGAGGAAAAGGTAGCTGAAGAACCTGGAGAATATACTGCTGGTGAAGGTAGTGATAAGCCTTATGTAAATAAGACGGTTAAAGAAGCGACTCAGAAGATTTTTAATGATTTAAGTGAGTACACTCAGATTGATCTTTGGCGGCAGAAAACTGAAGTTCTTCAGAAGATGAGGAAGACAACTAAGGTTCATTTGATCAAATATGATGAGTTTAAGAAGAAATATGAGAGTTTAACTAACAAAATAATTAAGCTTTCTCAGAACATATTTATGTTTTAAGCGGAGGTAAGAATGCAACAAATCAAACTTGGTAATCAACTAATCAATTATGAAATAATACGTACTAATCGTAAAACAATGGGGATCATTGTTGATCATGAGAGGAATTTAATAGTTAGATCTCCAAAAAATACAACAGATAAAAAAATAGAAACTGTCTTAAAAAAGAAAACAGGCTGGATTTTAGATAAGCTGAATGAGATGGAAAGTATTAAACCTGCTCCTAAAGAAAAAGAATTTATGACAGGTGAGAAGCTGCCTTATTTAGGTCGGAGATATAGGCTGGAGGTTAATCAGGCAGAAATTTCAAAGGTAGAAGTTAAGCTCTACCAGGGTAAGTTTATTATTGAGTATCCAGAAAAGTTAAAAGAAAATGATGAGCAGCGAAGAGGAAAAATTAAAGATGCTTTAATTGAATGGTATCGAGAGCATGCTAAAGAAAAAATTAAAGAGCGAGTGGAAAAATATAAGGTTAAACTAGATGTGGAACCCAATAATGTGGTAGTTAAAAAACAGAAGAAACGCTGGGGTAGTTGTAGCAGTAAAGGTAATCTTAATTTTAACTGGAAGATTATCATGGCACCAATGTCTATTGTAGATTATTTGGTGGTACATGAGCTTACTCATTTAGTCCATGATAACCACTCAAGAGAGTTTTGGGCTACAGTAGGCTCTATTATTCCTGAGGTGAAAGATAAAAGAGAATGGCTTAAGATTAACGGGAGAAGGCTAAGTTTTTAGTTAATCTGTAATAGCCTATAATTGGAGGTTAATAGTGATGGAAAAGCGAATAAAATTTTCTATTTTTTTATTAGTGATAATTTTATTGTTAACAACTTCAGTATCAGCTGAGTGGACTACTCAATTTATAGAAGACGAGAGAAAGGAAAATGGTGTGTGGTATGCTCATTCACC
>Ga0182240_100090_pt1 | contig 43309 bp, 43 predicted proteins | sample hydfrates4_PW_90_FD_145594 | JGI IMG/M metagenome (GOLD analysis project Ga0182240, IMG submission 145594) | Subsurface microbial communities from deep shales in Texas, USA - hydraulic fracturing test 4_PW_90 | ecosystem: Environmental > Aquatic > Deep subsurface > Shale gas/oil reservoir >...
ATGGGCTGAATTGGTAAAAAATTACTATTCAGGCTAGGCGGATGGAACTATGCCTAATTCAACTAATTTCAGCCAAATAAATTAAATTATTTCTTATTTTGCTCTTGACATCTTACCGTATTACTTTAAAGCTATATTCAGATTTGAAATCTAATTCCTTCAACATCTTACTATTATCAACTGTAGTAATTGTTGAAAGAGTTTCCAGCTTATTAAATACTGGCAGAATAAATGGCAGCCTTTTATAAAGATTAATTAATCTCTCTGGAACTTTTATTTTTATAACTTTCTGTTCAAATACTTCTGTTATTGTGTCCAGTATCTCAGAGTATTTATAATCACCTTCAGAAACATTATAGATTTCTCCATAAGTACTTTTATTATTTAAAATTTTAGTTATTAGTGCTGGTGGTTTTATTACAAAGTTAACTATAAAAATGATATGATTCTCTCCTGAAATCTCTCTGCAGCACCCGGAAATAAAATTTATGAAATTACTTAATCTCCCGCATATAATAAAAATTATCACTAGAATTCTCAAAACCCACTGAGAGTAATAATTAACGATGGTTAAACCTAATATCACCTAATATCCTTGGAATTTAAGAAGTTCATGAGGCTTAGGGCAACTTGCCCTGGACAAATAAATTTACATGGAGCAACAGTGGAATCTTCAATCACATATTACATGACGTTGAATTACTCCAATCCTTCGTTTAATAAGTTATATTTTTGCGTTGCTTATCATCGATTTCTGGTAGATTATCTGTTTCGGCATTTCTAACATATTTTCTTATCTCTTCAACTTTACTAAAATAATTATTCAACTGTTCTTCTGTGGTATTTCCAAATGAATTTGGCCTATCTAATATTCTTCTATAAGTATCATAAAATTCTGATTCACCTAATCTAAATGCTTTGAAATTATCTTCAATTTTAAAACCTCTATGAAAAGCCAATAAAATAGCTGTATGAGTAGAAATAATTGTAAGTAATACTTTGGAATAAGGATTAGTATTCATTGCTTGTATAATTATTGGAATTAATATTGAAGAAGGTATAGTCCAGTATAAACAATAATAATGAAATTTTCTATATTTTTCTGCTTGATTTTTCCAAAATCCTAATGTTCCTTGGATTCTTGAAAAATGTTGGTTTAACTTATTTTTTTCTTCTTCCGAAAAATGAGGAGATTTATTAAAAGAATCTCCTCCAGGATGTAGTTTTATAACTTTAAAAATAGCCCTTAAGGTAGGAATAAATGTAATAATAGCAAAAAAAACATACATAATAGTAAACACAAACCAAATATCTTTATAACCATTTGTAATTAATAAATAATATAAAATTAATAACAGTAATCCACTAACAAATAACATTGTTAATATTGATGGTATTTTTTGTTTTGCTTTCTTAATAAGTTTTTCAGATTTTTTTGTTATTCCCATTTCTTTCTCCTTCCATTTAACAAATAATTTATTCCAACAGAGCACCAAAATAACTAATTTGTTTAATGTCGCATACCGTCCCTGGGATTTGCGCTTGTGACTGTTTCCGCAGGAACTGGCGTAAAGCTTGCTTTTTCATATCCATAACTGGTTAAATTGTAAGCTTTATGACAGCAGTCATGACACCAATCCCATGTTATACGCAGTTTCTAGTTGTCGATAAACAGATATTACTAATATGTTATTTAATATTTATAAATTTCTTTATTTTATGTTTAAGTTTCTCAAAAAGACCCTTATCAATCATATGTTCAAATCCTTTTTCAAAATAACCTTGCATAGTACACATCTTTTCTTCCAAAAAAATTTTATTTAAATGATGTATACAGTCACGTGTCGATTGAATGAATTGTAATAATTCTTGATTCTGTATTTTCATTAAACTTTTTGGTTCTCCTTTAGTTTTTGCTTTACATTTATCTATATCAGAAAATGAAACATGTATTCTACAACTCCAAGGTCTTACTTCGTATACTTCACATAACCCTTTGTCTGATAAAAATATACAAGGGTTTTCTTCCTTAAAATATTCATTTACTATATTACTATTATCCTTATAAAATTTTCTAAGTTCCTTTATATTTTCAAAATTTTGCAAACTATCTTTTCTAACATTTTGCTCCCGGTTTTTAGTATTTAAATTTCTTATTTTTTTGTAATCAAAGTTATTATTTATATAATTATCAATTAACATCCCCTCTAAAAAAGTTATTTGAATTAATTGATTACAACATTCGTTACAAGTAGGTTTACAAGTAGTATAAGAATCAAAATTATTCATTACTTTATCAAGTATAATATATATTTTCTTTACTTTTTTATATAGCTCTTCACCTGTTATTTTAATTTGGTTTTTTTTCACTTTTTCATCTAATTCCACTATTGATTTTCTTAATTCTTTTTTAGCTTCTAACAATAAATTTCGATTAATAATTATTTTATCTCCTTTATTATTTTTCACAAAAACCACCTTTCTAAGAAATTATTAAACTAAATATTGCGTATCACTCAATCATATCTAAAGTCTCTCATTCTCTCCTTAACTTTTTCTTTGTTAAAATCAGGCGGAGTATTTTTCAAATTATTTTCACTTGCTTTTTGTAAATTATATTTTACAAACTGAAAGTTTCTCAATTTTATAATGTCAATTGAAGTAGCCAATATGGCTGGATTTTCTCCACCTTTAAAACGCATTATATCTTTAACTTCTGTTTTGCTTGGTTGGGTCACCCGGGTATCACCATAATTAGAACTGTTTACTTGGACAAAGTAACAATGAATATCACGGGAAACAGATTCCACTATATTTGAAAAATAATTTACATCTTTGTTATAAACAGATGCAATTAATAAATCAACCTCAGATTTAAAAATAGATCGATGAACAATATCCGCTAACTCGTAACAATTATAACAGGCAAAATGAACATCTCGCCAGATAAACTTATCATAATGCCAAAAGTTTTGTTCGGGCAGCTTTAAATGGTTACCTGTTAGTTGTTCTTTCTCTGCGGGAGAATAATGATTTTTTATTCGTGCTTTAACTAATGAATATTTATAATCATCCACCATAAATGGCAGGATAGTCACAATTAGATTATAAGCAGTGTCATTATTACTAATAAAATGCTCTAAACCACAGACTATTGCTTTTTGGTGTCTTCTAGAATAATCTGCAAGCAGAGGCAACCAGGCAGGTGGCACAGAAACTTCAGGCAAAATAATAATATCTAACTCATTACCATTAACTTTTTCGGTATAACTTAAATTAAGTATCCTGAATAGTTTTTCTTTTCTAGCAGCACTCAAATTATAATTTTTACGGTAACTTTTCTTGAAATCAGTTTCAGATAATTTAATATTTGCAACCCCAACATTTAACTTCTCTCTACTCTCATCATCTGATACTTTTAATTCTTTTATTTTAAATCTTTTAGTAGATGAAGAAATTTCTTTTGCCTCAACTTTATTTTCTCCTCCACCAGCTTTTTCACCGTTAATCTTTAACTCAAAATATTGATCTTTGTCTTTAATATTAATTCCGAGATCATAATTGATTTTTTTGAATTCATCATAAGATTCTTCTAAATAATTATCTAATATATCTTCACCTTTATTTTTATTTTCAAAAAATAGATTCTTAATAATAAAATAATTATTAAACTCATTAAACTTTATAAATCTCGGAGAATATTTCTTTAAATCCGAATTAAATTCTAGTTGTTTTTCAATATCTTCAATTTCCCCATTTTTAAAATTTTTCCCATAATAATTATGTAAATTCTTTTCAGTTAAGTTAATATATGATTCCGATTCAAGAGCAAGATTCGTATAGTTCAATAAAGGAGTAAAGACTAAGTTATGACGCATTAAGTTAGCTTTTCTAATGTCTATAGCAATCTTGGAAAGTTTAATATCTGGTTCAGAAGTATTATTATCAATACATTTCAATCTCTTCTCTAACTTATTTTCCAATTCCTTATCAAGAAAATCAGGATTCAAAGATAAGGGAATTGCAGCAGCAATATCTAAATGCCTTTCCAGATCTTCTTTCAATTTCTTTTCCTGAGTATTATCCCCTTCAAAGGAAAGATTATTTATCAATTTTATCACATAAGAATAAAACTCCACAAATTCTGATTTCATTTCTTTTAAGATGAAATAGGCAAAAATCTTTTCCCATAATATATGAAACTCCAGGCATATCTTTCCTTTAAAAAATTTCATTATTTGTTCAGCAGTATTTTTAGCATCCTTACTATCTTTATCCCACAAACGGCTAGCATAAATTTTTTTGCTTAAATATACTGAAGCTTTATATTTATTATGACGAAAAGCTTTAATACTATTTAATTTATTAACCGAATCATCATATAACATAGAGTGCGCTTCAAATTTAAATTCGTTTTCTATTTTATGATTCTCTGGAAGAAACCTAAACTCACTACTATTTCTCCTTATATTTTCCTTAAAATTTTCAAGTATTGCCTGAGAGCCATTAGCTTTTAAATAATATACATTTATTTTTTTATTTTGAATCGCTAGATTGTCATAAACAAGCTCTCCAACTTCATTTTGAACAGTAATTTGATATTCGCTTTTCTCTTCTTCATTTTCAGATTCAGCTTCCTTATTTTGATCATCATCGCTTTTATTTTCAGCATCTTTATTTTTCTTTGATTTATCTGATTTATTTAAGATGTTATTATCACATAAATATTTTTCAATAATCTTTTCCAAAGCTGTTTTTTGAGATGATTTATTCTGATCTATAATTGGATTAGAAATCACAATTAAAATATCATCTACATATCTCCCATAATAACTGGGATTGACTTCTTCCACTACTGCCTGATCAAATTCTTTTAAATACCAGTTGGCAAGTACTGAAGAAGATAATAAGCCTATAGGTAACGGAAGTCCTTTTCCTTCAAAATTTTCTTTCCCAATAGATTTAGCATATTCTTTATAAATTTCTTCTAATAAATTTGTAAGCATGATTTCATTAGAATCATCATTTACACCAAATTCATTTTTTATTTCCTGTCTCAATTTATCAAATGATAGTTCAACATTATTAAAATAACCTTTTATATCCAATCCTATAATGGCTGTATCTTTTCCTCTTTTGGTTAATGCCTGAGCTGCATCTAAAGCATTATCTCGCCAGTCCTGGTATTGATAAAAATATGGTTTAAATAATTTTAAACCCTTTGCAATCTGATTATTATTTTCTTTTGATAACTCAAGCTTATAACCATAAGAATTATTACTGAAATTATTTTCTAATTTATACCCTACTTTCATAACCCATAATACAGCAATAATATGAATTTCTATATCTGCATCAACTAAATATTTGGTCCGTTCAGCTTTATAGCCTGAAGCTTCAAAATCATTTGTAATAAACTTTTCTTCATCTTCACTATGTAATTCATCTTCAAGGCTTATTCCTTTGGGCATAATAGTTTTATCTATTTTATACTCTTTAATAATTTTGGCAAAATCTTCTACTGAATCTAGATCATTAAGTATGTCATTGATTTTTCCCAATTTCTTTTCAAAATCTTCTCCTGTCTCAAATTCAGAAATTTTATGCCGTAAAATATTAAGTGTGTTATCGTAGTAAATATAAGATTTTAATTTTTTATATGCCTGTTCTACTGGTTCGTCAATATCCATTATTATAACTCCCTCAAAACAAATATATTTTTGATTACTGTCAACTGGTACACAGTTCAAAGAGTAATGTGGTTACATTTTTTTACTTGATAAAAGCATTAAAAATTACTGTCTATAATATTCTTTTGCATCTTCCAGTCCTTCTTTAAAGCTATATGCTGGTTTGAAATCTAATTCCTTAAGCATCTTACTATTATCAACTGTAGTAGTTGTTGAAAGAGTTTCCAGCTTATTAAATACCGGTAGAGCAAAAGGCAGCTTTTTATAAAGATTAATTAATATCTCTGGGGCTTTAATTTTTAAAACTTTCTGTTCAAATACTTCCGTTATTGTATCCAGTATCTCAGAGTATTTATAATCTCCTTCAGAAACATTATAGATTTCTCCATAAGCACTTTTATTATTTAAGATCTTAGTTATTAGTGCTGCTGCATCTTTTACATAAACTATTGATTTTTGATTATTACCCTGACCTACCATTGGTAAAAGTCCTTTATAAGCAAAGTTAATTAACTTTTTATAATTACCCCTGTCATATTTACCATATAGGGTTGCCAGCCGGAGGATTGTTAGTGGTAATGCTTTATTATTATATAAATCTAAACCGGCCCTTTCGGCTAAGTATTTGCTTTCTGCATAGGGATTATCTTTATAATCCAGGCTTGGATTTTCTTTTACTTTAATAAATTCTTTACCATAAAGAGAAATGGTGCTGATAAATATAAAATGAGAAGTTTCTTTTTTTAAAGCTAATTGATATAAATACTTTGTTGCTTCTGTATTAATCTGAAAAAATTCTTCTTTTTCTGCTTCTGTTTTCGCTTTAGTATGTACTTTAGCTGCCAGATGAATAATTATATCCAGCTCAAAATCAAGGTTTAATATTTGTTCTTTATCTAAGATATTTGTATTTAAAAAATGAATATCATTCTGCTCTTTTAAATGATTTAGTTTATCAAAGTTTAGATCAAGTAAGTATAGTTCATTATTATCTTTTAACTTTTCTACTAAATGATAACCCAGACTACCATTTGCTCCTGTTATTAGTATTTTCATTGGAAAGATCTCCCTCGCAAAAATTTTTATTTAGATAAATACGCTTTAATTTGTCTTAATTATACTTGAGTCAACCTGTCATTTCAATAAGTCCAATAAAATTAACTACTGGAACTTTTTATAATCCATTAAAAAATGCCCGCTTCTCTGCCGGCTACTTTCCGCAGCAGCCCAATGTTAAATTTTGAAAGCACTCGGTTTACTGCATATAAACAAAAATCTCCCACCTTCCAGTGAGAGTATACTTTATGATTATTAATTGTATACTAAAATTACCAAGGATTGCAAAATAGTATTCCCTAAAGTTGCAAACTAAAATTCCCTATTATTACAGAAAAATTTTCCTTCATAAAATCTATAAGCTGTAAAATATTATTTAGCGAAAAGTAATAAAATATTTAGCAAATAACCTGATACACATTTCAATTAACAGGCAGTGGCAGTACATTTTTACTTGACAAAAGCAAGTTGCAATAAAGACCTATCCTAAAATTTATTCGTTCTACAGTTTCTTAAAGCATTGTTTTCTGATTATGATTTAACCTTAAAAATGTTTTAGATGATTTTTACCATATAAAAAGGTAAAAATTAGAGCCAACCTATTTTTAAAAACTTCTCCTATTATCGTTTATTCAAACCTGTCTTGTATTTTTCAGTTACTCTCTTTAATTCTTCTAATAAATCTTTATCTTTTTTTAATTTCAACCCTAAACCAGTCGCTGCTACCCCCCCAGCCAAAACACTTCCTATGACACCTAAAACAGGAAAAACAAAGGTAGAACTAATAGCTGATCCAATAGCAGTAACTAAAGAATAATTGGCAAATTTGGAATATTTTTTCTTATACCTTAATTCTTCTTGATGAATCTTTTTTATCTCACTTAACAAAATATCATATTTTTCCTTATCCTCGGAATCATTTGTTAATTCTTTTTTATGCTCAATCTGAGTCATTAACTTTATCAATTCTAAATTTATAGAATTTATTTTTGAGAAAAATTCTCTATTTGGCATATACTACACTCCCCCATAAATTAATTCGATTTATCAGATAAAGCTATTCGCCTACATAAGCATTTATTAAACTTGTCCATCCCAATCCAGCAGTTAATGCTTGAACTTGATTAATTGGTCTAGTTATAACAGTACCAATTACAGCTCCAATAATACAAAATAATAGAACATCAATAAAATTACAAATAACACTCTCTTCCCAATCAGGATTTAAATGAACTGAAAATCTTAAAACCCTTCTTCCATCAGTTAGCAACTTGAAATATAAAGTAAATGCCCCAATAATAGAGTATATAAAAAATGCATAATTTATTTTCGCCATCTAATAAATCCCCCTAAAAATATCAATTTGATTTTTATCTGTAAATCAGGAATTTTTAAATAAGAATAGTTTGAATAATTATTATTCGAATTTATATTTTTATGCTTCTACATTAATTTCAGTTAAGTCATCATTTTCTTTTAAATTAACATAAATTTGGTATAATTTACTTTGAAATAAGTTTAAAATTTCATTTTGTTCATTTGGAGAAAGCATTTTCTTTTTTTCAATTACTTTATCATTATTATCTTTTTCATACTGACCACTATTGGTTATTTTCATCTCACACATTTCAGGTCGTGACTTAAAATTTAATTTTAAGTCAATAAATTCTGCATCATCCTTATGATCAAATCTAATAATAGATCTAGAGAAATAAAAGCCATCCTCCAAAGTTTTCTTCACTAATTCATTTTCTTTTAAATGCTTCCCTGATAATAAAGCAGTTTTTATTCCTTCCAATTCTTTATCATTAAATTCTTTTTGATTATCATCTCTTTCAACTTTCAGTTTCTTTATTTCTTTTATTTCCCAAATGTTATGATCTGAATTAAAAAATTTTTCAAATAAACTAATTCTACTTTTATACGATAACGAATTCAATAAAATTTCTGTTAAATCAAAATCTAAATCTGGATCCTCTTTTTTAATCGAATCAACCAATTTTTTGATTTTTGTATAATCAGTCCCGATTGAATGGTTAAAATCTAAATTATATCCACCATTATTATTTTTATTTACATGAACATTAATTTTTCTTTCCACTCTATCTAGCAAATCTACTTTCCCGGGTTTATGTTTTACATAAACAAGTTCAAAATTTAACTGTTCTTCCGCTCTATTAATCAATCTTAATTTTGTGTCGCTTGACTGTTGTTTTGAACTTAAAGATTTTAATGCACTTTCCACTTGTTCTAAGTTTTCGGTTGATATATGTAATCTAGTAGATTTTTTATAATTACTTTCATCATCCATAATCTGTTTTATCTCATTATAATCATTTAAAGATAAGAATAAAGGTAAAGCCATTGAGATTACATCATCCTTTCTAAAACTATGAATCAACAAACCTTTCTTTTTATAAAAAGATTTAATTTCTTCTGATGTAATATAGTTATCTAAAGTTTTCCTTAAATCAACTTTTTTCGGGTATCTTTTCATAATAATTACACCTCGGAATAATTTGTGGGGATATCAGACAATAAAGTGATATAATGAGAAAAAATTTCTCGATCAACACCATCTAAACTATTATATTCACTATTAATTCTTCTAATAAAATCTTCAATATAACCTCTATAATCATGTTTCTCACCATAAAAATGAATCATTATTTTTTCTGCATCTTCCAATTGATACATTTTGATTAACTCATACATAAAATTAAGTTCCTCTAAATTTGGTTCTTCATCTATAAATATGTGAGTGATATTAATCTTTTGGCTAATATTAAATTTTTCAACTGTCTCTGTACTTTTAGCAAATATGTATTTTGAAAACATATGAATTAAATTTAATGTATTATTTTTAACTAATGAAGAACTCTCTTCATCCATAAAATAATCACTTGGATATAGAAATTTAAATTCATGAACACTGTCTTTTTGTTTTTCTTTTTCTATAAACTGAATTAAAGAACACCATTTTAAAATTTTATCATTACTAGCTACATATATTTTATATGGAGATCTTTTATTTTTTAATTCTATTCCGGTTAGATATTTTTGCATTTTTATTTTATCATATTTATTAGATTCATGACACCAAATCATTAATAATCCAGTGTTACTAGAATCAAAACCATATTTTTGGATTTTATCAGCTGTTTCGCTGCACTCCAAATTTTTTAATAATTGCTTTACCCATTTCTGTATTTCTGAAGTATTAATCCCGCTCCACTTTCTTCTTTTTGCTTCTATAATAATACCTTTATTTTCATTATAATAAGGATCATTATAATTAAACAGAATATCAATTCCATGATCATTTTTTCTTTTCCCACCATTTTTCCCATGCATAGACTTTTTAGAACATGGAATATCAAAATTACTAGTTCCTCTTTGTTTCCACCCAATCTTATTTAAAATAGTTATACACTGGCCAGTCCATAATTCGCCTTGAAAATTCTGTTCTTCAGGCATTATTTATAATCTCCTTCCAAAAACAACTCTTCTAAGAAAAGATAAATTCGTTCAATTATATAATTATTTATTGTTTCATATTTTGTTGATACCTTTCCTGTGTTTAAATTAATATTAAAATAAATTTTAATTGCATTTTTTGAATAAAAATTTACCCCCACTTCAAAAGGTTCTTTATTTAAGTTATTTATAATATTATTTGCTTCTTTAGTATTTGATATTGTAAATTTTCCTTCTTTAATGAAATTATTATTTATCTTTAAATCTCTAAATGAAATATCTTCAACCTTAAATTCAATATCTAAATTTTTCAAAGTTTTAATTAATCTATTATAGGAAATAGTGGGATTATTAATAAATATATCATTTGCAAATAAATCAAAAAAAGTTTTTTTAAATGAAGAAAAACAATTATTATTGCCAAAAAATATCAATGTGAAATCTTCATATATTCTAAATTTAGATATATTGTAAAACTTAGAATTTTTCTTAATTAGATTTTCAGAATTAAAGTCATAAGTATTTTCAATATAATTAAAAGAATTAATATATTCAGAGGAAATATAAATACCATCATTTTTTATATTTATAAATCCTTTATTTTTACTAACATTAAATTTATATTTTTCCATATTATTAATAAGATCCATAAAATTAATATTCTCTATTTTTAACTGTTTAATATAAAATATTGATGGTAAGTCCATTATAATTCCACCCCTCCATCATAATTCTTTTAAAGCCTTCCAAATATAATATACTAATTAATCTTTAAATAATTATTGCTCCACTTCACTAATATACCCTCTTAATTCCTCTGCTGCAGATTCAGCATCCTCTAAACTAACATGGGGTTTTAATTCTACAATTTTTTTTGCGATCTTAAAATTATCAGTAATACCTTCAGTATTTCTAACATATAAAGCGGTTGCTACCTTTTCAAGTTCTTTAACAGATTTATTAGCTAATCTGTCAACTACAAAATTAAGTTCTCCTTTATATTCTCTGATTAAATCATTATATTTGTTCTCCAATAAATCAGCTCTTTTACTCGGTTTAAAAGAAGCACCAAAAGGTCTGCGGGGTTCCATTACTATAAAATCATCTGCCCTCAAAGCACCAAGTTCATCCCTTAAATCAAAAGAAAATGGACCATGTTTATATAAAATGAAATCGTAGTTTAAATCTATATTGAAAAATTCTTCTAAAAAATAGGTTAATTTTTGTATATGAGTTTCGCCAGTCCAGCTGCCTGTATCCTGCATTTTGCGAATTAAAGCAACAGTTAAAGCCTTCTTTTCATGGATATTTAACATTTTAAATATCATCCTCCTTTAAAATTGCCTCTTTATTAGCTTTGAGCCATTCATCTGCATCTTTTTTTAAATCTGAGTTTATAAAAACAAAATCCACTTTCACAACTGGAATATTATTTAGAGCATCAGATATGTTAACAGAAGATTCAACTTCTTCAGTATTTAATAAAACAGGAAAATCATATGTACCTCCGGTAGGATGATAACTATCATATCTAACATTATCTTTCCCAAATTCTTCTTTGGCAGCTTCATAAATAGCCGTATTTGGATCAATATTAATCTCCATATCGCCCGGATTAGGAGAATATAAGACTTTAAAGTGATTTCTTTCTAAAATTCTTTTTGCATCCTTATGACCTGGTTTATCTTCATTATTTAATGCTTCCCGCATAGCAACTAAAATTTTATTATCAGTCAAGTTTAAATGAAAATCTAAATCATCAGTAATTTTATCTTTTCCAAGCCAGGATTTCATAAAATCTTTTAAATGTATATCATAAATCCTTCTAACTCGATGCATATAAACCTGAGTAAACATATAATATCTGGCTAGTAATAAAGATTCAGCTGTATGAATACCTCCAATTTCAATCCCCAGGGCGGGTTCTTCAGTATCTGCATATTCTTTAGGTAAAATTCTTAAGGTATCAATTAAACGAAAATGATCAAAATTTCCATAAGCAACCCCTGCATGATAAGAATCTCTTAAAAGATAATCAATTCTATCTACACCAAAAGAATCACCAGTTATTATTTCTGTTAAAATGCTTTCCCAGTCTGAAAAAGTAAGATCCGGTAGTTTTTTGGGCCCAACTGCTAATTTTTTGATATCATCTGTTCTCAAAGGTGGTGTCATTTCCTGCCAGATTTCTGCAAGTTCATCTATAATATTTGCAGTAAAAGTTTCATGACTGCAACCTTCTTCCATAAGTTCTTTTTCTGCTGCATGTGAAAAAGGAATATGACCAAGGTCATGACATAAAGCAGCCATTCTGATAACTTCTTTCCAATAATTCCTTTTGTCTGACTCATTTACTTCCGGAAATTTATCTTTTATTTCATTATGAATATTTTCAGGATCAGTGACAACATCATAAACTCTACTTGCCAGTTCCATGACACCTAATGAATGTTCAAAGCGATTATGAGTCGCCCCTGGATAAACTAGATATGTTAATGCTAATTGGTGAATATAGCGCAAACGCTGAAATTGTGGAGAATCTAAGACTTTCCTTTCTTCCGAAGAAAGTTTAATAAAAGTATGTATAGGGTCTCTAATCTCATGAGTTAGCTTCATATAATTTTCCCCTTTCACATTAACTACTTTATAAATAAATTATAAAACAAATGTTCACAAAAAGCAAGCTTATTTTTAATTTTCTGAAAATAAACTTTTGGATTAACTCTTCTTATTAATTACTCTAATAGAAGATAGTCTACCACATAAACAAGTAACAATCCACTAATTATTATGATTGGATTTATTATAATACAGTAACATAACTAAATCAACTATTAGAAATTTATCAATCTTTTTATAAACAATCCTCAAGACCTTCTGCTTCCAGAATATTTCTGATCTCTTTAACTTCCTGAGCTCTCTTTTTATCACAGATTAAAATAGCATCTTCAGTATCAACTATCACTACATCATCAAGTCCAATGGTAGTTACTACTTTATTAGGACTGTGAATAATAGAGTTAGTAGTATCTATCCCGTAATGTTTACCAATTACTACATTACCATCAGCATCTACTTTTTTAACTCTTTCTAAAGCCGGCCAGCTGCCGAGATCATCCCAGCCAAAAGAACCAGGAATAACGAAGATATCATCTGCTTTTTCCATGATCCCATAGTCAATGGAAACACTCTGCATTTTTTCGAATTCATCTCTAATTACTTTTTGAGCTAAATCTGTACCTAAAGCATTTTTTATTCTGTCTAAGGACTCATACATCTCAGGTAAATGGGTCTCTATATTAGCCAGAATACTGCTTAACTGCCAGATAAACATGCCACTGTTCCAAAGATATGTTCCTTCTTCTAAAAACTCTTTAGCAGTGCTTAAATCAGGTTTTTCAGTGAAGTTTCTAACTTCAAATACCTGATCACCATCTATGGTATGTAATTGGTCACCAAAGTGAATATATCCATAACCTGTTTCTGGGTGAGTTGGTTCTATACCAATAGTAACTAAGTTTTTACCAGTAGCTGCAGTCATAATTGATTTTCTTAAAATATCTACAAATCTTTTGTGATCTTTAATTAAATGATCAGCAGGTAAAACAATCATTGTTGACCCAGTATATTTATCTTCAATTACTACTGAAGATAAGCCTATACAGGCAGCTGTATTTCTTTTCATTGGTTCTACTATTATGTTTTCTTCTGGTATACCATCCAACTGTTTTTTGATTGCTTTTTGATAGGCTTCATTAGTTGCAATAAAAACCTGCTCTAAAGGAACAAGTTCATTTATTCTTTCTACAGTTTCCTGCAGCATTGTTTTTTGATTATCATTTAGCTTTAAAAACTGCTTTGGATGATCTTTTCTACTTAAAGGCCAGAATCTAGTCCCTTCTCCTCCAGCCATAATTAGTGCTGTTATCATTTAAAATCAACTCCGAAAAATTATAATACGCCTGCTTTTAATAAGTCCTGAAAATTAATTAGTCCTAAAGGTTCATTATTTTCATTAACCACAGGCAAATCTTCAATTTCATAGTCCTGCATTATTTTTAAAGCCTCAGCTGCTAATTTATCTTTTAGTATCGTTTTTGGATTAACTGTCATTATTTCTCCAGCAAGTTTATTTAACAGGTCAGGTGATTTTTCCAAATGCCGCCTTATATCTCCATCAGTAATTATACCGGCCAATTTGCCATCGTCACCAACAATGTTAGCTGCCCCCATACCTGTTGAAGTCATAGTGAATAATGTCTCTTTAAGATTAGTCTCTAAATTAACAACAGGATTCTGTTCTCGTACATGTAATACATCATCTACTTTAAGTAATAACTTCTTACCTAAGGAACCTCCAGGATGATATAAAGCAAAATCTTCAGGCTTAAAATCTCTTGCTTCAAGTAAAGCTATTGCAAGAGCATCTCCCAATGCCAATGTTGCTGTAGTACTAGCTGTTGGAGCTAAATCTAAAGGACAGGCTTCTTCTTTGACCCCTGTATTTAATAAATAATCTGAGTTTTTCGCCAGAGTAGAATCAAGTCCACCTGTCATTGCAATAATCTTAGCCCCGATTCTTTTAATCACAGGAATAATATTTAAAACTTCGTTAGTTTCACCACTATTTGATAATGCAATAACAATATCATCCTTAGTAACCATACCTAAGTCTCCATGTATGGCCTCAGCTGGATGAAGAAAAAACGAAGGCGTACCAGTGCTCGCTAAAGTAGCTGCCAATTTCTTTGCAATTAAACCCGACTTTCCCATACCTGTCATTATAACTCTACCGGGACAATTTAGAATTTCTTTTACTATTTTAACAAATTGTCCATTTATGGACTCTTTTAAATTTAAAATTGCTTCAGACTCAATATCTAAAACATCCTTGGCCTGCTGTTTAATTTTTTGAGAACCTAATTCTGAATCTAGCAATCTCATTCTTATAGATCCTCCTTAACTAGTTTGTCAATAGCTTGAGCTTGTTTTAATATTTTTTCTAGATTCTCTAATCTTACCATATTTGCACCATCAGATAATGCCTCTTCAGGTTGATCATGCACTTCTAAGAACAGAGCATCAATCCCAGCTCCAACAGCAGCACGCGTAAGATAAGGCACATACTGTCTATCTCCGTCTGAAGAATCTCCTGCACCTCCAGGTAATTGAACACTATGAGTAGCATCAAAAACTACTGGATAACCTGTTTTCCTCATTCTTGGTAAAGATCGCATATCAACAACTAAATTATTATACCCAAAAGTAACTCCTCGCTCTGTTAATAATATTTTTTCATTACCAGTACTTTCAATTTTTTTAACTACCTGGTCAATATCCCAGGGAGCTAAAAATTGACCTTTTTTAACATTAACAATCTTATTAGTTTTTCCAACTGCAGTTACTAAATCAGTTTGTCTACATAAAAAAGCAGGAATTTGAATAACGTCTAAAACTTCTGCAGCTATTTTTGCCTGCTCTTCTGTATGAACATCAGAAATTACTGGTAAATTAAATTCATCTTTTACTTTTTGTAGTATCTTTAACCCTTTTTCAATCCCAGGTCCACGATATGAATCAATAGAAGAACGGTTAGCTTTATCATATGATGACTTAAAAACTAAAGGAATATTCAACTTATCTGTAATCTTTTTAATTCCTTCTGCTAATTTTAAGACTCGTTCTTCACTCTCAATTGCGCAAGGTCCCGCAAATAATACAAAAGGTCTGTTGTTCCCAAAAATAACATTTTCATTCAATTTAATTTCTTTTACCATTTTTATTCCCCCAATATATTCCTAACTTTATCTAAATCTTCTTCGGTATCTACTCCAATAGAATCATATTCTGTTTCTAGCACTTTAATTTTATATCCATTTTCTATAACTCTGAGTTGTTCTAACGACTCCTGTACTTCAAGTGGTGTTGATTCCATTTCTGCAAATCTTAACAAGAAATTTTTTCTATAGACGTACAATCCAATATGTTTGTAATAATTAAATTTTTGACTGTTTCTTGCATATGGTATTTTAGATCTAGAAAAGTAAATTGCATTTTTATTTTTATCTGTTATAACTTTCACTATATTAGGATTGTTAATTTCTTCTTCATCTTTGATTAAGTGTTTTAATGTACTCATTTTTAAAGAATCATCCGTTAATAATGGCTCTATAGCAGACTTTATAACCAAAGGGTTGATTAATGGTTCATCTCCCTGAACATTGACAATTATATCTGTATCTATTTTTGTAGCTACTTCTGCTAAGCGGTCAGTTCCAGTTTTATGATCTTTTGAAGTCATTATAACATTACCTTTAAAACTCTTAACCTCATTAAAAATTCTTTGATCATCTGTAGCTACTATAACTTTATCTACTAAACTAACCTTCTTTACCTGTTCATAGACTCTCTGAACCATTGTTTTACCACAAATATCTTTTAATGGTTTTCCAGGTAATCTGCTGGAACTGTAACGTGCAGGTATTATTGCAGTAATCTTCATATTTCAATACCCCTAATTAAGATATTTTTTCTAAAATCATATCAGTTATTTTTTTGACTTGCTTTTCATTGTAATAATATTCATTACCTTCAATCTGATATTCATATTTTAAATAATCTAAGAAATTATCAATTAGATCTGTATCTATTTCTTTATTTAAAATCTCTCCTATATCATTTGCAAGAGTAATTTGATTAGATTTTTTTGCAATATCCTTAATAGCATAAAAAGCTCTACCAAGACAAATAACTTTTTTATGCATTTCTAAAGCTTCTATACCAACTGTAGAATTAATAGTGATAACCAAATTGCTTTTTTCTATAATTTTATTTGTATTCCCTTGTTTTAAGAAAATTATAGAATCATCATTCTTATATTTTTCATAAAAATCATCATAGTTAACTTTCCCAACATCCATAGGATGTTCTTTGAAAATAAGTGCTAAGTTGTCATCATTATTACTATTGTACTCTTTAACTCCTTCAATAACTGTTTCCGCAAACTCTATCATATTATTGAAATCAGAATGTACTAAAGTCTGAGAATCGTTAACTACCTGGAAAGGGGCAAATATATAATTTGGAGGAAGCTGAATAGAATTATCTTCTTTTTTGCTTTTTTTTAGATATGTATTATAAAATCTACTAAAATAATCCTTTAATCTTATTGTTTTATTTTCCAGACTATTTTTGCCTAATAGTTCTCCAATACGATAATATATCATGTATTTAGTAACAATAATATTTCTATCAAATTCACTTATATCTGAATTTGTTTTTGAATAATCAAATTTATTATCTATACTAATATTTCTATAAAATTCTTTATCTATAGGCACAGAATTATTATAGTTAACCCCTTGTGGATCAATAGTAATTGTATTAGGACGAAATAATCCTAATTCAAATACATAATAGTTAATATTCATCTTATCAGCAACATAAATAGCTAAAGAATGCTGCCATCTGGTGTCATTTTGCATTACAAGAAATTTAATATCTTTTTCTTTAATTATCTTTTCTAAAATTTCAACATATTTATAAAAGTATTCTTTTTCTCTTTTAGTAAGTTCTTCATTTAATATTTTTTCTTTCTTTTTTTTGTAATAATTGTCAATGTTTAATATTTCATTTTGCTTATTACTATTAATTTGACTATATTTCATATTATTTATTTTTTTATGTATATCGATATAATCTATATCTTTATATAGATATTTATCACCAGGATTAAAGGTAAGAGCATAAGAATTAATATCTTCATTCTTTAATTTTTTTCCTATTTCATTGAATAAAAAAGAATAAGGAGATTGGAGAAATAAAATCGGCATTATATAACCACCTTAATAATTTAAGTTTTCTTCATTTTTGATTTTGTCATTATCATTTTTTCATAAATAAAATATAAAAACAATGTTTGTAAAACAGATAAATATACTGGTCTATGAAAATAATTAATTATAATTATAAAGTTTAACAATAAAAAATATGTGTTTAATAATAATTTTTTATCTTTATTATAAACTATATATTTTAAAATTAATATATGATGCGAATAATATATTAATATCCCTAGCAAACCAAACTGAGCTATCAACCCGATTATTGAACTTCGATTATAATTTAAATTATTAACTTTACTTAGTCCCAAACCAAACAAAGGATTTTCTTTAATCAGCGAAATACCATTATTAACAGAACTAGATCTATTTGTAGCACCAATCCCTTTTATCCCTATGTGTTAGGATAGTTGTCGTGGGGCACAAAATCTGTGTATAATAGAGTAACGACAATAAATCCTAAGGAGAATTATAATGCCAAGAAAAGTTTATTCTAAAAAATTAAAAAAGTCCATATTTAAAAGACTGGCTCCACCTAATGCTGAAAAAGTACCTGATATAGCTAGAGAAACTAATATACCCGTTAATACTCTCTACACCTGGAGATCTAAGGTTTTAAAGAGTAATCCAACCAGCAATAAAAAAGCAAGTAAATGGTCTTCCAGTGATAAGTTTCAGGCTGTTTTAGAAACTGCAAGTCTCTCAGAACTAGAAACTGCTAAATACTGCCGTGAAAAAGGCATCCATGTCGAAGAACTAAATAGCTGGATTAAGCAGTGCCAGAACGCTAATGAAAATAAATTTGAAGATCCTAAAGAACTAAAAAATAATCTTAAAAAAGAACAAAAGAAATCTAAAGAACTAGAAAAAGAACTTCGCGAAAAGGAAAAAGCTCTTGCTGAAACTGCAGCATTACTGGTGCTCAGAAAAAAGGCCCGAGCGATCTGGGGGGATCCAGAGGACGACTAATAGGAATTTCAGATCGCAAAAAAGCGGTAGCACTAATTAATGAAGCACATGCAAATGGCTGCAGGCTATTTAAAGCCTGTGAAGAACTGGAAATATCAATTAGAACCTATCAAAGATGGACTAAAGATGGTGCTGTTAAAGAAGATCAGCGGCCGCTGGCTGAAAGACAAGAACCCAAAAACAAGTTAACTGAAGCTGAAAGACAGGAAATAATTGAAGTCTCAAATAGCAAAGAATTTGCAGATCTACCACCTTTTAAAATTGTTCCTAAACTTGCTGAACAGGGTAAATATATTGCTTCAGAATCAACCTTCTATCGAGTCTTAGATGAAGAAAAAATGAATACCCGTCGAGCTAAAACTAAAGAACCTGTAAAACGAGAAGCTCCAACTCATATTGCTACTGCTCCCAACCAGGTCTGGACCTGGGATATCACCTGGCTGAATGCTATGATTAAAGGCAGTTTCTTTAAGCTCTATCTGATAGTTGACATGTTCAGCAGAATGATAGTTGCCTATGAAGTCTGGGAAACAGAAAACGCTGAGTATTCAAAAAGACTGATTAGAAAAGCTTCCCTGTCTCAGGGAATAGCGGCAAATGATAAACCACTGGTACTGCACTCTGATAATGGCAGTCCAATGAAAGCAGCAACATTTTTAGCAACACTGGAGAAACTGGGAGTACAGAGTTCATTTTCCAGACCGAGAGTAAGTAATGACAACCCCTATTCTGAGTCATTATTTAAGACAATGAAATACAGACCTGTTTATCCTAACAAAGGCTTTAAAGACCTAAATGAAGCCAGAGAATGGGTAGCTGAGTTTGTCCGCTGGTATAATCACCAGCATTTACATAGCGGAATTAAATTAGTAACGCCCTATCAGAGACATTATGGGCTTGATATAGAGATCCTGAAAAAGAGAACTGAAACATATTTAAAAGCCAAAGCAGAACATCCAGAACGATGGTCAGGGGATATTAGAGACTGGTCCCAGCCAGAATATGTAACTTTAAATCCAATGGATACTGCTGAAGTAGAAAAATATCTCAAGCAGCAGAGCTCTTAAATGAGCTTCTGCAGGAGTGGTATTCAAAGAAATTTTTAACTAAATGCGACAACTTTCTTGACAAACACCGTTATTAAAAAATTCTCAATTCTTTGTATGCTCCTTTGATAAATATAATTTGTTAAATTTGTATCTAAATTAGAAAGCATCAAAATAATTATTAAAACCATTGATAATATTATTATTGCCTTTTTAAAATTAAGTTTTTTTATTGATATTAAATAATAAAGTGGAATTGTAATAAAGTAAGCCAATGAAAATGTTAAGAATCCAGCAATATTTAACCATTTGTCAGCATTCTTATTAACTTCATATAAATCATTTAATATTATAGTAAATATAATTAAAAGAGCAAATAAACCAGGCTCTTCAAAATAGCCCCCTAACCTAATAAACTTAATGTTTCCCAGACTTATAGAATAATTTGTAAAGTTCAATATATAATTTTCTAAAACTCTTCCTAATAATTCACTTTGAACATGTTTTGAAAGTGGATTATTAATTATACCAAAAGTTAAAAGAAAAAAGAGTAATATACCCATTTTAGAAATCAAAGTCATAAATTTTACTAAAATATTAATTATTTGTTTTTTATCTAAAAATAAATTTAAATATATAATTATTATTGAAATCAAATTAAATTGTAAAATTTGTATAATAAATTCTAAGTCTTTATGATAAATCAACATAAATGAGAAAAAAATATTTAATAACACATATATACTAAAGTAAAAACTTTTAATTTTAATTTTTTTATTGTTAGCAATAATATCAAGTAGCATAATTATAGCAAGTATACCAGAAAATAATTTCCCATTAAAACCCAATATAAAATCAAAAACAAAAGGATATGTAATTATTATAGAACTAAAAAAAATAATATATCTAAAATAACTTATATTCATAATATCACTTCTTAATTTTAAATTTAAATTTCAAAAATTTCTTATATGCTTTTTTACCAAATATATTACTTATCAAATAATTAATAAAACCAGAAATAGATTTTCTTAATATTATTTTATAAATTTTAATCTTATTAATATTATTCTTTTTTAATATATGCAATTCTTCAATAATTCTATTTAACAATTGTTTGAAACTATCATATTCATTTGAAACACCTTCTAAAGAAAAATAACTAATGATCTCGTCAAGTTTTTTGAATTTCAAATTATTATTTAGAGCTCTAAACACAAAATCACGATCTGCACCTATTTTGAAATTTGTATCATAATTACCTAATTCTTTATAAACTTGTTTTTTAACAAACATTGTAGGGTGATTCAATCTCAAAGATTGAATGTTTTTTAAATTTATATAACCAAAACCTAACATTGTTTCATTATCAATTACCTTTAACAAATCACCATAGAAAATATCTGTATCTGGTTCTTTTTTATAATACTTGTTTATTAAACTTATAATATCATCCCGATACCAATCATCACTATTAATAATTCCAATTATATCACCCGAAGATATATTAATCCCTTTATTCATAGCGTCATATATCCCATTATCGGATTCGCTCAACCATTTGAAATCTATGCCCTTATCGGTAAATTTTTTGCTGAATTTCTTTATAATATCCACAGTTTTATCAGTTGAATTCCCATCTATTACAATATATTCTATATTTTCATAAGTTTGATTTAAAATCGATTCAAAAGTTCTTTCAATCGTTTTTTCACTATTATAACATACAGTTATAATAGTGAATTTGATTTCATCTAAATGCTGATTATTCATTTATTTCACCTATTAATTATTTTTTTTATTATATTTTTGAAATCATTAGTATACTTATTTATATTGAATTCTTTATTTGCATAATCATATATTTCCTTACTTTGTTTTGATAATATATCGCTTTTTTGTTCTGATAATTTAATAATTTCATTTTCCAAATATGATAATTTGAAATCATCTAATAAATAAGCTTTTGACTTAAGTTTATTAAATCCAGTATTTTTAATAACTACCGGTATTAAACCATGTCTCATTCCTGTTAAAACAGATGTCGAAATTGCTTCTGAACATGATGGCAAAATAATATATGAACATTTTTTTATAATGTTAATGAATTTATCACTATTAACATTTATTCTACCTAAATCATGAATATTATTTTTTTCTTTAAATCTAAGTTTGAACTTATCTTTTTTAGTTAAACCACAAATATATAAATTTAACTCTTCATTTCTTTTGAAAATATCAAGTAATAAATCTAACCCTTTATGAATTGCTCCTTTTGATCCAAACCACAAAAAATTTTTTTTGGTTACATCATGATTTTTATTGTCAAATTTAAAGTTAATATTTTTTAATCCAGTTGGACTAATTCTGTATTTATCAAATTCATATTTTTTATATGGAAATATATCACCTAGTATAATAGCAGAATCTACATTTTCAAAGTGCTTTTCCTTATAATAAACCCCACTCCTTGATAATTTAACCTTGCGATTATTTCTTTGTTTAAAATATTCAATCCGTTTCTTTTCTTCTTTCGAAGAATAACGAGGATGATGTTCTGTAACATAAATAATTCTTTCGGCCTTACTATTAAACTTAGACATCTCATAAAAAACAGTTCCAAAACCAAATAAAATATCATATTTTTTCCTTTTTAATTTTTTAATAGATTTTTCATCTAAAGCATTAACAATATCAATTGTAAATCCTAAAGAAATAAAAACTTTTATAATTTGATTTATTTCTCTAATATTGGTATGATAGATGTTTTGGTTATCAAAGTCAGTAAAAAAATTATCATTAATATATGATATTAAAACTCTATTCTGATTTTTGGTTAAATCAAAGTTAATATTTTGAATCAAACTATTTTTCAAATATTTTTTTTTGAAATATCTGATTAATTTTTTTAGCATAATTAATTTAACACCCTTAAAATAAATTAGATACTATTTTTAAACCATTGATATGTATCCTCAATGCCCTCTTCTAATGAAATCTGAGCTTCCCATCCTAAATCATTTAGTCTGGTAACATCTAGTAATTTTCTTGGTGTACCATCTGGTTTAGATAGATCATTAACTATCTCACCTTCAAAGCCAACTATCTCTTTTATCAATTTTGCAAGCTCTAAGATAGAAATATCTTTACCTACTCCAACATTAACGAACTGATCTCCATCGTAGTTATTCATTAAAAATAATAGTGCATCTGCCAAATCATCTACATGCAAAAACTCTCTCTTTGGGTTACCTGTTCCCCAGATAACAACCTCATCTTCATCATTTACTTTTGCTTCATGAAACTTTCTGATTAAAGCAGGTAAGACATGAGATGTTTCTAAATCAAAATTATCATTGGGACCGTAAAGATTGGTGGGCATTGCAGAAATAAAATTAGTACCATATTGCTTATTGTAATGCTCACAAAGCTTGATCCCTGTTATTTTTGCTACTGCATAACCTTCATTGGTTGACTCAAGTTCTCCAGAAAGAAGATAATCTTCTTTCATTGGCTGATCAGCAAATTTAGGATAGATACAGGAACTACCTAAAAACAATAATTTTTTTACATCATTCTGGTAAGCTGCATCTATTACATTGCTTTCTATCATTAAGTTATCATATAAGAATTCAGCTGAATAGGTATCATTAGCCTGGATGCCACCAACTTTAGCAGCTGCAAGTATTACATATTCAGGTTTTTCTTCTTCAAAAAATTTTTCTACCTTTTCCTGTCTTCTTAAATCAAGTTCAGAAGAAGTTCTATAAACTAAATTATTGTAGCCTTCTTTTTTTAGTTTTCTCATTATAGCTGAGCCAACTAAACCTCTGTGGCCTGCTACATATATCTTTGCATCTTTTTCCATTTAAAACACACCTTTCACTTTGATATTTAAATATCGCCGTGTTTTTCTATTGTTTCTAAATCAGATTGAACCATTAACTGCACTAATTCTTTGAATTTAACTTCTGGTTCCCAGCCAAGTTCTTCTTTAGCTTTACTAGGATCACCTATTAATAAATCTACTTCTGTTGGTCTAAAGTATTTAGGGTCTACTTCCACTAATACTTTACCTGTATCTTTATCTATTCCTTTTTCATCAACACCTTCATCCTGCCATTCTATATCTACATCTACATGCTTAAAGGCAGCTTCTACAAATTCTCTTACTGTATGAGTTTCTCCTGTAGCTATAACAAAATCTTCTGGAGTTTCATGCTGTAACATCATCCACATCATCTTAACATAGTCTTTAGCATATCCCCAGTCTCTTTTTGCATTCATATTACCTAGATATATTTTATCCTGTTTACCTTTAGTTATTCTGGCAACAGCTCTTGTTATCTTTCTGGTTACAAATCTTTTGCCTCTTCTTGGTGATTCATGATTAAATAGAATTCCATTAACGGCAAAGAGATCATATGCTTCTCTATAGTTTTTAACAATCCAGTAAGCATAAAGCTTAGCTGCAGCATAAGGACTTCTTGGATAGAAGGGAGTTTCTTCTGTTTGAGGTACTTCCTGAACCTTACCATATAGTTCACTGGTAGAAGCCTGATAGAATTTACATTCTACTTTTGATTCTTTAATAGCATCCAATAACCTTAAAGTACCCATGGCATCTACATCTGTTGTATATTCTGGTATCTCAAATGAAGTTCCCACATGACTTTGGGCAGCAAGATTATATATTTCATCGGGATTTATTTTTTCAACCAAACGACTTAAGTTACTTGAATCAGTCATATCACCATAATGAAGTTTTAATCTTACATTTTCTTCATGTGGGTCCTGATAGATATGATCAATTCTCTGGGTATTAAAAGTAGAAGCTCTTCTTATTATCCCATGAACTTCATATCCTTTATCTAGTAATAATTCTGCTAAATATGAACCATCCTGTCCTGTTATTCCTGTTATTAATGCTTTTTTCATTATTTAATTATACCTCCATCAATAAATTAAAGTTCTCTCTTAAATACTAACTCATTCGCAGTTTTTCATTTTTCTTTGAATTAGAAAAGTAGAAACTTAAGTCATAAATATTAATTTTTGGAAATATAGAGACGAACTGATTAGAAAATTTAGCTTTTTTCTAAAAAAATCCTCTATGGTCGCTTTGGATCTCCACATGAACATGGTGGTCTTACCTCCCATATCTCCCAAAATCTATGTCCCAACATTCCTTCGTTCTACCTTTCCATGGGGGGGAGGCCGATTCTACTCCTTTACCGGGTCTTAACTTAAGCTAAGCCCTAATGAATAAATATACTCCGGCTAATCCAGTCTTCATCTTTTGGTTATTCTGTTTTGACCCTGATTCTTACCTGTACTGTTTTCTTTTAAGTTTAAACCTACAAGTTTCTGTATCTGGTTTGGATGATCATAATTATTAACATCTCCAACTTCTGCAATGAATCCTGCTACTGTCATGAACTCTACACCTTTTACTGACTCCATATATTTAGCTTCTGGCATGCTTTCAAGAAGTTTCTCTACTTTTTCTTCAAGTAATTCCAATTGCTTTTTTAAGCTTCTTAGCTCTTTTAATACCTACAAGAGCTCTATTAGCACCTTTTCTGAAAACTTCTACTATTTCTTCCTCAGTCTTTTCAAGTATTAATTCAGGTAAAAAGAGTTTTTTTAAAACTGCAACTGAAGCTTTTCCATCCTATTTTTTAAAACTGTTTTATACTCTGGAAAATATTTATCTAGCAGCTGCTGCACTTTATTTGAAAGATCAATTATATCTTTAACTAATCTTTCTCTGTGACTCATTGCAACTCTTAAATCTGCATACTCTTTTTCTGGCATATGTGGCACAGAATATCTACCTTCTGCTACCAATTTAGCTATGACTTTAGCATCTTTTTTATCTGTTGTAGTTGATGAATTATCATCAAGAGTTTTAACCCTTTTTACATGAACCGGATTTACTACCACTCTTAAGAAGTCTGTTTTCCTTCTTGAATATTCTTCCAAGGCAAACCAGTAATGACCGGTTGGCTCCATTCCAGCTATTACATCAGTTTTATTTTTCTTCTCACTTATTTTTCTAATCCAGTGTAGAAGTTTTTTAAAACCTGCTTCATTGTTTTCAAAAAAGATTGCCTTCATATTCTATTCCTCTAAAATTGAAGGCTCTTGCGGCATGTTTATTCTTTGCGATATCCACTCCCACTAACAGGGTTGAAACTTTTACTTGCATAATCTTTTTGTTTTGAGTATAATTCATATTAGATACCTCCTTGGTTTTTTAGAGATCAGAATGACCTCTGATACTCCGCATTATACCAAGGGGGTATTTTTTTGTCGATATTTATTTTTATTAATTACAGGAATGCTCCAATTTCATTATTCCAAATTATTAAAGTATCAAACCGTTTTACCATAAATAGTTCCCTTTTTTTACAATAATTTTTTATCAAATATTAAATATTTATTTTGATAATCTAACTATATACGGTTATTATACCAGTTAGTATAACCAAATCGCTCATATTAAAATTCTTCAAAACTATTAAAAATTTATGAACTACCCTCTTTAATCCTGGACAATCTTAAATATAATTTGTTTAACACAGATTTCTAATAAATTTAACTATATATTGCAGTGGGTTATGCTATGATAATGTTTTTGATATACTTCAATACTTCAGTCCTTTTTAGTGTTAAATGAAAGCTCTCAATATAAACTTTTTCTCAAGATGTATTTACCATTATTCTTTCTTAAAATATATTAAGGTCGCTAATATTGAACACCATTATCAATTATTAAAACTAGATAATCAGTGTTTCGATTCTATACTGCTTGATCAAATGCTTTAAGAGCTTCTGTGAATGTCAAACATTACATCCCCTGACCAACTTCAGTACTGTAAAATCTTTTTGAAATATGTTATATATTCATTTAAAATATAATTTAATAAAAATTTATCTTTAACAGTATTATAACAATTATCACAAAAGTTTTTATTCGAATTTAATATATACTCTATCCCTTTTCTTAAATCATTATAATCCTTGTATCTAGCTATATATCCATTATATTTATGTTCGATTATATCAGTAGCAGCTCCTGTATTTTCAAAGATAACGCATGGCAAACCGGCACTAATAGATTCCAAAAAAACATTTCCAAATGATTCTTCTAAAGAAGGACCTACAAAAACATCTGATAGACGATATATTTCCATTAATTTTTGCCTAGAATTAATATATCCCATATTATGAATGTTATATTTTATATTTTTAAACTCTTTGCTTTTTTTTCCAAAAGTAATTATTTCAACATTTTGTGGTTTAAAGTTTAAATTTTGTATAGCTTTTTTTAGATATTTTAATCCTTTATAACTTAAGTTAATATCTGTTGCTCCAAATAAAATATATTTCTTTTTATTTGATAAATTATATTTGTTTTTTAATCCTTCTTTATTCTTCGTAAATATGGTTTTAACCCCATTATTTATTACCTTGATATCATCATAAGAGAAAAAAGATTTAGCAGCTTTATCTCTAATATAATTACTAGGCACAATAATATTAAACTTTTCTTCTGAAAACAATGAATGTTTTTTCTTGTATATCTTATTAGGTAGATTTATCATTTTTTTAAATTTAAAATATGGACAATTAACACATCCATGTAAATAATTTTCACAACCCATTCTCACATGACATCCACCTGTGAAAGGCCAACTATCATAAAATCTCCATATTAGTTTTTTCTTATTTAAATTATTCATTAATTTTATATCATTAAGACTCAAGAAGTTCCCATTTATCCAATGTATAAATAAAATATCATTCATTTCAATTAAAGTTTCAATTTCATCCATTTGAGTAATATCAATACCAAAAAAACCAGATGAAAAAGGGACCTTCTTAGTTTTATAAAATAAAATTTTTTCTATAAATGCTTCATATTTTCTTCTAATAATTTTATTTTTTTTATTTATTTCATAAACTTTTTTATTATTAGTCTTATTTTTCATACACACAATTTTAGAATTAAATTTTTTAGTCTTATTTAAATAAACATGTAATTTATAAAGCCAACTTTCTTCATTTAGTGTAGTTAAGAAATGTAAAATATTTATTTTGTTTCTCATTGTATCCTTCCTATCGCTATTAATCATCCAAAGAATTTGTTTTACACATTACCTACATTCTCCAATAATTATACATCTTCTCAGCTTCAACTTTATCAAAAATAGATTTAATATCAATAAACACAGGTTTATCAACATCACTATTATAAAACTTCTTAAATTCCTCTAGTTCCATTTCATTATACTGGTCATGATTAACTGCAACAACAACAGCATCTGCATCACTAATTTTATTAATATCTTGAAGTTCTATTCCATGCTCTCTTAATGCTTCATCTGGATCAGCAATTGGATCTGTTACCTGAACATTAACATGATATTCTTCCAATCTATTAATTAAATCTGCAACTTTACTGTTTCTTAAATCAGGTACATTTTCTTTAAAGGTTAATCCCATAACCAGAACTTTAGCTCCATTAACCTTCACATTTGATTCTATCATTTTCTTCACAATTTTTTCAGCAACAAAATTCGACATCTGATCATTAATCCTGCGCCCATTTAAAATCAACTGTGATATGTAACCAAGTTCTTCTGAACGATATGTTAAATAATAAGGGTCAACACCAATACAATGTCCACCTACAAGCCCGGGATAAAAGTTAAGGAAATTCCATTTGGTTCCTGCAGCTTCTAAAACAGATTGAGTATCAATATCCATTTTATCAAAAATCATAGCTAACTCATTCATAAAAGCAATATTAACATCACGCTGGGAGTTTTCAATTATTTTTGAAGCTTCTGCTACCTTAATAGAGGGAGCTCTATGTACTCCAGCTTTAATGATCCTCTCATAAACTTCAGCAATAACTTCTAAACTCTCTTCATCCATACCAGAAACAACCTTAACAATGGTTTCAACGGTATTAACCTTGTCGCCGGGATTAACTCGTTCAGGAGAATAACCAACCTTAAATTCTTCTCCACAAACTAAATCAGATTCTTCTTCCAAAATAGGTACACAGACTTCTTCTGTAACTCCTGGATAAACCGTTGACTCATAAACAACAATTGAACCTTCTTTTAAATTTCTCCCCACTGTTCTACTTGCACCTGTTACTGGATCTAAATCTGGTACATTATTTTTCCCAACTGGAGTAGGAACAGCTACAATATGAAAATCTGCCTCTTTTAAATCATTCTCATCAGCAGTATATTTTATATTTGAAATTTTAGCCAATCGATCTTTACCGATTTCATTTGTTGGATCTTCCCCATTTTTGTATTTATTTATTTTTTCTTGATTGATATCAAAACCTATTATATATATCCCATTTTCAGCAAATGCCACAGCCAATGGTAGACCTACATATCCCATTCCTGTGATTGCTATTTTGATGTTGTTTAAGTTTTCTTTATCCATTTAATCTCCCCCAAGCAAAAATTCTTATTTAAAAATCATAAATTTATTCAGTTTTACAGTTTTAGTTTTTGAAGTATTTTTAACTTCATTTTGATTAAAGTTATACCAAATATCCTCATAATTTATATTCGATTTATTTAAATTATAACTGCTGGGATGATACACCCAACCTAAATCATTTTTTATTCCATTATTATTTCTTATTCCTCTTGAGAAAAAGATGCTACCAGTAAATAAAATATTAACTTTTTGATTTTGACTATTTATTGTTCTAACTAAGGTCTTAATTTTAAATGAAATACAATTACCTTTTGAGTCTTCCTTATTTACTAACATTAGGTCATGAACATTAAGTAAATATTCAGCGAATTCAATAGGACTAATTTTATTTCCTCTTAGCCAGGCTAAGATTTCTAAGGATTTACTGCTGGTGCCAGATAATAAATTAAAAATCATCTCCAAACTTGACTGTATTTTAACCCAATCTCTGACTAAAAAAGCTATTTCATTAAAGCCATTATATAAAGTGTTTTGCAAGGTTGTATTAGTTGTTATATCTATAGCTAATTTTTTATTGCCGAGTTTTTGCTTATAGGGTCTTATCCCAATAATTAGCTTGAATTCATCACTTTGAGCATGAATATTAAATTTATTTTCAAAATCATTAATCCAAGTCATTTGAATTATCTCCTTAATATTATAAGTACTGTAAATTATAAATATAAATTTAATCATCAATAATTTTAAGTTCTAAAACATCTTTGCAATATGGATTATTTTCAGACCCTGCCATAATTCTTTCAATATCTGTTTCTATACGCACCTTGATTTGATCAGTATAAAGGTCATCATCTTTAAACCTCAACTGCACTTTATAATCATTTACCTTAATGTCATTTATCAATTTCATAATACTAGAATATGTGTGATTCATTTCAATTAAATTATTATCCTTTAACTGTGAATGAATAGAGTCATTATATTCCCTATCATTAGCTTTTATGCTTTCAATTATCTTTTCCATAAATCATCTACATCTCCTCATAATACCTCTCCAAAACCTCAGTAGCATCCCGCAAACTATTCTGCATGATATGATAATCGCCATCATTCAGCTTTTCTTTATTCTTCAGTTTCTAAATCGGCAAGTTTTCTTCCTAGTGATGATCTACATTTCGAATCATCTTTATCCCGGCTGTAATCCTTAACCTCACCGCGATAGAAAGTTTTAATAGGATGGTTATTTCCATATTGGACTACTATTCCATGATGATATCTAACTATACTGCCGTTTGTATGAAAGTCAGCATATAGGTCTTCTCTATCATTGCGTCCTAATGGAAATTTATTTGAACCATCTGCTAAATCCCTCCCGGCAGCAGTTGTTTCTTCATTTCTTTCTTTATGTTCTTTCTAGACTGCCATTATTCTTTTTAGTTCATCTAGTTCTATTATTTTTTAGTCATTTATGACCTCCAGGAAAGATTAAGAGAATTTATCTTTGAGGTATTGAATATAGCCTTCCACATCTGGATAAATAGTAGCTGAATTAATTCCATATAGTTCATTTAATTCTTTTAAAATCGGCTTTTTTTACCTGCTGGGATAAAAGCTTGATGAAATCCTTTACTATTTTCATCTTTTAGTGCTTTTATTATATTATCCTTTTTATAATACTTACCTTCACTAGATAAAGGGAGTAGTCCTTGTTTAACATCATCTAATTTTCCCTTTATTTCTTCATAAAGTTTTTCTAAAATCGAAACAAGATCATCATACCCACCATTAACAATCGCTAAGCATCCTTCCAAACTATTAATAACTTTTTGAGATTCTTTTTGATCATAAAAATAATAATATTATAATATTTTATCATCTGAAATAAAGTCTCTAAATTTGCTTTGGATTATTCTGCCCTGATGTTCATGATCATATTTACTAAAAACTTTCTTCTTTAATCCATTATTTAAAATATAGTGAATTAAGTTTGATTCTAATTCATCATATATTTTGTGATTAAATAGCACCGAAACAGAAAAAAGTCCATCTTGAACCCTTATTCTCTGATTTTCAAATATTGGATCAACGAAAATCTGATTATAAGAATTATAGAGCATTTCTAAGCTAATTTTTTCTGCCATTTCATCAAAATAATTTGATGTGAAATCATCTTTATATATTGATTTTAATAATTTAGAAAAGCTTTTATAATAATTATTATTAAATTTCATAATTTTATCTGTCTGTTTAACTATTATATGACCATCCTTTGCCGGTTCACCAGATACTGCAAAAAATAAAGCATTCAAAGGATTTTTAGTCCAATCTAAAAGTGAAGTGGGGATCCCGTAATGCTGCATTCTAACTAATTCATTTATAAATAAGTCCTGTTCAGCAAATTCCGGATAATTATGTTTGCGTATATCAGCTAAAATATCTTTTTCTTTACCGATATAGTACTTATCTCTATAAATACTAGGAATTAAATTCCATTCTGCATCAGCCTGACCTCTATAAATCATTGTTCGGTCATCTTTTTGCAGTTCTTTAATTATCTGAAGATATTCTATAATTCTATTTATATTATAATCCATTTAAAATCTTCTAAAGAGGATTTATTTCACTGAGTTTTTCAATCTCTTAATTTGCTCAAAATATTCCTTGCCATCAACAACTAAAAAGATCGCTGAATAAGCAACAATCCCAGTAATTAAACTAATAGCTAATTGGATTGGCATTTGTTCAATATTTGGTGTTACTAGATAAGTTTTTATTAAATAAACAATTATCATCATGAATAGCGTATATAAAAAAGGTTTTCTAATAAAACTGAATAAATCTTTTAAACTCATATTAATAAGGCTACCAGCCATATGCATCCCAACCCAGATTCCATATAAGTTGAAAATAGTTACTCCATAAGCTATCCCAACAATTCCCCATCTCATTCCAATCAGCATAGCAACTGTTAAATTTGTAATAGAGAAAATATTCCATTTGAAAGCAAGGTCAGCTCTACCCTGGGACATGAAAATTGTTCCAGTTGTTGTTGCGATTGAGTGTAATGCACCTGTTACACTTAATATCTGAACTAAATAAATAACTGTAAACCACTTTTGTCCATAAACTGTTAAAATTAATTCCGGGGCTACAACAAATAATCCTCCCATCATTGGGAAAGAAATTAAGGCAATTAGATTAATCACTTTAAGATAATATTTTTTCACATTCTTTTTATCATGCTTTATTTTTGAAAAGGCTGGTAAAAAAGTATTTGTTATTACTCCCCCTATTTTTCTAACTGGAACTAACATAATTTTATAAGCCAGTGTATAATATCCCAAAGCTTCAGGACCTAAAAGTCTTCCAATTATTAAATAATCAAGATTTCTATTTAAATAATTTAAAATACTGGTGAAAAAAGCATATTTACTAAAATCGATTAAGTCCTTGATTAATTTATAATTAAAAATTAAACTGGGCATCCATCTATAAAACACCATAATTGATAGAGTCTTTATGATATTTTTAGATATATATCCTAGAACTAAAGCCATAACTCCAAAATTATTTAAAGCTAAAATAATAGTTATAATTCCATAAGAAATAGTAGAAATTAAATTTATATTAAACAGTTCCTTAAACATCATATCTTTTCTTATTAAACTCTGCTGAATAAAAGAAAATGAAACAATAGTAAACACTACCGAAATCATTCTCAAAAATTGGGCTAATTCTGGTTGATTAAAAAAAGCAGCAACAAAATTTGATGAGAAGAACACAATAGCTGTCATTATTAAACCAATTAACATATTAAGCCAAAATAATGAAGATAATCTTTTTTGATTTAAGTTTTCACCCTGAATTATAGCTGGAGCAAAACCAAATTGATTCATTAATGTAATTAATGCTATAGTAGTTTGAATCATCCCCATTACACCAAATGCATTTGGTGTTAATAATCTCGCCAAAATTGCTGTTATTACAAAATTTAGACCAGTTAACGAAACACTGGATAAACTATTCCAGATAGCACCCCAAAAAGTTTTTTTCTTTAATGACATTTAATTACCCCTAAATTCAAAATTTATTATTCAAATGACCAATAATTAGAATTTTTACCGGCATAGTCTAATATTCTTTCAATATCATCTTCTAATTCATTTAAGATTTCATTTTTTAATTTAATATTAATCTTTATATCATCAGGAACTTCTTTATAAACAATTTCCTTAAAAAGAGTTTTGAAATTATTTAAAAGCTTAATATCTTTTATTTTTTGAACAAAATTTGATTCTATTATACTCTGCAACTTTGGATCCATCATCTTTTTGCCAGAACTTTTATTATGTTGTTTTTCTAGTTTACTTATATCAAAGTTTTCAATTTCTAAAAAAGAAAAAACATCTTTAAAAATTTTCTCTGGTTCATTAACAAATTCTTCAAATAACAAAACTTTAATTTGCTGATCTGAAAAGAACTTTCGATAACCATCAATTTGAAACCAATATCTACAAGCATCTAGAAATGGAGGATATTCAAATACTGCTTCCTCAAAGGCTAGACTCATTTTAGGAATATCAATACCAAATCTATCTAAATAAACTTTACGCTTCCAATGTCCTGTATGTAAAGTCTGCTTCCAGACTGATTTCAAGCGATTAATTGGATTTCTAACTAAATAAATAATTTTAGCGTCTGGGTTATAATCATAAATTCTTTCGGCAGTTTTAGGAGCAGAATGTAATTCACTATAAATCGGACTAACTTCTCCTAAAATACTTTGATCATTACAATGATTATAATAATCTTGATAATTAATATTTTTTTGTTTTTCTTCAGATAGTGAAAAATAACTGGTTTCCTTAATTGAGGACATGCAGATATCAGGATGCTCTTTTAAAATGTTATAAAAACTTGTAGTCCCACATTTTGAAGCACCAATTATAAATAGATTTGCTTTCTTCATCAGTTTGCTCCTTGCATAAAACTTTTATTTAAATAATAACAATTTTATAAGATGACGATATTTTGTTAACAAAATATATTTTGCAAAAAGTTTTGGATTTTTAATCGATTTCTTAACCATATACTTAAAGATTTTCTTTTTTGAGTATCCCATTTTAATAAGAGTTGAAATAAATAATACTGGTATATTTCTCAAACTAAATCCTCTATTAATCAAAACTTCAAATTCATTTTCTAACATCTTTTTTTCCAATGACTCCATAGAATCTACTACAGCATCTAGCATATCTTGATAACTATGATTAATTGCTGTACTAGCAAATTCACGATTAAAGTATAGTCTGTCTATCATTTCAAATTCAAATCCATTATAAGCTAAATATAACATTGTAGTCATATCAGATGGACTTAACTTATGATCTGAATTTATAAACCCTTCTAGTTCTAAAAAACTATTTTTACTATAACAGGTCCCAGATGGAGTAACACCACCATAAAAGAAAGGATCCAAAGAAAATTGTCCCGATAATACAGTATTTAAATCAACTTGCCCTTTTTTCCAATTATTATAATAGTCTCTAAATTTACTTCTACCCCAAATAACATATTTATACGGGTAATTTCTTTGTTTGATTTTATTATCTAAAATTGATAATGCATTATTTTTTAATGTATCATCCGCATGACAAAATAATACATAATCACCTTTAGCTTTCCCCAAACAAACATTATGATTTTCATACATTGTTACAGTATCATAATTTCTAACTATATTTATTTCATTAGAAAATTCTTGAATTACTTCATTAGTTTTATCATTAGAATTATTATCAACTACTAAAATTTCATAATTATCACTATAATTTTGGTTTATACAACTTAGTATAGTTTTTCTTATTGTTTTTTCATTATTATATACTGGAATAGCTATTGTAAATAAAATTTTAAACACTTCCTAAGTTTGATTTATCTTTTTAATACCTTCTTTTAATGATATTTCAGCTTCCCAATTAGGAAGTTTATCAAAATCTCGCCAGAGTTCCATGACTTCTCTCTTTCGATAGGCTCTTCCGCCCCATTCTACTGAGATTTCATTTCCAGTTACTTCTTCATATAATCCAATTAAATCTTTTAATTGGATCTCCTGTCCAGAACTAACTGCATATTTATCATGATTTATTTCATTTTTTTTAATTAGATTATAAGCAGAAATAAAACCATCTACAACATCATCTACATGAACTAAATCAATTTTTTGTTCACCAGGTGACATTTTAAGTTCTTTATTTTCTTTAGAAAACTTGCCCAAAAGATTAATTAATTTACCTCTATTATCATTTTCCCCATATGTATCAAATAATTTTAAAGTTATAACATTAAAATTTAATGCTTTTACATAATATTCAATAATATCTTCAAAAGCTTGTTTGGTTGCTGCATATAAATTTACAGGGTTATACTCTTCATTTTTGTAATGCTGCCATGAAGTACCCGTATTAATAAGTCTATAGGTATCTGATTTAGACATAGCTTCCAGAATATGAGTCCCGAATTTAATATTACTATTAATTAGACCATCTATTTCATCTGATTTATGTTCTGATATAAATAATGAGGCCAAATGAAAAACTATATCAGCTTCAACTTTTTCAAAGTAATTGATTAACTCAGTTATATTCTGATTATATTCAAAAATATCAATTTTAGTTTTAACTGACTCTAAATTTTCGTAAGTCGAAGATGGTCTGCTTATAACATGGACATTATAACCAAGCTCCACCAACTTTTTACTCAAATGTGATCCAACAAATCCAGTCGCTCCTGTTACAATAACATCTTTCATTATAAACACCTCAAATTTAAAAAGGAGTATCAAAATTATTAAATTTAGTTAAGTTTTGATCTTTTTCAGAAATTATAGGATTATTTGCATTCCAATTAAAATCAAAAGAATTCCAGTGAATCCCGCTATCACTATCTTCATTATAAACAGTAGAAACATTATAAACAGTAATTGTATCATTCTTTAATGCTTTAAATCCATGTGCTAAACCTTTTGGTATATATATTGAATTTCTATTTTCTGCAGATAAATTAACATTGATATATTCACCAAAAGTGTTAGATGCTTTTCTTAAATCAAGTATAACATCCATTACTTCTCCATGGGGAACATAAACTAATTTATGATGTTCATAAGGAGGTAACTGAAAATGCATCCCTCTAATCACGTCTTTTTGTGATATAGAATAGTAACTTTCTTTAAAATTATTACATAAGTTATTTTTAGAAAAAAATTCTGCATTAAAAGTTTTACAGAAGGTTCCTCGTTGATCTTCAAAAACCATATTCTCTATTATAAAAACTCCATTAAGCTTGGTATCAATCAATTTCATTATTTATCAACTCTCAAGTATTCTTTAATCTGTTTTACATCAAAATCATAATCAACATTATCATTCTGATACCAGTCAACAACTAAATCAATTGTCTGGTCAAAACTAAGTTTTGGTTCCCAGTTCAAATGATGTCTTGCTTTACTAATATCAAGTTTCAATAATTTTGCTTCATGTGGTTCATTATTATTAGATGTATCAATCCATTCGCCTGATCCCCATTTATTAACCAGTTTGTCAACAAGTTCTCCAACTGTCACAATTGAAGCTTCATCAGGACCAAAATTCCAGGCACCTGTATATTTTTCAGGGTTTTGATAAAGTTTTGAAGCTAATAGTAAATAACCCCGCAAAGGTTCTAAAACATGCTGCCAGGGTCTAATAGCTTTGGGACTTCTAATCTCAATAGCTTTATCTTCTTTTAGATAACTAATACAATCAGTTATCAGTCTGTCTGCTGCCCAGTCTCCACCACCAATAACATTGCCGGCTCTAACCGAAGCCACAACTATATCAGAATCTTCATTATCAAAAAATGATCTAGTATAAGCAGAAGTAACCAATTCTGCACAGCCTTTGCTGGAACTATAAGGATCATATCCACCCATCGGATCATTTTCTCTGTAACCCCAGATCCACTCATTATTTTCATAACATTTATCACTGGTTATAATAATGACAGTTTTAACACTATCAATCTGCCTAGCTGCTTCGAGAACATTTACAGTTCCCATCACATTTACTTCATAGGTTTCTCTTGGTTCTTTATATGATAATCTTACCAGCGGCTGAGCTGCTAGATGAAAAACAATCTCTGGTTTTTCTTCCTCAAAAGTTCTTAAAAGATTATCATAATCCCTTATTTCTCCTCTGAGATCAGTGATCTTTTCACTTAAATTAGTAACCACAAAATTATCCCGATCAGTATAAGGATCTAAGGCATAACCGATCACATTAGCCCCCATTTCATTTAACCAGATCGATAACCAGGAGCCTTTAAAGCCTGTGTGACCGGTTACTAATACATTTTTATCTTTATAAATTCCATCAAATAATTCTTCCATTATTTCCAGACCTTCCAGAAAGCTTTATCTTCATTCCAGAGTTTATTTAAATGTTTAACATCACGCTCATGGTCCATACATTCCCAGTTACCATCATGTTTATAAACCATAACTTTACCTTGTTTAGATAATTTTTCTAAAGGACCAACCTCAAAATCGCAGTTTTCTGCAGGAGATAAATGATCAAGCAGTTCTTTTTCGAAAACCATATATCCTCCATTAATCAAGCCTTTTGAAGTCTGTGGTTTTTCTTCAAAAGATTGAACTACATTATCTTCTTCCAGAAGCTCTCCAAATCTTGCTGGTGGATGCACACCTGAGATCGTTACCATTTTATTATGTTCTTTATGAAATTTAACTAAGTCATTAATATCTATGTTAGCAACTCCGTCTCCATATGTAAGTAAGTTTATACCATCATCTAAATACTCTTCAATTCGTTTTATTCTACCACCTTTAAGAGTGTTTAAACCTGTATCAACTAGGGTAACATTCCAGTCTGTTTCGTTATGATTATTATGAAATGTTATATCAGAGTTACTTAAATCTATAGTAAAGTCATTATTTTTAGCTTCATAATGGAGAAAATAATCCTTAATTACATCACCTTTATAACCAAGACAGATAATAAAATCAGTTACTCCATAATGAGCATAAGTTTTCATGATATGCCAGAGAACAGGTTTCTGACCAATCTTAACCATAGGTTTTGGAATTAAATTAGTCCTATTACCAAGTCTGGTTCCAAACCCTCCTGCAAGTATCACTGCTTTCATAAAAATTCAACCCCCTGTTTTTATTCCCACTGATCTAAATAAATATTTTTTAGATTTTCAGCTTTAAGTTTTTCTTTAAAATCTAAATTAAACTTAGTTGTACCACATATATAATAATGAGCATCCTGATAATTAGAAGCTGAGTTTATTACATCTTCTTTGGCTATTCTTCTATTTATAGTTTCTTTGTTTTTTTCTTGAGTTGTAAATAATAATAGTTGATCATTATTTAATTTCTCTTTTAAATAGTCCAGTCTTATAAAATCTTCATATCTTTTAGCTGAATAAAGAAGTTTTAATCGCTCTAGCTCATTTTGTTCTTCCAAAGCCTCTATAAAACTAAAAAAAGGAGTTACTCCAGTTCCACCAGCCAAACAAACAATATCATTTTTTTGATCAAAAACTGGTAAAATAAAATCTCCATAAGCATATTTAATTGTAACTTCCCTACCCTTTTCAATTTCATTAAAAATTCTTGTAGTATATCGCCCAGCTTTTTTTATTACCAGTCTAATTACTTTTTCTTTATTATAATAAGAAGCTAAGCTAAATGTTCTAGATTCAGGCCAGTAATCAGAAGAATCTACTTCTTCTAAAGAAAGCTGCAAAAACATTCCAGCTTCAAATCTTCTGTATTTATCAGGTTTTAAGATATATTCTCTAATTTCTGCTGTATGTTCAATTACAGACAATACCTCTGCCTGGGTTACAACTGCCATTTTTTATGTCCTTTCATCAAAGAAATCAGAAAACTGCTGAATAATATATTCAATTTTCTGGTCATCAAGCCCTGGATAAACTCCAATAAAGAAAGTATTATTCATTATATAATCAGTATTTGCAAGATCTCCAACAACTCTGTATTCAACATTCTGATAGGCGGGTTGTCTGGTTAAATTACCTGCAAATAATTGCCTGGTCATTACTTTGTGTTCCTCTAAATAATTAACAAGTTCATTTTTAGTAAACTTATCATTTTCTCTAACCGACAATGGAAAAGCGAACCAGGAAGGATCAGAATTCTCTTCTGATTCAGGTAAGATTAAATATTCTTCAAATTCTTTAATACCTTTATACAGTTTTTCGAAGTTTTCTTTTCTTGCCTCTATAAAGTCGGGAAGCTTTTTTAACTGTTCTACTCCAACTGCTGCCTGCATATCAGTAACTTTCAAGTTATAGCCAACATGACTGTAAACATATTTATGATCATAACCATAGGGAAGATCTCCAAACTGCATGGAAAATCTGCGTCCACAGGTATTATTCGCTCCTGGTTCACAGTAACAGTCTCGACCCCAATCTCTAAAAGAAACTGCTAGCTTTTTATATACCGGGTTATTAGTTAAAACTGCTCCACCTTCTCCCATTGTCATATGGTGAGCTGGATAAAAACTAACAGTAGCAAAATCGCCAAAAGTTCCCACCATTTCGCCATCATAAGTAGTTCCAACTGCATCACAGCAATCTTCAATCAAATATAAGTCATGTTCTTCAGCAAATTCTGTTACAGCTTTTAAATTAAATGGATTACCCAGAGTGTGAGCAAGCATAATAGCTTTAGTTTTATCAGACAGTGCTTTTTCTAATTCTGAAACCTTTATATTATAGGTGCCAAGTTCCACATCTACAAATACAGGCACAAGTTTATTTTGAACAATTGGATTAACAGTAGTTGGAAAACCAGCAGCTACTGTGATTACTTCATCTCCAGCTTTTAATTTTCGGTCCTCTAATTTATCTGAAGTTAAAGCTGATAAAGCAACTAAATTAGCAGAAGAACCAGAATTAACCAGAGAACAATATCTCTGATCCATAAAATCTGCAAATTCTGCTTCGAATTCTTCAGCATATCTCCCAGTTGTTAACCAGAAATCAAGACTGGAATCAACTAAAGATATTTTTTCTTTTTCATCAAAGACTCTAGCTGCAAATGGTATAGTATCTTTACCCAGTTCAAAGCTTTCTTCTTTTTGTTCTTCTCTATGCAATTCTTTTACTTTTTCAAGTATTTCTTTTCGTAATTTATCAGTTTTTTTACTCAATTAAATCACTCCAAAATTATTTTTTCTCTACACATAAAAAAAATAGTTTTTTACATATAAACTCAATCCCTTAAGTTCATATACAAAAAACTCTTATATTCTATATCTATATTTTCATTTCTCTTAACCTATTCAACACTATGTCCACTTTGTTGAGATCAAAGTGTATTGCTAAAAAAATAACCTAATCCTTGAACTTATATCATAGTTTTTTAAACCTCTAACTCAGTTCATCTTAACCATATGAAAACCCCGGTTCCAAAGATTTTCATACATATTCAATTGTCAACGTACCTGAGTTAAGATTCTATGTTCTAACATCGGATGTCATATTTTCAACTTATGTCTACAATATCTAATATTTTCTCCAGGTAGTATGAAAATTACTAAATTTTTGAAATAAATCCTCTTTTAGTATATGATTAAAATATCAATCTAAAAGGGTGATTTTATGGAATTCTATATTTATACTGATGAATCTATTAAAAAAGGTAAATATTATAGTAATTTCTACGGTGGTGCTCTTGTAACAAATAAACATTTTGAAGAAGTAAACAAAAGATTAAAAGTTAAAAAAGAACAATTAAACTTCCATGGAGAAGTAAAATGGTCTAAAGTTTCCTCCAACTATTTATCTAAATATAAAGCGCTTGTGGATTTCATATTCCAATTAATTAAAGAAAATAAATTAAAAATCAGAATAATGTTCACCCAAAATTGTTATGTTCCAACAAATTTAAGCAAAGAACAAAAAGAAGAAGAGTTCTTTAAGCTATATTATCAGTTTATAAAACATGGATTTGGCATTCAAGAATGCGGAATTACTGAAGAACCCATATTTTTAAGATTCTATTTTGATCGAATACCAGATACTAAAGAAAAAAGAGAAAAATTTAAAAGTTTCATCTACAGGCTGCAGGATATTTCATTTTTTAATGAACTAGATCTTAAAATCAGAAAGGAAGACATTACAGAAGTAGACTCCCATAAACATAACATCTTACAGGCTATGGATATAATTTTAGGATCAATGCAGTTTAGATTAAATGATAAACACAAAATAAAACCTAAAGGCAGCTATAGACGAGGCAAAAAAACTATTGCCAAAGAAAAATTATATAAGCATATAAATCAAAACATTCAATCTCTCTATGATTTCCAATTTAATATTGGTATTTCTACGGGCCAAAAACATTATAAAACTGGATGGGAATTCCCATATCGTCATTGGAACTTCAAAGCAAACGAGCACGAATTCGATGAAAGCAAAACTAAAAACAATTAAAAAAAAGCCCCATCTCATCTACATTAATATCCCAAGTGGAACTTGAGACTTCGATTTGACAGGGCTTTAATATCTTATATATTAAGTATAATCCTATCAAAACCGAAAGTCAAGTAATCGATTAAAATTTTATAAATCCCTGCATCCACTTTGTTGAGATCAAAGTGGATTGCTAAAAAAATAACCTAATCCTTGAACTTATATCATAGTTTATTAAACCTCTAACTCAATTCATCTTACTCATATGAAAACCCCGGTTCCAAAGATTTTCATACATATTCAATTGCCAACGTACCTGAGTTAAGATTCTATTCTATGACATCAGATGTCATGTTCAATATAACTCTTTTCAGTCGTTCACACTCTTTATTTTATAACATTATTTATAATACATCAAATAATTAGAGTATCTAATTTTGTCGAATGACAAAGTAAAACTTTTCAGTTAACACCATTTGTGACATCGGCTGTCATATTTGTAGATTTTCTTTATTTATTTCATTTAATATATAGATTTAATGCTGCAGACACTCAATAAACTTTTTTAACCTTTTCTAACGTGTTCAATTTCTTAACAACTTTTATTATAATACACACTTGCCTTAAAATCAATTAATATTTCCCTGTTTTTTTGTCGAATTAGCTTAAATTTAATTGAACACAAGTTCGTTTTGTGATATAATATACTTAAAGATTAGTTCTTAGGTCTTATCTTTTTAAAGATAAAATTCCAAGAGAAAGAGGTTGGAAAAATGCAAACTCCCCATGATAGTTTTTTTCAAGAAATGTTTGAAAAAAAAGGTGGTTGCAGAAGATTTTCTTAAAAACTACTTACCACAGGAATTATTGGATTTAATTAATCTCGATAAGTTACAAATTTCTAAGAAATCATTTGTTAATAAACGCCTAAAAAAATATTTTTCTGATGTTGTTTATCGAGTTGAATTAAATAATCAAAATGCCTATATCTACTGCCTTTTTGAACACAAAAGTTATCCCGATAAAGATGTTTCCTTTCAACTTCTTCAATATATGGTCCGAATCTGGGAGCATCACCAGGATCATTATGATGAAGAAAAACTGCCGCTGGTAATTCCCCTCTTGATTTACCATGGGGAAAAGAGGTATAATATAGGTAAGAGATTTAACTCAATGATCAATACTCAGCCGAATACTGAAAAGTTCATTCCAGACTTTGAATATTTGCTTTTTGACTTTTCTA
>Ga0182240_100091_pt1 | contig 43127 bp, 61 predicted proteins | sample hydfrates4_PW_90_FD_145594 | JGI IMG/M metagenome (GOLD analysis project Ga0182240, IMG submission 145594) | Subsurface microbial communities from deep shales in Texas, USA - hydraulic fracturing test 4_PW_90 | ecosystem: Environmental > Aquatic > Deep subsurface > Shale gas/oil reservoir >...
TATCTATATCAAAAAGGTTTAATGCCCTTTGAGCAAAGGATCTTGCCTTTGAAGTTACCAGGGCACATTTTATGTTGTTTTCCTTTAACATCTTTAAAACTTCAATTGAGCCGGGAAAAAGTTTTACATGGATGACGTCCTCCCCTCAATAAATGGAGCACTTCAGTTAGTGTTTCTTTAGTCATCATACCCGGCCTCGCATTATGGTGAGAATGTGTATTAGCTAAGGTCATTTTTAATGCAATCCTTCAGTATTACTAATCTGTTTCATTAACTTTTTTGACTTTTCAAAATTAAAATAAACAGATTCTTTAGGAACTTTTATCATTTTGTTACACCATCTACACCATCTATCAGCATATTGACCTCCACAATAACCCCACTCTGTTCGTGAAAGTTCATGTCCTGTTAAACCACACATAAATTGAACAATTACTTGTAATTGCCGCGGCAATTTTACAACCAAATACCAAGTCTGTGGGTAATCTTTACCCCAATTACACGGAAACAACTTGGCAAATAACGATAATATCCTGCTCTTCGTTTCGTACATTATTCACGCCCCCTTTTATTCTATTATTAAGAACAGATAAACCTTACCAGTTTCCCTAGGTTAAAGTAATACACTCCACCGGCACCGGCGTTAAATGTTGCAAAAGCATGTCAGCATTGTCAATAATGAAGCCCTTTATATTCCTACTCAAATATCGATTGAGGGGGATTACTGCCCCTCGCGCTCCCCCACTTCTCTAAATTATTTTTAATACTTCTGCAATTGTTCTCACTGCCTGATGCTTCCAGCGCCTGAATGTGCTATCGTCTATATTCATGTTCAAAATAATATCGTCTGTATATTCTCCATTGAAGTAAAATCTTTCAACTATTTCTTTTTGATTTTTCTTTAGAGCTGTCAACGCTTCTTCTATTGCATGTGCTTTTTTAGCTGCTTCACTTATTTCTACTCTTTTTATTCCGTATTTTTCTGTAGTTCCTGCTGTATCTCCACTTTTTACTACTTCATCATATACAGATACGCAAGAGGGAAATAATTCATCTAGTTTTTCTTTTTCTACTGCTGCTATTGCTCTCCATTTTGGATATAGTTTCAGTTGTTGCTCAGTGATTTTTACCCATTCCGGCTTCTTTCCCATACGCTACCCCCTTTTCACTAATTCTCCATGCTCCCAATTCCACTCTTTTTCTGAAAATATTGCGTTGCAATGTTGACATCTTAGCCTGTCCACGTTATCACCAAAATACACAGAAAATAAATTACCATCACAGTATATGCATTTCATTCTTCCCACTCTCTTAATACCTTTATTTCTGCAACTTTCAAAGTTGTTATAACACTTACTATGCTCGATAGAATTGCTATTGCTACACCGTAGAGTAGCCATAATCCATATATTTTAAGTTCTATCATTTTTTTAAACCTCCTTACCCCACTAATATAAACTTATTTTTCTTATGTTGTCCGTACCAGATAACTCTTTTTACAAATCTATATTCTGCCCTTCCGCATATTGTGCAAATTTTTGCCGGTTCGTTTAAGTATGTGCCTTTTAACCAGTTATGTTGGCACATTTTTTTCTAACCTCCTTTTTTCGAATTTCGCAAGAAGTATCAGGTAAAATTCAGCTCGCACCATTTTTAAGTTATCATTGCTACCATAGCTCGCACTTTATTATAGTTATCATTATTTTCGAAGCTCGCAACTAATATTAGTTATCATTAATTTTTGAAGCTCGCAACTAATATTAGTTATCATTAATCTTTGAAGCTCGCATTACGTAACAGGTATCGTTATATTTCAGGCTCGCATTATGCAGTAGTTAACAAATACACTCCAGCTCGCTAATCATGAAAGTTATCAGTAAAATATTAGCTCGCAAATTATGTTAGAGATCAAATAATTCGTAGCTCGCAATTAATTTTAGTTATCATATTTACCTTAGCTCGCAATATTTTATAGAAATCAATGTTTATTTGGCTCGCAATTCACTTTAGATATCAAATTATTTTTAGCTCGCACAAAAGGCTAGTTATCATACACATCTTAGCTCGCACCCACTATAAAGCATCAGGGAAACCAAAGCTCGCATAGTATCAAAACAACCTGAGCTTAACTAACTAACTTGTCAAATTTTTTCTTTCTTACTTCTTCTTTTGTCATAAAATCTTCTGGTCTAAATCTTGTTGTATGACCAAGATATTCAAATACATATTCTTTTCTTGTTGTATTTCCTAGTGCTTCATTCCATTTTTCCCAGACATGGGCAAGAAAGATTTTTTCCATTTTTCTAAGTGCAGCTAGATGAACATGCTTTGGAGTCCAATCCCTTTGTTCTGCATATTTTTCTTTATAATGATCATAAATTTCTCTATATGGACTATTGCTTTTAATAAATGAAGTTCCAATGTTATACATCAAAGCTTTGAATCTTGGATTATATCCCGCTGATTGTCCCTTGGTCATTTTTTGTGCTTTTCCATCTATACAGGCAAGTCCACTGTATTTCCATAGCTTAGAAGGCGTTGCAAAACGTTCTACATTATCAATAAATCCAATTAATTGAGCTGCTAAAGTTGGACCTATACCTTTTACATGCTGCATAAATTCAGTCCATGCCGGGTGATATTTCAATTCATCTTTTGCAGTTTTTACTAATTTCTTTTCCATCTCTTCTAATTGATCTTGCATGTCTACATAAACTCGTGGTGTTGCATTACTTCTGCCGTTTTCAGCAGCCCAGTTTTTATTTGACAATTGTATTCTCAATTTCTGAATATCTTTATATATCTTACTTATATCCTTTAAGCTCATTGTTTAATTCCTCCCGCTCTATTAAATAATCTCTATAAGCTTCTATTATGTGTTCAACCCTATCCGCTTTTCTTGAACCTTCGGGCCATTCTATTTTCCGGAAATATTCTATTATTTTCATGAAAGTTATTGCTCTGCTTCTCTGTTTCGGTGTTAATCTTGAATCCCAGGCAGGCTTTTCTTTACCTGCCTGGTAAGTTTCATCATCACTTGCATATATCTCTAAACCAGAGACGCCTAAGTCAAATTCAAGTTTTACATTCATTTTCACACACTCCAGTGTAATATCCTCTTTCTATGTTTTTCATAATTACTTCTTCCTTAATAAAATCCATAGCTTTATTCAAATCTGGATCTTTTCGTATAATTCTCAAAGCTGTTTCTGCTGAATGAATTAAATCAAATAATTCTTCCGTCATATCATAATATGTCCCTGCTTTTTTTACTTCTTCAAGTTCACTTTCTAGATGCTTTAGTTGTTCTTCTAATGTATTTTCATCTGCAAATTTCGTTTTTGGAAACATAAAATTCATTGTTTATCTCTCCGTCCTCTCCAACTCTGCTTTCTGATAGCTTAACAATGTACGCAAAGTATCAATTTCCATTTTAAGCGTGCTCATAGCCTCTCTGTGAGCCTTAAACAACCCTTCTGCTATATCACTATTCAATTTTAATTTTGCGGTCTCTATGGACGTTTTAGCGTCTAATTCGTTAATTGTCATTTTTGTATCTGAATTAGCTTTTATCTCTAGATATTTTTTTGAGTATTCTTTTTTGTACTCGTTTTGTTTGTTGATATAGTCTAGGTATAGGTCTTTATATTTTTCGTTCGCTGTAGCTAATTCGTTTAGTTTTTCTTCTAGTTTTTGTTGTAGTTCTGCCGGTGTCATTTGTTATCAACCTCTTTCTCTACTTCATAAAGTACTAGAAGCATTAGTAATAAGAAATTTACCAAGTCAAGATCAACGCTTCCTTTAGCTACTTTAACAATAACTGCCATAAGCAGCATGCCTAGGAATGCCATGATATACTTAATGATAAACGTCATTTGTTATCACTCCCTGATAACCAAAGGACCGCTTTGGCAACAGCATCTTCCCAAGTATCACCATGAAAATTACCAACACATTTAGGATGGTCCTTTCCATTATTCGTCCAGAGTATACATCCATAATTTACTATGTTGCACACAACATCTGGTAAATACCCTTTATTCTCCAACCACTCTAGCAGATCAGAGAGGGTGGGGAGCCAGATATATGTCTCAGGATCTGACAAGCAATTGCATTCACTACAAAACAACAAAGGTTCTGGGTAAATATCTTCTTCAAAAACTATATGATACCAATCTCCTTCTTTCGGTTCCCACTTCAACCCTGTTTCTTTCAGTTTCTTTGCCATTTCAAGCGATACGGTTTTCATTTAATTTGCCCCTCCTCCGACAATAGTAATTTAAATTTACTTAACCGCATACACACAATGGGTTCTTCTCGGTCCGGCACCAATACAACAGCATCAGGTTTTTCCCGTTCGTCATCTAACCACCTGCGGATTTCTTTCCAACTGTCTTTACGGCTTTTTACTTCGAGCTTCCACCCTTTAGCAATCACATCATTTGAATATTTTCCACCAAGTGCGCCAGATAACGGTACTCGCTCACCATCTAACATTTGTGCCACCTTCTTTTCAGCTCTATATCCTTTCCTCTTTGCTCTTTTGCCTCGCCTGCTCGCTTCGCTCTGCTTCTTCCGCTTTTTATCTGCTTTGCGTTCTTCTCGCAGTCTTACCTGTCGTGGAGATAATATTCTTTTGTCTTCCGGTAGATAGAGGTTATAACTTTCGCAGCACCAGCATTTGTCTCCCGCTTGCAAAAAGTTTTTACAGTTTTCGCGTACCTCGCAATCTTGCATTTAATCACCTCCCTACATCAAATAACGTTGGTTGTTCTGCCATCATTATTGCATTTTCAAGGTTTTTCACCGCTTGTCCATAATAACTTTCTTTAAGTTCTATTCCCACGAACCGTCTTTCCATTTGTAATGCAACATATCCCTCTGACCCTATCCCGGCAAATGGACTTAATACTGTATCGCCTTCATTTGTCCATAGCCTCACCGCACGTCTAATTACTTCCAGCTGTAATGGGCATATGTGTTTTTCGTCTTTATGTTCTCTTGCGCTACTTTTTTGCAATGTATCACTTGGATTTATGTCCATCCATACAGGGCTAGCATACTTCTGCCAAACTTTAACCGGAAATGTCTCATTTGTGTTCGTTACTCTTTCTGGATTTTCGCCGGGCTTACGCATTGTAACTAAATAATCCGGTATTCCCTGTCTGCACATTGCAGCATCTTTTTTAATTTGTTTATGCAATAATCCAAGTGCTTTTGTTCTCTGCATAGCCGTTACGGGGTCCTTCCAAATTACTACTTCCGAATGATATATCCAACCAGCCTCGATAAATTCTCGTATCAATTCGCCTCTGAAATCTCTTATACCAATGTATCCATGATGTTGTTTTGTTGTAGGTAAATTCATACAGTGGAAACTCAATAACCTTCCCGGCATTGTTACCCTGAAAAGCTCTTTCACAAGGAATCTAAAATGCTCAGTAAATTCATCATCATCTTTACAATTGCCCATATCCCTTTCACTGTTTGAATATGTGTATAAACTTGCAAAAGGTGGAGAAAATATACTATAGTGAATTGAATTGTCAGGTATCCCTTTTATCACTTCCACACAGTCACCATGATATATGGCATATTTATCATTAACAACTTGGTCTAAAACATTAACTTGCAAATTTATCACTCCTTAGCCACTCCGGAATTCTCATCTTTAAACTTGGATTATATTCTGTTATCTCTCTAGTAGTGCTTCTAATATTTCTTTTTGTAATTTCTTTTGTATACTGCACCATTTCATTTATCATTCTTGTTGCGTCTTGTTCTTTCCGCTCAATATTCTTCTTAACTTCTCCCTCGAGTTCGCTAATGATTATATAAACGTTTACTGGATTCTTTTGTCCAAACCTCCAACATCGTCTAACCGCCTGAAAATACTGCTCAAAACTATCCGATAGTCCTACAAAAGCCATGTTTCTACAATGCTGCCAATTCATTCCGAATCCTGCTATTGAAGGCTTAGTCACAAGAACTCTTATATTGCCTTCTGAGAAGTCTGTCATTGCCTTTTCTTTATGCTCGTTGCTATCACTGCCTTTTACTTCTACAGCTCCCGGTATAGCTTTTACTAATGCTTCGCTTTCGGCATTGAGATCACACCATACCAAGAATGGTTCATCTGTACTGTTTACAATTTCCGCACATCTTTCAACTCTTTCTTTGATAGTGCTTTTTCTTGCATTTCTTCTTTCTTGTAGTGTTTTTGCGGCTACGGGAAAAAGCATTCCTTCTGCCGGTTTTTCTGCTTTTATCACTTCTTCATGTATATGCAATGGAGGTAATTCAAATAATCCATCATCATATCCTATATCAGAAGGCCTTGACAAAACAGCTGCCCAGCTGGCAACCCACTCCCAGAACTTATTTTCAGCATGCCCTTTTAATCGCCATTTTGAAGTATCCCCTCCATCGTGTACAAAGAACATGCTTAACATTTCTGTTCTATTCATCACGCCCAAAAACTCGCTATGATTTCCTAACTCCATATAGTCATTTGGGGCTGGTGTTGCAGTACAAGCAAGCCTAAAAGGCGTATTTTTAAATGCTTCTATAATCTCGGTCCTTGTTTTCCCATCATATGCTTTGAGTATTGAGCTTTCGTCCAAGACTATACCTTCAAATTTCTCTGGGGTAAATTTATGAAGTATCTCGTAATTTGTTATGTTTATCCCTGTCTTTACATCTTTTTGACTCCGACAAAGATTTATATCTAAATCAATTTTTTTCGCTTCTCGTACTGTTTGACTACTAACAGCTAATGGGGCTAAAATTAAAACATCACCGCCAGTTTGATTGTGTATTTGTTTTGCCCACTCGCACTGCATGAGAGTTTTTCCGGTCCCGGTCATGGTGAACAAGGCTGCCCGGCCTTTTTTAAGTGCCCACCATACCAGGTCCTTTTGAAAATCAAATAGCGTTTTGTGTAATTTCTGGCGGTCTATATCTATACCTTGTGAGTGGGCTATTATTTTTTTATTTTCAAGAAACTGTTTATAATCCATAACTTGACCCTCCTCGGGGCAAGCCACCGAGGATTCTTAGGCTGAGAGTGTACCCACTACTCATATCTCCTAAGCGTAACTTCCCGTTAGTCCAACGGTACATATCCTAAGTGGTACTTGCCTTAATTTTTATCACTCCTTGAAGCCATTTAGCATTTCTTCACTACTCATTTTATAGCCATGATCTTTTTCAAGTTTTATCCTTATTGCTTCAAGTCCATCAAGTATTTTTTTAAAGTTTGGTATTTGCTTGGATTTTTCTTCCCAACTTAAGTCTTTTCTCTCAAAGTATTCCTCTGCTTTCTTTTCTCTTTGAAGTAATTCATTGTATTTCTTTTTAAGCTTGTCCATTTATACCACCTCAAAACGGGCAATCTTCGGGTATGTCTAAATCTTCTAAGTACTCCATATCCTGCCAACCGTACTTCTTAACTCTGTTTTCAGGTTGAGAGGGTTCATAAAACCTTCTGCTTTTTACGTCAAAGCAAAGTCCTATTGATTCTCCTATGTACCTGCCGTCTCCCCTTAGTTTTAAAACAGTTAACTCGGTATCATAATTTTCTTCTTCTGATACTTTTTTAATTGCAAATACATTATCTGCTCTATTTGGTATATCACCAGTACCGGAAATACTATCATTGTCTAAATCATCTTTTGTCTTTTTAGGGTGAGCAACTAAATGAACGTGTACGTTGAAACTTTTTGCGAATCTTACCAATTCACCAACAAATTCACTCTGTCGTCTGTAATAGTCTCTTTCATTTATCCCGTCAAACCTTGCTGTCATAAGATTATCTACTAAAAACAATCTGCAATCATATCTCTTTACTGCATATGTAAATACTTTGATTATTGAATTTTCTTCTGTATTTTCAAAATTTATTGTATTGTCGTAGAGAAAGATTTTACCCCGATACCAGTTGCGTATTTTTTCGTGAATCTCTCGGCTTATTTTGGGATACTGTTTACCTGTCACCTTATCTTCCACATACTCTATATTTTTTGGTCCTGCTGCCTGTAAATGTATCCAGTTCTGAAACCTTTGTGCGGTTAATTCTCCACTGTAAGCACAAACGGAATTGCCTTCATTTACTGCTTCTAATAAAACCTGTCCTAGAAAGGTTGACTTTCCTTCTCCTCGTTTGCCTGTCCACACACTAAGTTCGCCCATTATCCATCCGCCACAAAATTTATCAATCCATTTGATATTACTTTTAATTTTGGGTAGATCTGAATCGTTTACCGGTTTCACATCTGCTAAATCTATCAATCCTTCTAGCGGCACTGGTTTTGCGTTATTTACTGTCTCAATTACTGCGTCTTTACCTTCTCTATATAGCATTTCGTTTGCATCTTTATATTTTGTCTCAACTAAGAAACATTTTTCTTCTCCGAGTTTAGGGATTAACTTCTTCACCATTTCCCTGCCGGGTTCGTCATTGTCTCCCCAGATGATTATTTTTTGTATATCCTGTAGCCAATCCCAACAAGTGTCCACCCATGTAAAGTCTTTATTTCCGCTCGGTACTGATACGACATTTTTATACCCTGCTTCGTAAACTGCTAAAGCATCAAATTCACCTTCTGTAATTACTAAAGGCTTATCCTTATCTATTAGCCACATTCCGTATAAGATAGGTTTGCCGTCTTTCTCTCTCCATGCCTTACGTTCACCTTTTTTGAGTTTCTTTGCAGGTCTATACTTTACAAAGACTAGCTCATTATTTTCATCAAAATATTTAAAAACAATGTTTTTGTTTTTTTCTTCAACTTTCCAATCTTTTAGGGTTTGTTGTGATATTTTTCTTTTACCTGCATATTCAATGGCTTTTTTAGAAAGTTTACTTGTTTCAATTTTAGGTTTTTTATATTGCTTTTTTGGCTTAGATGGGATTTCATATCCTCTCATTTCAGCTTCCTCCCCAAAATACCGGGCTAACTGTCTAAATGTGCCTTTCTCTCCACATTTCCCTCTATGGCAGATATAAGTTTCTTTCCTTACGTTGAAGCAAAAAGTATATTTATCTTTCCGCTGTCCACCTCCACAAAAAGGACAGTAGCGGGCGTATATTTCATCTCCATTCTGACGGTAAGGTTTCAAATACCTGTCTGCTAACTCAAAAGATGTAATCATAATCTCACCTGTTTCTTCAGCTTTACCTTATTTTGTTTTTCCATCTGAAACTTCGGGAAATATTTCTTCACTGTGGATAAACTATCAATTTTATCTGACCAGTAATCATGTTTTAATCCCCACTGAATTGCTTCTCTTATTTCTGCCTCGGTAGTATGTTTCAACATACTATCTGCTACTGAATAATTTTTAATGTACCAATCTCTTGGAAAAACGGTAACGCCTTTTTCTTCTAATAACTGCCTAAACCATTTAACTATTTCAGTGGCAGTTTTAGAAAATTTACTGGACTTGTCAGTATTTTTCTCTGTAGTAGTCTCTGTAGTAGTCTCTGTTAATGTTTCTTTAAATTTTAAAGATTCGTTTCTGTAAATTTTTAAGTTTCGTTTCTTTAAATTTTTAAGAAACGATTCTGAAAAACTGGCCTTTTTTATGCGGTAATGGACAGTTGGAACACCGTTTGCCTTCTTCACTTTTGTTTCGAGAATCCCTAGTTTTATCAATGCCTTGCTGGCTTTGCGTACTTTATATTCACTTAGTCCAATTTCGTTTTCCCATTCTGAGTAAGTCTTATATATCCACCCATCTTTATTACTTGCTCTGTCAGTCCAATAAACTAATTGTGATAGCAGTAAAGCTGTTTCAATGTTTCCGGTGTAGTCAATAAATGATTTTGGTATAGTCAGGATATTATTAAACCCTACCAGTGAATTTATGGTTTGGAATACCTCATCACGATAGCCCATAAAATCACCTCACCCCACTACTTTTCAGGAAAGAAGAAATCTATAGCTTGTCCAGTTGCTTTGGCTATGAGGAAAATATGATATGCAGGTACTAATCTAACTCCATTTTCGTATCTAGAAAGAGTTGTTGGACAGATTCCTATTTCCTCTGCAAGCGGTATTTGGTCTTTTTTAGCAATTACTCTCGCTCCTTTGATTTTTCGTCCTTGGTATTCCATGAATGACTGCTTGTCCATGTTTACCCCTCCTTAAACATAAAAAACCTCCAACATAGTGGATAGCCTGTCTATAATAATAACATAGCCTATCCAAATGGTCAACCAATATTTACTAAATTTCATTTAAAATTTATAATATTTTGTGAGGTGATTGAAAGTGATAAAATGCAACTTGTCTGTTTTAATGGGAAAGAAAAAGATTCTTTCTTTCCGTGATTTAGAGGAGGCCACCGGCATACATCGTTATCAATTAGCGAGGCTTTTTGATGATAAGTGGGAAAGGTTAGAGAAGTGGCAGTTAGATAAATTATGCGAATTCTTCAACTGCCAGCCCGGTGACCTTTTCGAGTACACCCCCGATTAGGGGGTTATTCTTTGTTCAAAAACTCTACTAATTGTTTATACACTTTTTTCACTTCATCTTTAGTTTTTTCTGATTTCTTCTTTAGTTACCTCCTTAACTGGCTTGTTCATCACTTTGTAATTCAATTAAATCCCCAATTTCGCAGTTAAGTGCAGTGCATAATTTTGCTACGGTTTTTAAGCTCAACCATTCTCTTTTGCCGTTTAGAATTTCAAGTATAACTGTTTCAGATACTCCGGACCTCCTATGTAGTTCCTTGGCTTGTCTGATGTTGTTTTTCGCCATTTGTTCTAAAAGTTTGATATTTATTTTTGTCATAATTAACCCTCCCTTCACATATAATTATATTACTGCTTTGTGTGTTTGACAACCATTTTTGTGTATTTTTTTCACTAAAAAATATACTTATATTGAATAAAGTATGGTTTCATGGCTTGTCCCTCCCCGTATTAAATAATCCCCCGTCATTAAGTTTTTGATTCCCGTAAATCCACCAATGCATTACATCTTCACCTGTTTTCCAATCACCTTTGTAGCCTTCTTCTTTACGTTTTTTTAGCATTTTCTCAAAAGTTCTGATATATTGCGCTCTATATTTTGGATAACGTTCAAAGTCTTTCTCCATTCCTTTGCTGCCCTTTTGTGGGCAGCCGATACAACCTAGTCTTGAATAACCTGGATTATCATACAAAGAACAATATGGTAAATTGTTTTTCTCAATAAATTCCCATACATCTTGTTCTGTCCAGTCAATTATGGGACATAATATGTGTTTCTTTTGCTTTTTTACTTTGTTGTAAACTTTCCAAGTTTTCTTTCTTCTGACGCTTTCTTCCCATCTTACTCCTGTCACAACTACTCTCCCTATTCCTCCTCGTTCTTTCAAAACGTCACAACAATAACGAATTCTACGAGTAGGTGGCATTTTCTTCTTAACTATCAATCTCCACATTGTGGTTTCTGGCATTTCAATTTTTACATCTTTAAAAGTTTTGATAAATCTTACTAGCTCTGGGGGATCGACTGTTGTTAAATTATAATGTGCGTCAAATTTAACTCCTGCCATTTTTGCTAAGTAATAAATGCAAATGCTATCTTTACCACCCGAGAAAGCTAAATAATACCCTTCTTCCGGCTCATATTTTTTAAGACGACTAATCGCTTCTTCTACTTTGTTTTTAGTGCCAAACAAGTGGTAATCTATTAACATTTCTCCACCGCCTTTGCTTTTTTAAGGGTTTCTTTAAGATATTTTAATTTATCTTCAAAATTATAAATACGTCCATTTGCATTCCATAAACGTTCTGAATAACCAATTGCTCTTTCAAGTGCTAGTGCTAGCTCACGATTTAGTGCTTGTAATTCTTTTATTTGCTGATAATATTTAAATACTTCCAATCTACAAGCCGATTCTCGTAGTTCCTGTTTTTCTAATAGCTCAGGTATTTTTTCATACTCATTAACTCTCCTTACTATTTCTTCTGCATCTTGCTTATCATAAATTCTACCTACAAAGTCGTCATTTTCGTTTATTAATTCATAATCATAAATATGAATTAATTCTAATTTCATTTTCTCTCCTCACTTTCTTTAATCACGCCGGACGATCTAAAAAGGCGTATCGTCCGGCAATCCAATTTCTTCTTCTTTCTTAGGCCAATCTAGGTATACAACCTGTTTTGCAACTACCTCCGCTATTGACCTTTTTTTGCCTTCTTGATTTTCGTATGTTCGCACTTGCAGTCTTCCGGAAGTCGCTACGAGTCTACCTTTGTATAAGTTTTGTGCTAAACTCTCTGCCATTTTCCCGAATGCTATGTGTCTTATAAAGTCAGTTTCTTTTTCTCCGTTTGCATTTTTAAAAGGACGGTCTACGGCAAGGGTGAAGGTACATATTGCCTTGCCGTTGGAAGAATAACGACTTTCAGGATCAGCAGTGAGACGACCTGTGAGGGTTATTTTATTTAGCATTGTTAGCACTCCTTTAAAATGGAAATTCATCCAAAGTTTTATCTTTGGGCCATTTATAATAATCTGGCCTGTGATCTTTTTCCCATTTCTTACAAGCTTTTTCACAGTAGCCGGCATGATCTGCGGCCACTGGTTCTCTGTATCTTTCTGATTTCTCGTTTCTGCAATAGTAGATACCTATTCCTGTACCTGCCATTCCTAAATCATCTTCTTTACTGTACCGGCAGGAAAGGCAACTATTCATTTACTGCCACTCCCTTTCTGCTGCATTCTCGTAATTTTGCAGGTATTCAATAAACTGGCTTGCCTGGTCTTTGGTTAAACCTTTTGTACCTTCAACTCCATACTGTTCTTTAAGCAGCCCTTTTGCTGTTTCTTTATCTATGTTGTTATCGTTACAAAGTTTGAAAATTAGATTTAGTTGTTTTTGAGTTGCAGGTTTATTTTTAAAATCGTTTCTAACGTTGTTATTTTGCTTTGTGGAAGGAGAAATTTCTCCTTGGGTAGTATTACCCTTGCCGTGCGTATTTATGGCGTCAGAATCTTTTGTATCGTCTATACAGAATAATCCGTTTAATGCATATTTCCTTGCGTATGATGAAGCACTGCCGGTTATTTGGCTTGCGTCCATGCCTTTTTTATTTTCTTCTTCCCTGGCCAAAGCGCTGGTTTCTATTTTCTTACCAGTTTCAATGTCTACTAAAGTAGCAGTTGCTTTAATGTAATACCTATCGGTAATTTGTACAATATCATCAGCAATTGTTAATATTGTTTTGGTTTCAGCTAATAAAGGCTTTAATGCTTCAAGTATATCTTCGCAACTTCTGTAACTGTATTTCCCGAAAGCATTATATTGGTTCTTCGGCGCTTTTAGTTGTGATTGAATTTTTCCTAACTTTTCATATATACTCATTATGCCACCTCGCTTTCTAATAAGTTTTTTACAATTTCCTCTAATGCTTCATTGCCTTTGGTCATTTTCAAACTATCTGCAAGTTTAGCAACAATACCAAGGTTTCTGTATTCTGGCTTTAAAGCACCAGGACATGATACGTCTTGATATTCGCAGTAATCGCATTGCCAGGGTTGATTTAAGTAAACGCTATCCGGTCCTTTATTTTTCTTGATGTTAAGTTTAGGTTTAAGTATCTTAGGTGGAACATTACTATTAGCAATAGACTTAGTAAATTCGATTGCGTTTTTAACTGCTTCATCATTTCTTTCTACTTCAAACTGTACTGCTTGATTTTGCCCTTCTCTGTCAACATAAAGAATTAACCCATTATCTATGTTTGTTGCCATCATGTATGATTGAACTTGCAATACATGTGCTTCTTTTGGTCCTTCCATGTATTGAAATGCTCTCCCTCGTAGCGTTTTGAAGTCAACTATTATTTCCTTTGGTCCTGTTAGTTTTAAGTCATATCTACCTGTAATTCCATCCAATTCAACCTTCTGTTCTACTCCTGCAACTTCCCAACTGTTTGGAAGGTTATGCTTTATTAAATCAACTAATCTTTCATGTATCCTGTTTCCATGGTCGAACATTAACATTTGCCCTAGTGTTAATTGTTGTTTTTCTGCGCCTTTGAGTCTTAACCATAATTGCCTGGGGCATTTGTTGTCTTTCAAACTTACCGCTAGGTCTGATATATGAATTTTGTTTTCTTCCCAATTATCTTTTTGATTTCTTAACCCTTTATCTATAACGTCAATTAAATTAAGCACTTGTTTTCACCTCACTTTCTATGCTAAAATTTGAATTAATTAGGTATATGTCTGCACACAAACCAGAACAAGCTGTGAACTTGTTACTATTAAGGTCTGTGTATTTTTTTGTTGTTTCAAGGCCACAAGTTACGCATTTAGTTCTCATAATCTTCCCACTCCCCTACTAAAGCTTCAAAATTCTGTAAAATGACCTTAAATGCTTTATAAGGTGGACACCAGTACGCTTTTGATACACATCCCTCTCGCATTTCGCACTGTTGGCAAAACTTTTTAATTAAGGCATATTGACTAATCTTATGTTCACTCCTTGCCATTTTCTTTTGCCTCCTTCTTTACCTCCGTTCCGCAGTTTGGGCATATCCAAACTTTTTCTTCTTCTGCTGCACTGTGTATGTTCTTTTTACAGTTAGGACAGGTTCTAGTTTGCATTAGATTCACTCCTTTCTTGTTGTACTAACTGAATTAACTCTATAATCCCATCTACTACGCTCTCCTTATCTTCTTTTGTGCATTTGCGAATAATTTCCATATTACACCTCCTCGAAAAAGTCTTTTACTTCGCAATTATAAGCTTTTGCAAGTCTCTCTAGGGTTTTCATGGTAGGGTTGGCAGTACCCCGTTCTGTATCAGCTATAATGCTTTTAGATACACCAGATCGTCTCTCTGCTTCCCTCAAACTCCATCCCAATTTTTCTCTTATTACTTGGAGTTTCTTGCCGTTGAACATATAACCACCTCGCTTCGTTATATAAATCAACCTTTAAGTCAATATGCCTGGTTGATATATCAACCATCAATGGTAAAAAAATATTTCTTTTGTCTATATTATAGGTTGATTTATCTACCATGTCAAGAGTTTTTTAAAATATAATTAGAAATATCTACCGTTTTATCAAAAAGATCTTCCCGATTTTTATATTCTTTTTTAAATTGCGCGTTTTTTGCACGCTTTCTGCCTTTATTTTCAATGTTTTAGGGTTTATAATGGTAGCGTGTAAAAAAGTAAAAAAAAGTAAATATGAATTATGCTGATTTTAGCCATGAGCCAGTTGAACCAAATATAAACAAAAATTGAGGAACAAAAACTCTTATGAGTTTTTATCAGGGTGGTGCCTGCACTATCCTGATTTTTTATGTCCCAATGAAAGGGGATTCATTATGAAAAAAATATTTGTAAGTCATCCATTTACTGGCAATGAAAAAGAAAATAGAGAAAAAGCAACCAAAGTATGTGAATATATATTAAGGCTTGGACATTTGCCATTAAGCCCGGTACATTGGTGGCCTTTTCTTGAAAAAGACGGCAAATATAGAAAAGACATAATGGAAGTATGCTATCACATGATAGAGATAGCAGATGAAATTTGGATACATGGGAAATCACCAGGATGTAGAGCGGAAGAAAAATATGCGGAGAAATTAGGAAAACCGATCCTGAGAAATTATGAAAAAATTAATTTTAAAAAAATGATGGAAGAACCGCCAAGAAAGAGCTGAGGCAATAATATGAAAGTGAGAATCTGGATAGAAGAAAACAAAATAAAATGCTGTAGTCAAATGTGTTTAGATAAAACAGAAGGAGGTGGCAATAATGGTAATTACTAAAAAAGATAAAAAAGAAAAATTTCTTGAAGCATTTCGTCAAACCGGCAATGTAACAGAAGCAGCAGAAAAAGCCGGGATAAATCGAGCCACCCCATATAAATGGATGAAAAAAGATCCTGAATTTGCAAAAGCCTGGGAAGGAGCGCGACAGGAAGCAGCAGATAGGTTAGAAAGAGAAGCTTGGAGAAGAGCTGTAGAAGGAGTAGAAGAACCGGTTTATTATAAAGGGAAGCAAATAGATTCTATTAGGAAGTATTCAGATACATTATTAATCTTTTTGCTGAAGGGCAATCGGCCGGAGAAATATGCAGATAGGATGAAGCAGGAAATATCCGGTCCAGATGGCGGCCCAATAAAAGTTAAACTGGAAGATTATTTTTAAAATGTCCACGGTACACAAACAAAATGCCAAAAAATAACAGGAAAATGCGAAAATATACGGGGAAATACTTTAGTGTGCTAAAGCATTGTCCATAGTGGGTGGACAGGTGATAAAATGAAGGGGAAAAAGCAAATCACAGCAGTAGAAATAATAGAAAAAAGGAAAGAACTCTGGCAAAAACATAAAAACATAGAAAAAGACAGGGAATTTATAGAAGCAGTTGCGGATTTTTTAGTTAGCGAGCGAGGCGAGAAAGTCAGAAAAGAGATACAGGAAAAGCCGGAACTGCTAATTGAATTGTGCTTCGTGATAGTAGATAAGGATAAGAATACAGTCCCCTTTTTTCTGAATGAAGTACAAAGAGATTTTGTAAACAGACTTAACAAAGCAAAAGAAGAGTATGAGCAAGGGAAAAGGGTTAGCATAAAATTTTTAGTTCTAAAAGGCAGGCAGCAGGGCTTCACGAGTTTTATAACTGCTTACCAATTAGCTTGCACAATAACAAGAAAAAACTTTGAAGGATTTACAGCTGCAGATGAAGATACAAATACAGCTGCTATATTCGAAAACAAGGCAAAATTCCCTTATGCTAATTTGCCGGAAAAGATAAAACCAACGGAGAAATATAACAACAGAAAGCAGCTATTATTTGAAAAACTGCACAGCAGCTGGGAAGTAAAGACTGCTACAAAAAATATGGGCCGGAGTAGAACAATCAACTTTTTTCATGGCTCTGAAGTGGCGTTCTGGAAAGATGGGATCAGCGGAGTCCAGGCAGGACTTGGCGAAGCACTTACGAAAGACGCTATACAGATCTTTGAAAGCACAGCGAATGGATACAACGAATATAAAGACTTGTGGGATTCTGGACAATGGGAAAATTGCTTTTATGAATGGTGGCTTACAAAAGAGTACCAGATTGATTTTGAAAGTAAAAACAAAGAAAACTGGTTCAAAGAAAAGGTAAAAACTTCAAGTGATTGGATATTCCAACGTTGTAAGTGGCTTTTAGAGGAAAAAGGGTTGTCCTGGAGGCAAATATATTGGTATTACAATAAGTATAAAGGGTATATTAATAAAGACTTAATCAAACAGGAATACCCCTGCACTCCAGATGAAGCTTTCCTTGCTTCCGGTAGTTGCGTATTCGACCAGGATATTATCATTCGCCGGAAGGAACACCTCAAAAGGAAATACGAAGAAAATCCTCCCAAGCGGGGATTTTTTCTTTTTGAGTGGCAGAACCCGGAGGCAAGGGATAGAATCAAAGATGCTTCAATTCGTTTCGTAGAGGACAAGAACGGATATATCACCATATACGAAGAACCAGAGAAAGGCTATCCATACGTCATAGGTGGAGATACAAAAGGAGAGGGAAGCGACTTCTTCGCTGCAACCGTAATAAACAACGTAACAGGAAAGAGGGTTGCCACACTTCACGGAAACATGGACCCGGATACGTACACACATCAAGTATATTGTCTAGGCAGATATTACAACGAGGCACTTATCGGGATAGAGATTAACTTTGACCTTTATCCGGTGAAAGAGTTAGAGAGACTGCGTTATCACAGGCAGTATGTTAGACAGCATTACGACAGTATGACGAATCAGTATCAAAAGAAATTCGGTTGGAAAACAGACGGTAATACACGGCCAATGATAATTTCAAAAGAGATTACCCTTATTCGGGACAATATAGACCTTTTCACAGATATAGCTTTCCTAGACGAATGTTTGAGTTTTGTATATGACGAAAAAGGCAGGCCAGACGCAGAAGCAGGAAAACATGATGATATTCTTTTCTCGGACATGATTGCAGAGGCAATTAGAGAGCAACAAACGAGAGAAATAGGACCAGAGCAAATAGAAATTCCTGATGATTTACCAGAAGATGTAAAAGAAGATTTAATGAATGATCCTCGCGCATTAGAGTTATTCCTCAAACAACAGAGGGGTGAAATATTATGAGTGTGATGCAGAAAATCAGAGAGAAATTTAACGAATACAAAGAGGAAAAAACTGAACAAAGAGAACAAGAAGAAAAACTTTTCAAATGGAAAAAGAAACTTGAAAATGCTTTAAGTGAGCATTCGACTTTCAGGGCAAATGTTGACGAGTGGGACGCACTTTATCATGGCACACATGGAGTTAGCAATTTGCCAACAACTGCAATGAGCGATCGAACGGACAAGGGAACAGCGCAAGACGCAAGGCAAGTAGTAAATATAGTTTTGCAGCTCATAGAAAGCCAAATAGACTTGGATATTCCACAGCCAAACATATTACCTATGGAGTCAGATGATGAACCGGCAGCAGACACAATAGAAGGAATGTTAAGATATAAAATTAATAACTCTGACATAGAGCGAATAAATGATGAAAACGAACGAATTGTCAAAAAGGCTTCGATATGTTGGTATAAAGTATCCTGGAACCCAAACATTGAGAAGCATACATTCACTGGAGATATTGAAATAACTAATCCACACCCGAAAAACGTAATACCGCAACCGGGAGTATACAAAGTTCAAGACATGGACTATATATTCCATATAGAAAACAGAACGGTTGAATATGTTGCAAGAGAATACGGAAAAGAATATGCCGACATATTGAGAGAAGAAGAAGCAGAATATGAATTCTTAGAACATGCCGGAGAAAACGAATATAGAGATTACACACGAGACAACGAGACAAACAAAGTTTCAGTTGTTGAATGCTGGTATAAAGATGATGAAGGCGATGTTGGACTTTTTGTATGGGCTAATGATGTGATATTAAGAGACGAGCCTAAATTTTTTTATAAACGTATTGAAGCAACAGACGAAAAAGGCAATGTGAAACAAGAAATGATATTTGAAGAAGAAATGACAATTGTAGATGAAGAAGGAATTGAAAAAACGATCAAAATACCTGCTTACATTCCTAAGCGTTTTCCTTTTGTTATTCAATACAATATACCGAAAGACAAGTCGATTTACGGGAAATCGGATCCGGAGATTATAAAAGATCAGCAAGAAGCAATCAAGAAAGTATTAAGTATCCAGGAAGAAAAAATTATAAAGGGAACGACTAAAATATTTACTAATAATCCATGCATAAAAAGTAAAATTACCAATGCGATAACAGAAGTGATTTATGATAAAGATTATAAGTCAGGTGTTACTGTAGACGTATTTGACCTAAAAACTTCTGACAATGATTATTTACAATACTTTGAAAGAATGCTGCAAAGTGCAAAAGATGTGCTTGGAATACAAGACGCATGGGTTGGCAAGGCTCCAAGCGACATCAGAAGCGGAAAGGCACTTCAACAGTTGGCACAAAACGCAGCCAATAGAATTTCAACTAAAGTAAATGGTAAACGAATTGCATATAAAGAGCTATATTCAATCATGGTTGATTTTATGCTTGCATTTTATGAAGAAAAAAGGCCATTTAGAATACTTGGAGACAATAACAAGTATGTCTATGGTATTTTCGACAGAAGTCAGTTGATAAGACAAGACGCTGCCGGAGATTATTTCTTCCCTGAATTTGATATCACAATAGACACAAGCGAAAAAATGCCGCATGACAAGATGTATCTAATGGACCAGGCTATTCAAATGTTCGAGCGGGGAGCAATTGAAGCAATAGACCTCTGGAGCATATTGGAAGATATAGGCTACCCGAAAGCGGGAGAGATAAAAGAAAGATTAATTACAGCCCAACAACAACCAATGCAAACACAGGACCCAAGGCAGATGTTGGAGCAATTAATAAGTCAGTTTCCGCCTGAACAGCAAGGACAAGTTATAGAATTAATTCAAAGTATGAATGATGATACTTTGACAGAGTTAATACAAGCGCCGCCTGAACAACAAGTAAAAATGCTAATGGAGGAATTTAACAGAACTCGATGAACAAGGAAGGAAACATAAACTTTATAGGGTTTTTAAAAACTTTATAAAGTTTAGTAAGTTTTCTGTAACGGTACTAGGTTAATACTAAAGCTAAACAGTAATTAGATATTTTAAACATAAGAAATAACGCCTTTTAATGGCGTTTTTATATTTCCAGCACCTTTAAAGGAGGTGAACATCATGGCTAAGAAGCAAATGCCTATTAAAAAGAAGCAAATGCCTATTAAAGGGGTATATTCTTACGGAACCCCTACAGGTCAACCTCAAAGCACAAGCAAAATCAAGTATGGTAGTGATTTAAGAGATGGCAAGAAGAAGTAAATCTTGTCTGACACACCGGAAAGACGGTGTATTACGCTGACGAGCGAAAACGTAAGGAGGAAAATACAATGAAAGATTTGTTAAAAATAAATTTACAATTACATGCTGATGAAAACTTAGGCGAAACAGGGGAAGTCGCCGATCCCCAAGACACTGAAACTGACGACGATATCGGAGGCGAAACCGACACTTTAGAAGGTGGTGGAGAGGTCGCTGGCTCCACAGAAGGAGAAGAAAGAACAAGCAAACAGGACCCTAAAATTGACAGGGCTTTTGCACAGTTGAGAAGAGAAAAAGAAGAATATGAAAAACAACTAAAAGCAAGAGATGAATGGGTTAAAAATACTTTTGGTGAATATGGCATTGAAACATGGGACGATTATCAAAAGGCAGTTGAACAGCAACTACAAGCAATGCAAGAGCAATATAGACAACAAAGAGAACAAGAACTAGTGAACATGGGAATAGACCCACAAGTAATAAGAGAAATACTTAAAAACGATCCTGAATTTCAGCAACTCAAACAACAAAATGAAATACTAAAACAGCAGAATGAGCAAAGGGAACTTCAACAGCAAGTTCGACAGGAATTTAATGAATTAAAAGAAGCATACCCAGAATTAATTAAATCACCTGCCGATATTGATGACGCTACTAAAGAGCGTTGGGAAAAAGGCGGAGTAACTTTGCTCGAAGCATTTGAATTAAGCAATAGAGCTAAAATCAAAGAATCTGCGCAGCAAAAAGCTAGAAATCAAATGAAAAACCGCAGCCACTTAAAAACTGAAACAGATGGCGCAGGAGACATTGCAGATGTAAATATTCCGCCCGAAACACTTCAAATGTATAAGGATATAGGCATGACAAAAGAACAAGCTATGAAACATTATAAAAAACTTTATAAATAAAGGAGTGAACTAGATATGGCTTTTATTTTAGAAAGTACCTATGATGGCGCAGGTACTATTATAGAAAATGAACTTATGATGACTGATAGTGAAGCTGGTGTTAAAGGTGAAGCGGTTAAAGCAGTATCAGGTAGACTTACCAAGGCTGCTACAACTGATGCGCCGGAGTTTATTCTGGCAAAAACCACTGCTGCTGGAACTGATGTTGAAACTGAATATATAAGAGTACGTAGAGACCAAGTATTCCTTGCCGATGTAGTAGGAACTATCGCCAATATTGCAGAGGGAGACAATGCAGTCGAAATTTCTGATGACGGCCTCTTTGTAAATGCTGATGGCGCTAATACTGCTGGAAGAATAATTATCCATAGCATTGATACAGTAAATAACAAAGCAAGAGTGTCATTTAATGTATAACATTTTTAATTTTGCTTAAAAAGGAGTGAGAATAAATGATTATTACTGAAACTAGCGGTAAATTAGATGCTGCAATAGGTAAATTTGAAGGTCCAATTTTAGCATATATGGAACAGGAAGAATCCGATTTTGCAAAAGATAGTTTGAAAAAAGTTTTATACAATGTAAAGACCTCTAAGCATTATTCTGAAAGTATTACCGGATTAACTGGTATTGGCGACTTTGTTGCAACAAATGGGGCAGTACCTTACGATGAATTTGAGGAAGGTTATGCAAAAACCTTTATTCATCAGGTATTTAAAAAGGGTATTGAAATTGAAAGGGAACTTATTGACGATGCAAGAATTATCGACATGGAAAATAGGGCTGGTGTATTAACTAACGCTGCAAACAGAACCATGGAGAAGTTTGTTCATGCTCCATTTAACAATGCTGCTTCTTCAAGTTTTACTCTTGCAGGTAAAGCATTTACTAACGTAGGAGCAGACGGTAAACCACTTGCAGACGCAGCTCACCCATCCAAGACAGGGAAGGGGTCAGACCAGTCTAATGTAACTACAAATACATTAACACTTGCTAATGTTAAGTATGCAGAAGATATGATGAAAAACTTTACTGATGACATAGGAGAAAAAGCTAATGTTAAGCCTGACATGCTTTTCGTACCTTATGAGTTAAGGAATGAAGCATGGGAAATTGTAAACTCTATTGGTATGCCTGATACTGCCGATAACAATGCTAACCCTTACCAAAATAAATTTAAAGTTGTTGTATCAGATTGGTTAACAGATACAGATGCTTGGTTTATGATTGATTCACGATATATGAAGAAGTGTTTATATTGGATCGACAGAGTGCCTCTTGAAATTGCTTCTAAGAAAGATTTCAATACCGATAACTGGCTGATTAAAGGTTACATGAGGTACTCTTTAGGATTCTCTGACTGGCGTTGGTGTGTAGCTAATATTCCTGCATAATCAGGGGCTTTATCTAGCCACTTTTCCTTTGTTTGGAGGTGAAAAATATGGGTAAAACGCATTTTAGTGGCCCTGTGTATGTTAAAAATAACAAAGTTTGGCATGCCGGCAATACCCACAAATCCACCCATGCCACAGGCGGAAGCGATGAACTTACGCCTGGAGACATCGGCGCAGAAACCCCCGCAGGCGCGCAGGCGAAGGTGGATGCTCATAATCAAACACGGAAAGCTCACGGTATAGGATATGCTGCTAGTATAACTGATGCAGGCTGGTATAGGATAGCAAGCAACGGTCCTGTAGCTGATGGAGAAACTGGTGGGAATAGAGCATTTGCGAAGTTTACAGTTCAGGACAAAACCGCCAATCAGCACAAGGCGATAGTATTCTATGCAGGTTACCATTACGGCAACCAGCCAACAATAGTACTGCTTGGTAACTCTAAGTACAGTCGCACTGGTCGAATTGCAAAAATAAGACTTATAGAAGGTTCGGCTTTTGAGGGCGCGGCTGTGGAAGTGTACATCGATGGTAGTGCTACCGTAGAGTTCCAGATTACCGAAAATTTTCAAGACTATGGATGGAATGCGGTAAACTGGGAAGCTGGTTCTGTCCCAACCGGTTTCACTGTTACGCAGTTAGACTTGGATACGATAGGCGACCCCGTTTTTGCAATTGCCTGCGATAATCAAAATAACATGTTTTATATAGCACGCAACGGAGAGATTGTTGTAAATGGCAAGCAACTTACTGATAATACAGGAATTACAGATGTTTCCTTGCCGGCAGTAACAGGGGTTGATGGAACCGGCAGTAATGCCGCTTCAAAAGCAGATGTAGATGCTAGATTAACGACAATTGAAACCAAAATTAATGAAATTATTACTGCACTAGAAAACGCAGGTATAATTCAAGTAAGTTAAGGGGCATATTTAGCCCCTTTTCTTAATATTTGAGGTCAACAACCCAGTCAACAACCCAATGACTAAAGTCATGGGCTTGTAAGCCCCATGTTGACCAGACCAAGGCTTGAAACAGAGCCTACGTTATAGATGTCATGACACGTTCGGGTGCTTCTCCAGCCCGTTCCTCTGTCGTGCAAGGTTAAACAAGCGTGGTGGGTAGCGCTAGTGTCTTGCACATAACAAGCATCTATAACATGGTCGAGGAGAATATGACCTGCTTTATGCAGAGGAAAGGGGAGAACCCTATGGTTTTTGTGTTAGACACAAACAAACGTCCGCTTGCTCCTTGTCACGAAGCAGTTGCAAGAAAGCTGTTGAAACAAGGGAAGGCGGCGATTTACAGGCGATTTCCATTTACCATTATCTTGAAAAAATCAGTGGACGAATCAGAAAATGAAACAACATATCGGCTAAAAATCGACTATGGAAGCAGACATACAGGATTAGCGATTTTGCGAGGACAAGAAGTGGTATGGTTAGGGCAACTTGACCATCGTACAGACATCAAGGAAAGAATAGATAAAAGGCGTGCTTTTCGTCGAGCAAGACGAAATCGAAAAACAAGATACAGAAAACCACGCTTTCTGAACCGCAAGCGAAAGGAGGGGTGGTTGCCGTCATCACTAGAGAGTCGTGTGCAAAATATCCAAACATGGGTTAACCGCCTAAAGAAGTTATGCCCCATTGGGTATATATCATACGAAAATGCCAAATTCGACACGCAACTCATGCGAAATCCTGAAATCAATGGTGTAGAGTATCAACAAGGCACGCTACAAGGATATGAAGTACGGGAGTATTTGCTTGAAAAGTTTGGGCGGAAGTGTTGTTATTGCGGAAAAGAAAATGTTCCACTTGAAGTGGAGCATATCATTCCAAAATCGAGAGGTGGAACAGACCGAGTGGATAACCTATGTCTTGCCTGTCATGACTGTAATCAGCGCAAAGGAAGTAAGACAGCAGAAGAATTCGGGTATTCACATATTCAAGAAATGGTCAAAAAAACGCTAAAAGACGCAAGTATAGTGAATGCCACTCGATGGAAAGTGTATGAAGTGTTAAAGCAGACAGGATTAGATGTCGAGTGTGGAACAGGTGCACGAACAAAAATGAATCGTATTCGTTTAGACTTGCCGAAAACACATTATTTTGACGCTTGTTGTGTAGGCGAAAGCACAACAAATCACTTATATTTCAAAACAAAAGAAGTGTTATTTATCAAGGCAAAAGGGCGTGGTAGTCGCTCTCGTACAAACCTAGATAGATATGGCTTCCCAAGAGGTTATCTTGCAAGACAAAAATTCTTCTTTGGTTTTCAAACAGGGGACATGGTTAAGGCTGTTGTCCCAAGAGGGAAATATCAAGGCGTTTGGTTTGGCGAAGTCGCATGTAGAAAGACTGGAAGTTTCGATATTAAAGGCAAGGACGGAAAGCGTATCGCACAAGGAATAAATTATAGATATGTCCAAGTCATTCAGCGATTTGACGGATATGCTTATGGAAAGGAGGTGGCGGAACTTGCGTAAGGTGCAATTCCTCCCCGTGCCTAAAGGCAGGGGCTTCCTTGCGTAAGTTTCGTGAAATAATGTTTGATATAAAAGAAGAACAATGCAATACAAAGACAGATAGGCTTTTATACAACATTTGGCAGGAACTTAAAAAAATGAATGAGCCAAAAGATAAGTATTCTAAAATGAATAGGCGTGAATTGATTGCAGAAATTAAAAACACGATTGATAATCCACCAAAAAGATGGACAAGGTTTTCTAATGAACAAATGATTGCGTTATTAAGGGGTGAGAGTAATGCAAGTTAAGCAATACCCTTATAAAGTAAAAGAAATTATTGGTAATTTTAGTGTTGCAGATACAGCAATCTCAGAGGCAGTAAATGGTAGAGGTATATTAATCCAAAATACAGGAACAGAGAACTTATATTTTAACACTTCTACAACTGCAACTGCTGCTAATGGTTATTTAGTACCACCTAATTCTATATTTCCTATTATTATTACTTGTGATGGGAATATATCTTTAATCTCAACTTCAACAGGCACAACCGCACAACTTCTCTTTGTTGACGTATAGGAGGGGGTTTAAGTGAACCTTGAGGAAATAAAAGACTATGCCTTACAGCTCATAGACGAATATTCTTCAAACGGAGAAATAATATCCGAACTAGACAATGCAGACGAATTAAATAAAATGACTAACCTTGCCAATGACGCATTAACGCAGTTAGCAAGGTATGACAGAATACCTGCTGTATACAGAATAAGCAACAACCCTCCTGACAATCTTTTAGGAAAATACGATAGTTTCGATATGGTACAGTATGACGGTACGGATTTAACTTATAGTGCCACAGGGGCAAAGTCTTACTATTTTCAAGTAGACATGCCCTGTACCGTCTATGTTGAAGAAGAAACCTCTGCGGATAATTGGGCAATTCTTAAAACAATAATAGTACCTGACGGCACTGCAACCTATACGGAATACAGAGGAAATATCACTCCCTCTGATAGCAGTAACAGTGTAAGATTAAGGTTCACGGGAGAATACCCTTTTACTACAAGGTTTAGAGCATTATATAAATACTCCTACCCTACAGATGACGATGTACCTAGTTATGAACCTTATATTTACAGAGACCTACCCTCTGACTTTTGGAAACTTAACAAAATAATCTATCAATCAGATACTCGTACGCATGATATATTCATGGATTACTATATTCAAAATAAGCAAATAGCACTTAACCGTTTCTATGACGGTAGTTTTGAGATTTATTACTGGAAAATACCTGACAAACTTTCTGATAATGCAGACGTGCCGGAGATTCAAGAAATAAACCACTACGGAATAGCTGAATACATTGCAGGAAAAGTCCTTATATCCCGTGGAGAGGTAGGAAAAGGCACTCTCCTTATAAACATGTTTGAAGCAAGAAAACAAGAAATACAGGGAGTAGAGGACGGAGAGTACACTACGATAGCAAATATGTTGGGGTGGTAATATGGTACAATTTCAGATACCTACAGACGAGCCTTTGAAAGAATTAAGGCTTCCTAACTTCATAGGCGGGTTAAACGTACAGACCATAGCCAGCCAGTTAAAACCTACAGAATCCCCCGACATGCTTAATATTAACTATGATGAGAGGGGTGCGATACAGAAAAGATACGGCTATAAGAGAGTGTATGACACCTCTCTTGGCACAGGACAGATAAACGCCTTATATGACTATTACAAAATCGGGCAGAGCGACCCGATTTTTTTAGTTAATCACGGAACTAAAGTTTATAAAGATGTTAACGGCACTCTAAGCGAGATATACAGCGGACTGACAGACGCAAAGATGAAATACTTTACCTTCAATGATGTTTGTTATGGGTTAAACGGCAGTGAATTTGTGCAGTATGACGGCACTACTTATAAAGATGTAGAACCTTATATTCCAACTATTACACTCGGCAGAACCCCTGACGGTACGGCTTATACCGACAATGAAGAAATAAACCTGCTTACAGACGCTTTTACAGATAGTTTTAGCGGTGATGGAACTGCTACCGAATACTATCTAAGCTATCAAAACCTTACCTCCCGTGAAGTTGTTGCGGTAGTAGACGGTAACACTCTAACAGAAGATGTTGACTTCATGGTGGATAGGACAGCAGGGAAAGTAACATTCGATACTCCCCCTAGCGACAATACCGACAATGTAAAAATAACAGCAGGGAGACCGAATGCAGACCCGACAATAGTAACTAAATGCACTCTTGCGGAAAATTACGGAGGAAAAAACGATACAAGGACATTCTACGCAGGACACAGCGAGATACCTAACCTTCTTCTGCACAGTGGGTTGTTTGACCCTACCTACATACCCGAAAGCGGTTATATCCTCGTAGGTTCAGACGCAGAGAAGATTACTAATCTAGTGCAGTTTTATGACTATCTAGTTATATTGAAGGAACGCTCTATTTGGGTACTGCAAGGTGCAACTCCTAACGAATACCGCATGAACCCTATTAACGACAAATACGGCTGCATTGCTCCTGACAGCGTGCAGTTGATAGAAAATAATGTTGTCTTTCTCTCAGAATCCGGTGTTTGTCTGCTCGGTTACTCAACAGTAAGAGAATATATCAATGTCGTTGAGGTAAGCGACAATATAGATAAAGGCTCAAGACCTGGATTGTTAAATGAAAGCAACTTAGAAGATGCAGTATCAGTGGACTATGATAGTAAATACTGGCTATGCTTGCCTAACGGCACAGTGTATTTATGGGACTATGTACTCACAAGACAGGCAAGGGATTATATCTGGCTGAAATACGACAATTACAAAATGAGCGTATTCCTTCCTAAAGACGGAACCTTGTATATGGGTAGCAGTGAAAACGGGCTAGTGTTTAAAGAACCTACGACTACACCAGACAGAGAAGAATATTCAGATGATGGAGAAGCAATTAACGCATATTGGACAACTAAACTCTTTTACTTTGACCGCAGGGAATGGGAAAAGTACATTCATTACCTGTATTTCAGCGTGAAGATAAACAAAACAATCGGAGTGGATATATACTATCAAACCGACAACGGAAACGCAGAACTTGTAAAGAGTTTGGAGTTTAACACTTTCTCTTACGATAATTTTTCTTATGATAATTTTCAGTATTCCTCCCTTATCTTCCCGCCTACTAACCGTGTAAGGGTAAGGAAGAAGGGAGAATACTTTCAGGTGAAGTTTTCTAACAACACTCTCGGAGAAGGATTATCACTTTTAGATATGGTTATCATCTACGAGTTAAGAAGGCAGGTGAAGTAAAGTGGGTATTACCAAAAAGTCAGATTATACCTTTAAGCATGTAAATCAAGATACAAAACCTAATTGGAGTGCCGCACAAACGAAAGAAAAGTTTGATTCACAGGCTAATGAATTAAGAACCTATATCAACGATACCTTAATTCCCGAACTTGCAAAAGGCAATTACCAATACGCAACTTCCTCTACCGGCACTGACGCTTACGCAGTAACAATTGATGATGTAGACGCTTACACGGCAGGAATGGTAGTAAGGTTTAAAGCAGACGTAGCAAACACAGGAGCATGTACTTTAGACGTAAATTCACTCGGAGCAAAAGCAATAAAACTTGATGACGGAAGCGACCCGGAAGATGGATATATACAAGCAGGTGCAATAGTAACAGTAGTATATAATGGCACTAATTTCGTACTTTCTACACCTGGGCTTGTTGCGCATAAGGCCGATACTGCGAACCCACACAATGTTACGCCAGCGGATATTGGAGCTGTAGGTGACAAGGGCGGCGTTCCAACGATTCAGGCAGGTCTTGATGCTGACAAACCTGCTGCAGGTACAAGCGGAAGAGTATATATTGCAACTGACACAAAAATAATTTACCAGGACAGCGGCGCTGCATGGGAAAAACGTGGGGTGGTAAACTGGAATGATGTTGATGGGAAGCCTTCTTCCTTCCCTCCAAGCGCACACAAATCCACCCATGCAAGCGGCGGAAGCGATGAACTTACGCCAAGCGACATAGGGTTAGGCAATGTAATAAATAGCTTGCAAGCAGTTTCAAAAAGATTAACAGCATCAGAATTAAACAATAATACCACATTGGAAAGTGGAATATATACAAACGGCGGAGATGGTTTGCTTGATGAAACAGGAAGTCAAGCTTCTTTTGCTCCATCTGGAACTTGGTGGCATATAATTCATATGCATCATTATCACAATAACGGATATGATGCACAAATAGCAGTAAGATTAAATGGTGGCGTAGAAACATACTGGCGGAATTCATCCAGTGGTACTTGGAGTGCATGGAGAAAAATTTGGACAGAAGCTAACGACGGCGCAGGGAGCGGGCTGGATGCGGATTTAGTGAAAGGAAAAGACGGTGTATGGGAACTACAATCCGGTGAGGTAGATTCTCAATTTGCAAGTCCATCGACTTATCCACGAGGACTTACTTGGGATGGTACAAACCTCTGGAATGCTGACCCAGACACAGACAAGATATACGAACTGAACACATCAGGCACCATTCTCAATCAATTTGCAAGTCCATCGACTTATCCAACTGGACTTGCTTGGGATGGAGCAAATCTTTGGCATGCTGATTCTAACGCAGACAAAATATATGAACTCAATACATCAGGCACCATTCTCAGTCAATTTGCAAGTCCAGGGTCTTACCCTGAAGGACTCGCTTGGGATGGAGCAAATCTTTGGCATGCTGACTCAGTCGCAGAGAAGATATACGAACTGAACACAGAAGGCTCTATTCTCAGTGAATTTGCAAGTCCATCGACTAATCCACGAGGACTTACTTGGGATGGTACAAACCTCTGGAATGCTGACCCAGACACAGACAAGATATACGAACTGAACACATCAGGCACCATTCTCAATCAATTTGCAAGTCCAGGGTCTTACCCTGAAGGACTCGCTTGGGACGGTACAAACCTCTGGCATGCTGATAATGGCGCAGACAAGATATATAGAATTACACTTAAATATTATTTAGTTGCCCACTAAACTATCAAAGGAGAGATGTTTTATGTATTACAGACTTCAGATTTCAATGGAAGGGAGTAATTTTGTCTATCCTGTTCCAGATGTTAATAAGATTAAAGGCGCAAAATACCGTAAGGACATGAAAGAATGTGTTTGCTATTATCCCGAGGACATCTCGGCCAATCCCGGCGTAGAGCAGATAACCGAAGCCGAGTATGAACAGTACCCGCATTGCAGAGTTAACCTGGACAAGCAGCAGCTTCAATCTGATGGCATTGATACCGTTACAGTGACCGTTTCTTTGCCAGATGCCCTTGCTAGCGAGCAAGTAAATCTCTATGTAGATGGTGCATTGGTTGATTTTGCTATCACGGACACCAGTCAGGCAGTTTTTCAGCTGACGGCAGACAGCTCAATGGCGGGAGATATACTTGAAGTTACAGCAGAAAGCACTCACTGGCAGATAAGTGAAAAGAAATTACTGGAGGTGGTATAAGTGGCGAAAAAGCTGAAGCGGATTAAACAGAAAGGAAAGGTAAAACTGTCAAAGGACGTAAGCATAGAGAAAGCTGTTGCTGAACTGCAGGAATTGGAAGCACAGCGCAACACACAATGGAAGCCAAAACATGATTTGCGAAAACTTGATTACTCAGGCAGAATATGATGAAATAACAAGTACAGTTTAAACACCTAAAGGAGGTGTTTTTTTAATGGCAACAGTTAATAAAGAGCAACTTGTTAGAAAAGGGCGACCTGCTAGAAGAGGGAAAAGTCCAAAGTATGACCAAAAAAAACGTTCTGTTACTAACAACCGCACTAATCTTGATGAGTTAACCAACATAGCAAGAAAAACTCCACAATATAACAGGGAGAGAAACTTTTCTAAGTTAGACACACTTAATCAGATAGCACAAACTAGACGTCAACAAATGAATTCACAAATACAAGAACAAAAAAGACAAACTAGCCAACAGTATGAAAATCTTGGAAGAAGAATAAAAGAAGAAGCAGCAAATTTAGGCATGCTAAGAAGCGGAAGAACTATGAATAAATTGTTACCAGAAGTTGGTCGTGACAGAATACGTGCTTTAAATCAAATTGAACAAAACGCAATGCAACAGGCATATTCCCAGGCATTACCGGTAGCAGAATTCGGATTAGATGAACAAAGATATTTAGATGCATTAAAAAACCAACAAGCTCAAAGGCAATTTACTAATCTTTTAGATTTATATAACATAGGGCAGACACAAAGTAATTGGCAACAGCAATTTGATTTAGAGAAGGCTTTACAAGAAGCAAGTTTAACAGGTAGATACGGCGGAGAAGATACTTTGCAGCGAATAGCATTAGAAAATGAGCTTGAAAGACTAAAACGAGACCAAAGACTAAGAGCATTACAAGCATTAATGGATTATAACCTTGGAGTTGGTTCTATTACCGATGATTTACCAATGCCTAATAAATTTTATTATGGAGATACAATGGTTGACTTATTAAATAACCTCTATTAAAGGAGGTGAACAAATGGGTTATTTAGACAAATACGGTGGTAAAGAAGCGTATGCTTCTAGTCAAAGAAAAAGATATAAAAAAGCTAAGAAAAAAGGCGATAAGGATTTAATGGATAGATTAGAAAGAGATGCGAAACGAGTCGGTTATAGTCTGAGCAGTGGTTCTAGTAAAAAAAGTTCTAGTAAAAGTAATTCTAGTAAAAGTAGTAGTGATTCAACTTTTGATAGATACGGTGGTAAAGAAGCGTATGTTTCTAGTCAAAGAAAAAGATACAAAAAAGCTAAGAAAAAAGGCGATAAGGATTTAATAAAAAGATTAGAAGAAGATGCAGCGCGAGTCGGTTATAACCTAACGCATGACTATTTAGCCCCTTTTGGCGGTAGAGATGCATATATTACAAGTCAACAAAAAAGATATAATCAAGCCGTACAAGAAGGGAATCAAGAATTAATTAATCGACTTTTAGCAGATGCCGAACGTGTTGGTTATACATTGCAAGAACCAGAAATATTACCACAAATACCAAAGCCAAAAGATGCAAAAACACATACAGTTATACCTCCGCTTTACCCGCAATTCCAAGGTATGGAAAATTTTCAATATAAACAACCAAACTACAGCATTACTAGAAATCCTAATGATACTAGTTTTGTTCCTACAGCTCGAGCTAAAGATAGGTACCTAACAAATCAGATAAATCAATACAATGCAGGAGTACAAGCATATAACACTTTAATGAAACAAGCGCAAAATGCTTATAATGCAGGAATACCTTTAAATCCAATTCAGGCAGCTACATTAGGCTTAAAGGAAGGTATGACTGATCCTATAACTAGCTTGAAAAATAAATATTTGCAAGGCGAGGAGTTAACAGCAGAACAAAAGGCGATTTTAGGAATTGATGAGCCAAGTGCCGAAGAACAATTAAAAAATAGGATTGCTTTGAAAATAATGAACGGAGAACCATTAAGTATATTTGAGCAAAAATATGCAGGATTATATACTCCACCAAAAACACCTAAGCCTATTAACTACGAAAACAAAGTAGAACAAAGAATATGGCAAAAGTTTTATAATGGCGAAGAATTAACGCCTGATGAAAGAGAGATTATTGGTTTAAATGTTCAAACTGAAACATCCGATACGGATATCAGACAACAAGCAATTCAACTTGCACAAAAAGACCTTGACTGGACAACGTTAACTCCTGAAGAAAAACAACAAAGAATTAATGATTATATAAATTTATTAACTGGTGAAACTGGAACCAACATAACTGACGAAGAATTACTAGAGTACCTAAAGTAATGGGGTGATTATATGTCTGTAGAAAAACTGTATATGGCAGTTAAAACAGGCCAAATTAAAGTAGAAGATTTAAACGAAAAAGGCAAAAAAGCTTTAAGGGAATATATACAGGCAAAAAAATCACCCTTGCCAGATTACAAAGCACAAGAAGATAAAAAATGGTACGAAAAAATATTTTCACTTGCTGAACCTACGCCTAAAGGTAAATTTAACTTACCAGAAAGACAAAGAGAAAAAGTATTGCGTGAGCAACCTTATAGCACTGGTGACGCATTCCTTGGCGGTTTAATGTCAGGTATTATGTTTGGAGCAGGTAGCGACAAGTTAAGGGAAGAAATGCCGGAACATAAAACAGCAGTAACAGTTGGAGAATTAGCAGGTTCTTTGGTTCCTTTTGGTGGCGCTTATAAAGTTGCATCTAAATTAACTAAGCCTGCTTTTAAAGTTACATCTAAATTAACTAAGCCTATTGTAAGCAAAATAGGGCGTAAAGTTGCATCTAAATTAACTAAGCCTATTGTAAGCAAAATAGGGCGTACTGCGGCAACAGGAGCATTAGCAGGTGCGCAAGTAGGAGCAGGAAAAGCCGTATTAGAAGGCAAAGACGAAAAAGAAATTGCAAAAGAGGCTTTGCTTTATGCAGGAACGGGTGCTATAGGTGATGCAGCCTTAGAAGGAGCAATATTACCTATTGCTAAGAAAACAATAGGAAGGCTAATTCAAAAAGGCGTTAAGGCTTATAACTTACAAAACGCAGAAAGAGAGATAGCCAAAGATATTGGAGTTAACTTTGATAGCCTTAATGCTAAACAAAAAGCTAAAATAAGAGAGATTGCTGAAAGAGCATTAGAAGGACCAACAATTTCACAAGAAAGGTTAAATGCCCCACAAAACTTTACTTTTAGAGATTTAACAACAGAAGAGATAGTAAGTAAAGTTGTGCCCAAAAGACCGTTAGCATTGCCAGAACCAACACAAAATTTTATTTTAAATGAGATACCTCATAAAGTCCGTAATAAATCATATGGTACATTAAAACGCTCAAAATCTGAATTAGAAAAAGCTGAGCAAGCACTCAAAGAAGGAATAGAAACTGCTCAAAACTATGTAAAACATCAAGATATATTAGCGGCTTATCCACCAGGAACAACAATTGAAGAAGCATATGCCGATATTCAAAAAAATACAGGAGTTAATCTATTTGATTTAGTAAGCAATTATGAGAAAGCATTACAAAAATATTCTACACCATTAAGAGATTTGCCTAAAATTGGTGCAGAAAAAATACGCTTAGCGCATATTGCAGGAATTAAAGAACCGTCAATATTAACAAAATACGAAAAACCTCTAGAATTTAAAAAATTAATCCCAAAACCCCTTGAACAATTTAATCCATTAGTTACAAAAGAGCCACAACTTGAACCGTTAAGATTTAAGAAAACCATAGAAGTACCCAGGACAACAGCAAAACAAGTAGCAGTAACTAAAGAACCTATAAAAATCGAAAAGATCGAGACTATAAATAAGCCTGGTAAATCAGAAATTAAATTCAAAGGGGAATTAAGGGATATAAGCGGATGGGAAGGTTATTCTACTGATGTATATAGAAACTTTAGAAAAGTATTCGGTAAAGGATACGATAAAATTAAAAAGACTATATTAGACCCATTTGACAAAGCAAAAGAAGCAAATGTAGATATGCAAAAATACTGGACAGACAAACTTAAAAAAGAAGTAGTAGACAAACTAGGAATTAAAAAAGGCTCAGAAAAATCTAAATTAGTACAAAGATACGGCGAAGGTAATATGAGCCTTGAAGAATTAAAGAAGCTAAGGCCTGATGATTGGAAAGATATAGTTGAAGCAGATAAATGGTTTAGAAAAGCATACGATCAATTATTAGATGAAGTAAACGAAATAAGAAAGAAAATATATCCAAACAACCCTGAAAAAATAGTACCTAAACGTAAAAACTATTACAGGCACTTTAGAGAAATGTCAGACACAATTGAAGGAGTTAAAAACCTATTTGATACACCGGCAGCAATTGACCCTAGTCTAGAAGGTATTTCGCCATATACTAAGCCTAAAACAAGATTTGCAAGTTTTATGCAGAAACGAGGTTTAGGACCATATAAAGAAGATGCTGTTGGAGGATTTTTAAATTATATTCCTGCTGCCAGTTATGCCAAGCATATTGACCCTCATATTGGCGCATTTAGAAACTTGGCAAACGAATTAGCAGAAAGCACAAAAGCTGGAGAATTGAATAACTTTATCCGATTCTTAAATAATTTCGCTAATGATTTAGCAGGAAAAACTAATCCTGCTGATAGGTTTATACAAGAGGCATTCCCAGATATTAAGCTAGGTAAACTTAAAATTGATGGCAGGACCGGATTTAGATTATTAAATAAACTTAATAGTAGAATCAAAGCGAATGTGATCTTAGGTAATGTAGGATCTGCATTATCTCAGCTAAGTAACATTCCCCAGGGTATCGCATTTGCTAAACAAGACAGTATTCCAGGCTTATACAAAACGTTGAGAACAATAGCAACAGATAAAAGCGCCTCTAACATTTCACCATTTTTAAAAGAAAGATTCAGCAGTAAACTATATAGGCAATTTGATAATAAGACTTTAGAAAATGCTAAAAACCTTGCTGTAGCATTACTAGAGACTGTTGACCGAATAGGTTCGGAATTCATCTGGAATTCAGCATATCAAAGAGCAGTAAGACAAGGAATAGATAATCCCATAAAATATGCTGATGATGTTACTAGAAGATTAGTAGCCGGTAGAGGTATTGGAGAAGTGCCTCTCTTACAAAAGTCAAAAATGACTCAATTGATTATGCCTTTTACGTTAGAAGTATCTAACCTATGGAAAGTACAAAAAGACTTTTTAAAAGAAAAAGATTTTGGAGCATTAATTACTCTTTATATGGCAGCTTATATGTTTAATAAGGCCATGGAAGCAACAAGGGGTACTGGTGTTGTATTTGACCCTATAGACGCCATAATTGATGCTTTTAGTGATGAAGAAAAAACACCTTTAGAAAAAGCCGGTAGACTTGCAGGAGAAGTGTTATCAAACGTACCATTAGGGCAAGCAGCAGCAAGTATATATCCGCAATATGGATTTGATTTTTACGGATATAAAATGCCAACTCGAAAAGATTTCTTTGGTGAAGAAGATCCTACTAGATATGGTACCGGTGTACTTGGAGTATTTGGAAAAGGATTGCAGGACCCCGTTACTAAAATGCTATTGCCATTTGGTGGTTTACAAGTAGGAAAGACATTAAAATCTGCTGATGTAATTAAAAATAAAGGAGCATATACTGACAGAGGAATTACAGGAGTATTTAAGCCATTAACTGATGAAAATAAGTTAAAATATCCCATTCAAGTTACACCACGTAATGTATTACAAGGAATGTTATTTGGACCTTCCGGTTTTAAAGAAACTCAAAATTATTACAATAATGAACGTAGGCCATTAAGCGAAAAACAAACTAAGAAATGGAAAGTATTATCCGACAAAGGCTTAAATAGTGACTTGTTTTATGAGTTAACAATGAAGAAAAGAGAACTTAATACACTTGAAAAACAGGCAAAAGACATAATTAAAAATAAAAAACTAACTAAAGAAGAAAAACAAAAGGAACTTGAAAAATTACGAATCAAAAAGTTAAAAATAATTCAGGAATTACGGAAAATTAAACAGCAATCACAAAAATAAAGGGGCTTAATAAGCCCCTTTATCACATGTAATCAATAAAATCACTTCTAATATTACTGTTGTTGTCGTCATCATCAGGGTTGGCAGGGTACGGAGTTTTGAAGATTTGATATAAAGCTTTTGGCAAGTCATAGAATATAGTTTTAATACCAAAGATAATGTATATTACACCAATTGTGTATATTATAATATTCATCAATATTTCTAACATGTTCATTATCCTTTCTTTTTCTTTTAACAATAACCAATTACTGCCTGTCCTGTCAATAGAAAGGAAGTGGATTAATGTATGAAGAAATAATTAAACTTGCTTCTAATCAAGGTATATGGGCTTTGTTGTTTGTTTTTCTTTTACTTTATGTATTGCGTGAAACATCTAGAAGAGAAAAGAATTACCAGGCTATAATAAATAAACTTAGCGATAAATTAGATATAGTAGAATTTATTAAAAAAGACGTAGAAGAAATAAAAGACTGGATAAGTAGGTGAGAGCATGAAAGTAGAAGCGAAGCCTCAAGATGCAAAGCTTTTGTATTTTGAAAAACCTACAGACTTAAAGAGTATCAAGTCCGGCATTGTAATAAATGGCGGATTTTTTATGGAAATAAAACAGTATCTTTAGTAATAATCACTGGATTATGGGTGTATTAGCTACCAGTCTGATTACCTTAGCTACTTTAATGCTAAAGGGGTGATTGAGTGAGGTTATGCGTATATGATACCCCTATACCTGATATGGAAGGTGTTACAAAGGTAGGAGACCATTCTATAGATAAGGGTATCCACGGCTATGTTGTCAATTACATAGCACGTCAGAAACATAAGGGAGAGCAGTTCGCTTATTCTGACTATAACAGCGGTGGTTTTGAAGCCTGTCTAGAATGGTGTATTGAAAATAATATAGACGTACTCAATATAAGCAAAAATATGTTTAAGGTTAAAAGTAGAGATGAAGCACTACAAAAAGCACTAGACAAAGGAATTATCATAGTAGCAGCAGCAGGGAATAACAGTCAAGAAGATGTTGTATGGCCGGCAGAGGATGAAAGGGTAATAGCAGTAGGAGCATATAATCCTGAAACAAACGAAATAGCAGGCTATTCAAACTATGGAAAAGAGATAATTACCGTAGCAAAAGGTGAATGGTCTATCTCTACTGTAAGTGGTACTCCTTATCATGGTTACGGAACTAGTTACGCCAGTCCTGTTATAGCAGGATACTTGACTGAATGGAAAAGGATAACCGGTGGAACAAGAGAAGAAGCAGTCGAATTTATCAAACGCAACTGTAAAGATATAATGCTACCGGGAAAGGACAAATACAGTGGTTACGGCCTTTTTCAGTGGAAAGGGGTTGATGTTTTGAATAGACCTGAAAAGATTATTATTCACCATTCATTCACCGAAGATACTTTACTCAAAGACTACAACGCAATTAAGCGATATCATACAGAAGTAAAGGGTTGGAGCGATATAGGTTATCACTGGGTACTAGAAAATGTTGCAGGTAGGTTGCACTGGATACCCGGCAGAGATGAGAAAAGAGAAGGAGCACACACTATAGGAATGAATGATAAATCTATTGGTATTTGTGTTGTAGGTAACTTCGATAAAGAAGTGCCTTCTGATGAAATATATAAAGAAGTAGCAAAGAAGTGTAAAAAATTAATGCAGAAATACAACCTTTCAGTAGATGATATAGAACCGCATAGAAAGTATGCTGGTTATAAAACTTGTCCGGGTAAAAACTTCGATATAGACAAGGTAAAAGAATATATACAGTATAAAACAATCAAAACTGATGTTGCTCCTTTCATCAAAGATGGACGCACCTTTTTACCAGTGCGTTTTTTTATTGAAGCTTTCGGCGGAAGGGTAGATTGGAAAAGTGATACGCAGGAAGTAATTTGTTACCTAAGCGGTAAGAAAGTAACTATGCAAATTGGAAGTAAGGAAATAAGAATCGAGGAGGTCTAAAACATGCTTGACGGACTTGCTGCAACCTTAGTTACGCTTTTTATTTTAGCGGGAGTAGCTGAAATCCTTGTTGAAGTAATAAAAGGCTGGCTGGGAAAGTTGAAGCCTCTGACAAAAGAGGTTAAGACATACATCGCCCTGGTTGTTTCTATCACTATCGGTGTTTTGTATGCAGTGCAAACAGGTACCAGCTTATTAATATTACTAGGTTTTTCTGTGAAATGGCCAATAGTTGATATTATTATGACCGGTTTGTTTGTAGCAGCTGGAAGTAAGACTATTTATAAATTATTTGATTTGTTAACTGGATGGAAAGATTTGATAGATAAACGGACATAATAAAAATACAAATACCCGATACACTTTTAAAGCACTCTGGTTATTATATTGAAAAAAAGTAGTAAAAGGCATAAAGATAATAAGATACCCACAAAAAATCAGGTTGGACGTGAAATACCAGGATATTCTCTGAATAAAAAAGGATAAAAGTTTTATAAATCAATTACGAACAGCCAAATTACCGGTCATGAAATGGTTGCTTAATGATACAAATGCTCTTCGAAAACTAAAGATATTAATCTTAACCGACCCTTAAGTTTTTCTAATCAGGCTACCTTAGGTGGTGTCAAGGGTGCGAAGCAGGCGTTAGCTCTTGCTCTTGACACCATAAGAAATAAGGCAAAAATAAAAAGCCCTCACCGGGCTTAAAATATTTTTTTATATAAATTTATTCTAATTTGATTTAAAATTATATATTTCTTATCATTTCTTCTCTATAATAAGCATAATCTGCTAATTCATTATAATTATACTCTGGATCATCATCCCACGCTCTTTTGTACCTGGGATTTTCATAACTACTATCATCATCTAAAATGCTGACAGCAAAACATTCCCAGCGAGGCAACCCTCGTCCACCGCAATATTTAATTGTTACTATATCACCTATGCTAGCATGATAAATTGTAGTTGCGCTATGGTTAGCTTTAACAGTTAATTTAGGTTTTGAAAAGGTATCTTTTTCATGATTATATTTTCTTACATATACTTCACAATACAGTGGTTGTGGTGGCGTTATAGTTAGCCTCGCTTGCTCGCCAAAATATTTTTTGTCCAAATCAATCAAAAATTTTTCTTGTAATTCTTTCATTCTTTCTTTTTTCATTTTAAATCCTCCTTAAAATATTTTTTTATTTGCCGAGCTAGGAACCCGGCGAGGTTAGAATATTGGAATATATTCTCCATCCTCGCAGCAGGGATAAAGCCCTGCTTTAAAAATTATAACCAAATTTTTGGTTGAATTCGTTAATATCAAAGTTGGTAGGAAGAAGACTGTTGACTTCTGCAAGATTTTCACTGTCATTTTCTGTTGTGTTATCGGGATCAACAAATATAAATTTATCTTGATCCCATTCTGTCTCTGGTAATTCTTCAAGAAGTGAATTAATTTGATTATATAATGTCATTTTATCCCTCCTTTCTTGTCTTTTTCCTTCTTCCTTCCTCCTCACCTATTGAAGATGAAGAGGAAGCAGGAAGGAAACTCCTGCTTGTTATTCGACTGTAATTTTAAAAAATTCGGGTTTGTAAATATTCTGCATTGTATTTGCGAATACATTTGCATTACTTTGGCTTCTAATAGTTCCTAATAATGTTTTGTCTCCTTTTCTACAAGTTAAACTTGCATTTTCTTTTATGCATTCGGCAAATACTTTATAATTGATTTTTTTTGGCATGTGATAACCTCCTATTAAATTTAAATTATTTCTCGCAAAATAGAATTTAAATCACTTTTTAAGTTATATAAAACTCTATCAAGTTTATTGTCTAGCTGTTTTTTAGTCAATTTATTATAATCAAGTTCGGTTGCTAGTTTGTATTCTTTTAGAGTATAATAATTTTCTGGATCAAATAAATAAGGATTAATGTTATAAATATTGTTGTAAATAAAATCTTTAAGTTGGTTAACTTTAGTTTTATGCATTGCTTTTATTCTTGTGGTTTTAGGAAATTTTTTCAGTTTGTTAATTGCTATTTGAATTTCGTTATAGTCGTACATTTTATCCCTCCTTTTGAAAAATCAGTAATGACTGTTATTACTGTCTTATAGCAGGTCATGAAAATAGAATTATTCAAAGCGACCATATTTAATGTAATTATCAATCGCTCGCTTAGCATCTTGATTGATTATTTCAATTTTGTCGGCTTTATCCCAATTCCAGTATGCATTTCGTATGGCATCTTCCTTATCTTTTCCTCTTATTTCATCATAGTATGTTTCTTCCGGCAATACACCATCAGCAGGAAAATGCACTTTTACTTTATACCACTTTATAGACATTTACAGTCACCTTCCTTTTGCCAAATTTCAAATTTTTTATACAACATATTATTATCCTCCTTAAAATATTTTTTTTATTTGCCGGGCTAGGAACCCGGCGAGACTAGAATTCTGGAATGTATTCTCCATCCTCATTTTTATAGATACGGAGAGAATCGTTGAAAGCAAAATATTTTTCCTCTTCTTGCTCATCCTGGAACCATTCAGTCCAGTAGGCGGCAGCCAACTGATGATCTCCAATTATGTGAGCAAATTCTTGGAAATTTTTAATTTCAATCATGTTATTATCTTCCTCCTTTAAATAATTTTTTAAATAATTTTCAAGAGCTCTGATAACAATTTCTTGCTGCGCAATCTCAGTTTTCTTTGCTAATTCTTCTAGCTCCTGAGCGAGTGCCCAGGGAAGCCGGAAATTTTTTTGGGCAAGTGGTTCGGCCATAAAAATCACCTCCTTAGTATTTTTTTAAGAGTTTGTGGAGTTCTTTTTCCTCCTTGATTTGTTGATTTTATTATAACAAGCCAGCTAGCAAGTGTCAAGGTTTTTTAGAAAAAAATTTAAAAAAAATAAAATTCCGCTATCCATTGCGAGAGAAGGGAAAGAGCGGATGGAGAGAAAAAAGAGAGAAAAAATTTAAAAAAAATTTGGAAGGAGGAGGGCAACAATGGCAACTACTAAAAAAGAAGCATTATGCTAGAGCCTTTGATTGGAGAGGGATAGAGCTTAGTAAAGTCATTAGTTTTCGAACAGACAAAAGAGGTTTTAGGCAGTTTAGAGAATGGGCAGAAAAGATTGCCAGGGACGAAGGCAAGAATAAAATCATCGTAGGTATGGAGCCAACAGGGCATTACTGGTTCACTTTTGCGGCGGATATAAATAATAATGGCATGATGGTGGTGCAAGTAAATCCGTATCACGTCAAGCAATCTAAAGAATTGGACGATAACACACCCAGCAAAAATGACCGCAAGGATCCAAGAACCATAGCGATGCTTGTAAAAGATGGAAGATACTTAATTCCATACTTTCCAGAAGGTAAATATGCTGAAATAAGAAAAGCCTATGAAATTAGAGAAAGCCAGCTTAAGAAAATTTGGGCCGTAAAAAATCGAGTCCAAAGATGGCTTGATATTTACTTTCCAGAGTTTACACAAGTTTTTAAAAGCTGGGAAGGAAAGACAGCACTAATGACACTTGAGAAATTTCCCACTCCGATAAAGATACTAGAACTTGGCGCAGAAAAGATATTGACTATTTGGAGAGAAAAAGTAAAGCGTGGAGTAGGCATTAAAAAAGCCCAAGCGCTTGTGAAAAAAGCAGAAGAATCCGTAGGGATACAGACCGGGCTTGAAATGGCAGAATATGAGCTTAAGTGTATACTTCAAGAATATCATGCAATACGTAACGTATTGGAAAAAACAGAACAGAAACTAAAGACAATAGCAGTATTAATTCCCGGAATAGATAAAATCTTGAGCATAAAAGGGATAGGAATAATTACTGCTGCAGGTTTTATTGCAGAAGTTGGTGATTTATCACGTTTTAGTCATCCAAAGCAGATTATAAAACTTGCAGGACTTAATGTACGGGAAAATAGTTCCGGAAAGCATAAGGGACAAACCACAATAAGCAAACGTGGTAGAAAGCGCTTAAGAGCACTACTATTTAGGGCAATATTGCCGTTAGTAGCGAAGAATGAAGTGTTCAAACAATTGCATGAGTACAATACTACAAGGCCAGTAAACCCGTTAAAAAAAATGCAATCACTTATCGCATTATGCGGAAACTGATCAGAATAATATATGCACTGATGACTAAAGATGGTGAGGACTTATTTTTGGAATGGAGAAATTCTAAGAATAAGAGAGAAAAACAAAGAATATTAAAGATTATAGAGGGAGTTGTTTTCATGGGTGGAGAAAAGGTAAAAGTATATACTACTCCAACATGACCGCACTGTACAACGGTGAAAGAGTTTCTTTCTAAAAAAGGTATTGAATATCAAGAATTTGATGTTGCGAAAG
>Ga0182240_100092_pt1 | contig 43072 bp, 43 predicted proteins | sample hydfrates4_PW_90_FD_145594 | JGI IMG/M metagenome (GOLD analysis project Ga0182240, IMG submission 145594) | Subsurface microbial communities from deep shales in Texas, USA - hydraulic fracturing test 4_PW_90 | ecosystem: Environmental > Aquatic > Deep subsurface > Shale gas/oil reservoir >...
CTTTAATAATAGCTATATTAAGAAATTTGACCACAATATAAAATCAAGGGGTTTTTGAGGTGAAGCGAAAAATGGCAAAAAAATAAAGCCTGTACTTTCAAGGCTTTGAGATTTTTCGAATGTACTAAGAATATATGTTTGAGGGGAAGGGTTGTTCCAGCTCTCGCAAAGTCGGCCAAAGTGCTACCTTAGAGCAGCTCAACTGCCCGCTGCTTGTCCTCCCGGCTGGTGTTGACGTAGAACCGGGCCGTGGTCTGGACGCTGGCGTGGCCGGCCAGCATGGCCACCGTGGAGAGTGGCACGCCCCGCCTCACCAGGCGGGTGCAGAAGGTGTGGCGGAACTTGTGGGGCTTCATGGTGATGCCGAGGATTTTGCCGTGCTTTTTGAGGAGGCGGTTGACGGTGTTCTTGTCCATCCTGCCGGCCCGCTGGGTAAGCAGGAGGAACTGGCTGTCGCGGTGCCTGCTCTCCCTGCGGTCGGTCCCAAGGTACTCCCTTGCGGCCTCTACCACCTCGGCCCTGAGGGGCACCTCCCGGTGCTTCCCGCCCTTGCCCACCACCCTCAGGGTCAGGGCGGAGAGGTCGACGTCCTGGAGCCTGACCGAAACCAGCTCCGAGACCCTGACGCCGGTGTAGATAAGCAGGGTGACCACCAGGGCGTCCCGGGAGCTGCACCTTTTGCGGTCCTGGACGTGGAAGAGGATTCTCTCCACTTCCTCGTCTGAGAAGACCTCCACCTGCCGCTCGGACCCCAGGGCCACCTTGACCCTGTCCTTCCCGGGGTGGACGACGACGTCCGGGGTCGCACCGGCCTCGTTGAGGAAGAGGTTGAAACAGCGCAGGCTGTTGACCTTCTTGTTGACGGTGTTGGCGAGGAGGCTGGCCCCGGAGAGGTGCTTCAGGTAGGTTGTGACCTGGAAGCGTGTGAGCCTCCCGTCGAAAACCGTGCCCTTGGACTCCAGCCAGGCCAGGAAGGCCTGAACGTCTCCTGTGTAGGAGGCCACGGTCTTCGGGCTCTTGCCGTCGGCAACTAGGTGTTGCCGGAACTCTTCGATGAAGTCTGTTTTGCTCACGGTTTTTTGTCCCTCCTTTGCAAATTTTCCTCAAAAACAGAGAAAGGCCCAGGGGGAGGTTTTCCCCCTGGGCCGTGGGTTGGACCACTTTGGCAGCAATCGCCCGTTTTCAGGGGCGATGTGGTGGCCTCCGGGCGTTGTCTCCCGCAGGCGAACTCGTTGCAGAATTCCAATTCTTCGACCAGTTTCCGGTTGCCTTTTTGCGCGGAATTCCTTGGCTTGCCTGGAAAGACCGTTTTGACGTTCGGGTGGACGGAGTTTCTCGACGAGTTTGGGCGGCTTTTTCCGACCAGTTGGCGGTAGCCTGTCCCTGGCCGGGTCAACGAAACCGTTTTGGAAACGTTTCGGTTTAGGCTGCTTGCTGGGAAAGGCGGGCCAACCACGCAACTGTGGTTGGCCCCGGCTGGCGTCCAAACTTCCCCTCCAAAGGTTTGTCACACTCACTTGTAGTACTTGTTGAGGTACTGCCTCAGCGCCGCGTTGTAGAGGGCGGTGACACCTACAACCCGGCCGGAATCCCGCAGGCGCTGCACCCTCTCGTGCAGCTCGTTCTCAAGGTAGGTGGTCACCCGGGTGTAGCGGTCCTCGAAGCGCTCCCTCCTGGGCGGCACGGGGTTGGCCTCCTTCTCCTCCGCGGCCTGCTGCGGCTCCTTTCCCCGAGCCGGGAACTTGAGCTTCGGCCTCTTCCCTCCGCCGGGCTTGTCTGACCCAACTCGCTCTTCCGGCTCTCCCGCCCCTTGGGCCTGGCACTGCTTCTTCTCCAGTTCGGCCTGCAGCTCCGGGCTGAGGATTTTCCTGGACCTCTTTTGTTGTTCGTGCACTTCCATCACTCCCGAATTGTTTTTTCGTGGCCAACTTGAAAGGTGGGCGTCGGTTTCGCCCGCGTTTCGGTTATGTATTTGTTTCGGTTTCGGGGGTGGAAAACGCCAAAAATCCCTGCTTCATGCGCCGGGAAACGGAAAAGAGGCCCCAGGATTGACCTGAGACCTCTTGATGGTTGATGTTTATTACCGCAGGAGCTGCAGCACGCCCTGGGGCAGCTGGTTGGCCTGGGCCAGCATGGCCTGGGCGGCCTGGGAGAGGATGTTCATCTTGGTGAACTCCATCATTTCCTTGGCCATGTCCACGTCGCGGATGCGGGATTCGGCTGCTGTTAGGTTCTCAGCTGATGTGCCGAGGTTGTTAACTGTATGTTCTAAGCGGTTTGCGTAAGCGCCTAATTTTGAACGCTCGGCGGAAACAGTTTCGATGGCAGATTGAATGGTAGTAATAGCCGCATCAGCAGCTGTTTGAGTTGAAACATCAACACCACCAACAGTAATCTCTTGACCATCAGTAGGTGAAGCTGTCAATGTTAGTAACGTATTACCTTCTGCATCAACGAAAGTACCAGCAGTAGTAGAATCAGTTGCTACTGTATCTCCATTTGAATTTAATAATGCGGAATTAGTAGCATCATAGGTATATGTTCCAGCCTCTAATCCCTCATTTGTAATAACAGCAGTACCTGTAACTGTTGTACCACTACCGCTTACTACTATTGTACCAGAATCTACAGCTTCACTAAAAGCAACCGAGTCATTGCCCCAAGCACTACCGTCACCATCTGTACCATTACCAACCCATGTTACTCCATTGTCTGACGTTGTTGCAACTACATTTCCATTTGAATCCTTGAGATCCGTTCCATCAATAGTGTATGTCCCATCAGTCAAATCTAAAGTAGTATCCGGTGTATTAGTTCCTGTTAATTCCATTTTGGCGTCTCCAACTACATTAAGGGAAGCACCACGCATATCACTAACTTGTAGTTCAATATTTTGGCTTTCATTAGCACCTATTTGGAACGTACCAGTAAATGTGCCATCAAGCAAATTCTGTGTATTGAACTCAGTGTTATTGCCAATCCGTGAAAGTTCTTTAGAAAGCTCATCTACCTCTTTTTGAATCTCAGCGCGATCAACAGAAGTATTAGTATCGTTAGAAGATTGAATAGCTAGTTCGCGCATACGCTGAAGAATGCTATGTGTTTCGTTCAGCGCCCCTTCAGCGGTTTGAATCAGCGATATACCATCCTGTGCGTTTCTGGTCGCCTGTTCCAACCCGCGGATTTGTCCCCGCATCTTTTCGGAAATAGCTAGTCCGGCAGCGTCATCAGCCGCGCTGTTGATGCGAAGACCTGAAGATAGCTTTTGTAGTGACTTCTGTTGCAAGGTGTTGTTTACACTCAACTGACGATACGTATTCAACGCCGCAATGTTGTGATTAATCCTCACGAATCATTCCTCCTTGAAAATATAATTTGCATCCCTGCATTTTAAGAATCCACGGTGGCCACCATGGGATAAAGTTTCCTACACTTTTCTATTCGTCTCGGCATGTGGGTAACTTTAGAGTTTGGCAAAAAAATCTTTCAGTAAATCCACCGTTGTGTTGTCGTTTATGGCCGCGGTGGTGTTTTCCTTTTTGACGTCTTGGTACAGTTCGGCCCGGAGGATGGTGATGTTTTTGGGGGCGTCGATACCGATTTTTATAGCGTCTTCTCCTATTTCCAGTATGGTTATCTTAATATCATTTCCCAGCATTATTTCCTGGTTTTTCTTGCGGGTGAGGACCAGCATTACAGCCCCTCCCCGCCGCAGGCCTTTTCTTCTTGCTGTTTTGTTTCTTTGGCTCCGGGAAAAAGGTAATGTTTTGTTGTGTACGGTGACCCGTTGAGGATTACCTGTTTGGCCTTGTTTTGCCCGGTATTGATTACGATGGGCGCCACAAGGTTGGCGGTGGCGCACCCGGGTTTGTTATGGGGTACGGTAATGGTGGTTAATACCAGGGCATCAGCGGGATTTTCCAGCTGCAGGTATTTAAGATCCGGTTCCGGAATTTCCACGGAATAGCCTTTGAAATATTGAAAGGGGTCAATTACCAGGAGGGCTATCTCGGGTTTGTCCGCCGATTGCAGCCACTGAATGTGTTCCGATTTTTCCACCGGGAGGATGAAGAAACGGTGCAGTTTTTCAAAGCCGGGCAGGCCGGCGGGGAAAGAGATTATTTTTTCATCGTCTATTTCCAGAGTGCCAAAACGGGTGGTTTTTACTTGCAATGACGGCAGCTCCTTTCGAAGTTAACTGGTTTCATCAGGGTTAACTAAAAGGTGACCTTTTATTAAAAGGTCACCGGTGGTAACGAGTTTTATTAGTGTTTCTAAAAGTATTCGTCAATAATCATTCCTATATTTTGATCCATTCCCTGTAAAAGTTTTGGCAGTTCCTCCGGGGTTACTTCCCGGTTATTGCCGTTTTGAGTGTTGTTGATGATCACTGCGGTTGATTCTTCATCATTTTTTACGGAAAACTCCAAAGGCAGGTTGTGTGCTTGGGCGTTTTCATTTAGTTTTTCCACGGCTTTATTCAGGGCATTTATGCTTAGTAGGGTTCCTGCTTCCTGCTGCTTAACGGCCTTTTCGGTACCGTCGGGCTTTTGGATCTGCCTTTCCCGGGCCTGCCTGGCGGTAACATCATCGTGAGTGACCATTCCCTGGAGGCCGCCGTCTCCTATTTTCACCGGTAATCACCTCCCTATCTGAGGAAGTTCAGTAAGCTTGTTTGCAACATATTTGCCCCTGCGGAAAGGGTTGTTTGATATGTAAGTTGCTGCTGCGCCAGGTCAATGCTCAGCCGGGCAATGTCAGCGGATTGAATGTCCTGCATAACCTGGGAGAGTCTTATCTCCTGGCCCAGCATTTGTTCCTTAACCGCTTCGAAATGACGGGTGCGGGCACCTATACCTACACGGTTTTCCAGTACATGGTCCAACTGGTTTTGAATTTCACCGATAAAATCGCTAACTTCACTTGCTTCCCCATCATTGAGTAAATTTCTTAATTTGAACAGCGTATCGAATAAACCCATTTTCTCTGTGGATTCCGGAAGGTTATTTTCGTCCGGGGTGCCGTCACTTACGGTGGCGCCTGTTGGGTCGTCAACCACTTTATTGATAAAACCAAATATTCCAGGGATATCTCCGGAATCTCCCGGCACATCATTGTGGGCTGTATCGCCTGTGGTAACTGCTACTCCCGGGGCATGAACCGCATAGTTGGCACCGTTGGCAATTTCCCTTTTAATGGGGAGGTCGTCACCATGGTAAGTGATAATATCAGTACCTTCCTTACGCTCAAAAGGTGGGTGGGCATTTCTACGCCCTGCAAAAATGTACTTGCCGCCTGCGGTGGTGTTGGCAATGTCCACCACCTGGTCAATAAGTTTGTCCACCTGCTCCCCCAGTGCTTGCATATCCGATTTTTCCAGGTGGCCGTTGGCCCCCTGTACGGCCAGTTCGTTGGCCTGAGCCATTATATCACCCAACGTGCCCAGGGCGGTGTCGGTGGTGTACAAGTAAGTCAAGCCATCATCTATATTCTGGGTATACTGTTTATTAATCTCCCGTTGCGCCTTAACTGCCATGAGACGACTGATGTCAGTGGGGTTATCACTGGGGCGCAGTATCGTTTTACCGGTGGAAATCTGCTCCTGGGTGCGGGAGAGTTTACTCAGGTTGTTTTGTATATGTTGTTTAAGGGCGTTTCCCATCATTTGGTTTGTTACACGCACAAGGCACTCTCCTTTCTACGTTTTAGACTGCCATGCGGTTGATTAAGGTGTCTAAAATGCTGTCCATAACATTCATTACTCTTGCCGATGCCTGGTAGCCATACTGAAACTGGATGGTACGGCTTAATTCTTCATCAAGGGATACTCCTGAGACCGATTCCTGCAGGCTGGTAATCTGTTCTAATATTGCCTGCTGGTTACTCTGCATATCCTGGGAGGATTTGGTTTGCGATCCAACGGTGCTTATATAACCCTGGTAAAAGCTTTCTATGGTATGCCCGTCGCCTGTATCAAAGGCGTTGTCGGAATTGAAGAAGTTATCACCGGAGAGGCCGATTATTTCTATTTCATATTCCCGGCCGGGTTTTGTGGAAGACACAAAGAACTCCCAGTTGCCATCACCATCCTGTTTAAGACCGGCTATTAAATCCATCCCATTTTCCTGGGCACCGTTATTTATTTCGGTGATAAGCTCTGCGTAAGATACATTTGACGGGTCAAAAGTAATGTCAAAAGATTGGGAGTTTTGCTCTACCGTTACTGTTGCCGGTGATACTAAATTATTAAAATATATACCTATTTTAGCTTCCAGAATATCCTCTTTAACTTTATCATCTATGCCGGTTAATTCATTCCCTGTACTATCGGTGCTCCATACGGAAACAAAAGTTTCATTTCTTAAACGGGCCACATCCAGGGCTTCAGTACCGTCCAATTGGCTTGAATCCTCAATCAGCGTGCTGTTAACATATATTTGGCCTGCATTTCTGGCTGAGCCGTGAACGGAATTGCCGTTGGAATCTTTAAACTGCCAGAAGTTCGGTGGACCGATTTTGGGATCCGGGTTATATACCATGTTTACCACATCTCCCAGCGAACGGGAAAGTTGATTCAATTTATCAATAAAAGTATTGTTTTGCTGCCAGGCTGACACCGCCCCCAGCAGGCTTCCTTTACTTATCTCAAGTACATTGCCATCTGTAAGGTTTATAGTTTTTTCGTTTATGCCATTCATTGTACTTTTTAACGTGATAATATCGCTACCGGTAGCAATCACTTCAAGGTTGGTAATCTCTTGCCCCGGTTCCACCAGGGACAGAGCACCGTTGAACATACTAACCTTGACAGCCCCGTCACCGGTGCCTGTAACTTTAATGGGGCCGAACTCCGCCAGTTCATTCAACAACAAATCCCTTTTATCCAGAAGGTCGTTGGGTTGCCTACCTTCGGCCTTGACGCGCACTATTGATTCATTGAGATTGGTAATCTGCTTGGCTAAATCTTTCACTTTCGTTACCTGGTCGAAGAGCCTTCCACCTTTTATTTGATTAGTGCCGGGAGCAATGTCGTTTAGTATGCTTTTGCCAACATTTTGCAGTTGGCCGTGGGTATCGCGGAAGAGACGTGCCAGTTCCTTCCCCGATTCCACCACCGCCGCCATAATGCCGGTGTCCTGGGGAGTATTGTTAAGGTCTTGCCAATCGCTGAAGAAGTTCAGCAGAACTTCCTGTATGCCCCTGCCGTCCGGCTCGGGAAAAATTGATTCTATTTGTTCCATTATTTCCGCCCTGCTTGACCAAAAACTTTCAGAGGAAGTGGAATCACGCACCTGGGTGTCCAGGTATTCGTTTCGAATACGTCTTACTTCATTTATTTCTACCCCTGACCCAAGCTGCCCGGGGGCGGTGCCGGAATTGGCTCCGGGGGCCGGGTAGGGGATACCGGATTTATGCACCGCTTCCTGGCGACTGTACCCGGGGGTGTTGGCGTTGGCTATATTATGCCCCGTTACTTCCAGGGATTTTTGATGAGCCTGAAGTCCCCGCAGGGCGATTTCCAATCCGAAAAAAGTACCGGGTGAAGACATAGCTTTACCACCTTCGTCTAAAAATTGAGGATATTATTATACGGATTTATTTAATCTGGAAATGCTTTTGGGTGTTTTGTTCAAACTACCGTCTTTGGTATAACCCACTTCGGTTTTTGGCTGCAGCAGGTCAAGCATAAAGTTTGTAAACTGCAGAGCCCGGCCCGCCAGCGCCTGGTTAAGGCTGTTTATTTCCTTCAGCCGCTCGGTGTTCTTTTTCAGTGAAGCTTTGATATTATTCAGCTCCAGCGCTGTCTTTTCCGGGGCATAGGGCACCAGATCTTTAAGGGAGGATTCCCGGGGCAGCCCCAGCTCCCTTTCCAGGGATTCCTGTACCTGTATGCGATCCTTTTCCATGGTTGCCAGTGTTCCGGAAAGTAAAGCCTGCTTTTCCGTAAATTGCTGCAGGCTTTGGGCATCATTTCTGCGCAGGCACAGGGTTTGCTCTTCGGCTATGGAAATAAGCTGCTCCACGATTTGTTTCTGGCGCTGCAGCAGGTTATACAGTTGTGAGAATTGCTCCTTTACTTCCATGGTTATTACCTTCTCATAAACTATTTATCGTTTATAATTCCCCGGGCGATCTTTTCCGCTGAAGGCTTGTAAGTGCCGTCCTGTATCTTTGCCTTCAGGGACTGCACCAATTCCTCTCTGACCTCGGGGTGCTTTTTCAGTTCCCGGAGGTACAGTGAAATATCCCGGGCCTCCCGGGATATTTCTATCCGGTCGCTTTTTCCGGGAGTGCCGGAGGCAGAGGGTGATTTCCGGTCGTCCTTTACTATGTTCGCCCGGTTTTGATATGTTTCCAGGGCCTTTATTCCATTGGGATTTATTTTCATGGTACCGACCTACCTTCAAGTGCATTTTAACCTTATAACTCTATTCGTCGGTATACCACATAGACTTTATACTTTTTTTAAAATTTCCCTTGCAATTTGCGGCAAAGGCACCACTGCCGCCGCCGCGCCGGACTCCACTGCGGCTTTGGGCATACCGTATACCACGCAGGTACTTTCATCCTCGGCTATAGTATATGACCCGGCCTGTTTTAGAAGCGCCAATCCCTTTGCCCCGTCTTTGCCCATGCCTGTCAGCAAAACCCCCATGGCTTTTTTGCCGTATACATTTGCTGCCGAGGTCATCACCCAGTCCACCGAGGGACGGAATTGTCCCGGTTTTAGAGGCCGGTCCAAGCCTTCATCCAGCTTTATGATTACCCTGCCGCCCTCTGCCTTGAAATCAAGGTCAAAACCCGCCGGGGCTATAAATATTTGACCCGGTGTTACCGGGTCATTATGCTGGGCATGCCGTACCTTAAGGCTGCAGTTGCGGGCCAGGTGGTCCGCCAGGGGTTTGCTGAATCCCCTGGGTATGTGTTGTACCACCACCACAGCGGCGGGAAAATCCCCGGGTAGTGCCGGAAGGAGTCTGTGGAGGGCTGCCGGTCCCCCGGTGGATGAACCGATAACCACAATGTCAGCCTTTTCCCGGGCCACCGTTGGTTTTGTCGTTGAGGGTGGCCGCGGCCGGGCGGGTTTTGTTTTTGGCGGGGATGTCATCTTTTGCAGTTGGCGAACCGCCGGGGATTGAACCGCCGTCAGCAGCTTTTCCGCCAGCTGGCCGGAAACATGCTTTACCTCCGAAGGATTGGAGGGTTTGGGAACAAAATCAACGGCCCCGGAGGAGAGGGCTTGCATAGTGGCCCCCGCACCCGCGGTGGTGAGGGTGCTCAGCATTATCACCGGTACGGGGCAGCGGCGCATAACTTTCTTGAGGGCCGAAAGGCCGTCCAGCCGGGGCATTTCCACGTCCATTGTGGCGGCGTCGGGTTTTAGCGAGCATATTTTTTCCACGCCTTCCTTCCCGTCCGCCGCGGTGGCTAATACTTTGAATTTTCCCGTATCTTCCAAAAGGCGGCTCACCATGAGCCGCATAAGGGCGGAATCGTCCACCACCACCACCCTAATTGGCTGCTGCATAATCCGTTTCCTCCAGGCTTGTTCCGGAGTCCTTTATTATTCCCCGGGCATCTACAATGAGGGCCACCTTTCCGTCCCCCAGTATTGTGGCGCCGGAAATATTGTTGATCTGTCCCAGGAAGGAACCCAGGGATTTTATTACAATTTCCTGCTCCCCCAGGAGTTTATCCACCACTACCCCTACCTTTTTATCACCGGAGCCCAGCACCACCACGTACAGCCTGCCGGTTTCGTCGCTGTCCGCCTGCTGGTTAAAGATGGTGGACAGCCTTACCAGGGGTAAAATTGAACCCCGGACAACCACAACTTCATTGTGGCGAACCATGCGAATTTCGTGCCTGTCTATGGCCAGGGTTTCAACAATATGGGTAAGGGGGAAAGCATAGGTGTGTTCCCCCAGGGTCACCATGAGAGCCCTTATAATGGCCAGGGTAAGGGGAAGCTTTATTGTGAACATGGTTCCCTTACCGGGACTGCTGCTGAATTCCACGGAGCCGTTGATTTGCTCAATCTGGCTGCGGACAATATCCATGCCCACTCCCCGCCCGGATATGTCGTTTACATTTTCTGCCGTGGAAAAACCCGGGGCAAATATATAATCCAGTACTTCCGAGGTTTTTAGTCTTTCCGCTTGCTCCTGGGTGACCAGTCCCTTATTTACTATTTTGCTCCTTATTTTTTCGGGATCGATTCCCTTGCCGTCATCCTGCAGGGTGATTACAATATGGCTTTCCACGTACGATGCTTTAAGTTCCACCCTTCCGGCGCGGGGTTTACCGGCCTTTTCCCGTTCCTCGGGGGGCTCAATACCGTGGTCAATGGCATTGCGCAGCAGGTGGATAAGGGGATCCCCTATAACCTCGATAACATTGCGGTCCAGTTCTGTCTCCTTGCCCTCAATGATAAAGTTAACTTCTTTATTCATTTTGTGGGCAATATCCCGCACCATGCGTGGCAGCCGGTTAAATACATTTGATACCGGCAGCATACGGGCCTTCATTATCTCGTCCTGAAGATCCGTGGTAACCTGGCCCAGGTGGCTGGATATTTCCATTATATTTTCCGCCAGGTCGTCGGAACCGAACCGGTTTTCAAATATCTCGGCAAACCTTTCCAACCGCGTGCGGTCAATTACCAGCTCCCCCACCAGGTTCATAAGGGAATCCAGTTTCTGCACATCCACGCGTACTGTTTTGGATGCAGAGGCCTTTTTTTGATTGGACTGTATTTTTTCCTGGTCTTTTTCAGCGGTAGAAGCCGGTGGCTCCCCGCCGGGAGATGTGCTTTCCTGGCTGTCTTTCTTTGCTCCGGGCTTAGCCTTTGTCTGCTCCCCGGAAAGTTGTATCTGTTGTACCAGGGTATCCTCCACTTCAGCCACGGAGCGCACTAGATTGGCAATATAGTCGGTATCCTCTCTGCTTAAAAGAATTACAGTGAAATGCCGGTCAAACTTTCCTTCCTGTACATCTTCGGCGGGCGGGTCACTTTTAATGATTTCCCCTGCCTGCTGGAGGGTTTCAAAAACCAGGAAGGCACGAACCTCTTTCATCTGGGTTTGGGCATTTAATACCACGGTAATCCAGTAAGCGCGGTAACCTTTTATTTCGGCTTCACTGATCACCGATTCATCCACTTCCTCCAGCGGGGGAAGTGCAATGTCCAATGCGGTGATGCCTTCTGCCTGTCTTTCTTTCCCTGACTCCTCAGGTTGACCTTCCGGAGTATCCCGTTCTTCAGGGTCCCCGTCATCTTCCTGTATTTCCCTGATCATATTTACCACCGGGGTGGTATCAACTTCGTCTCCCCCTCCGGTTATTTCGTCCCGGAGGGCGTGTAAAGTATCCAGGGCTTCGAAGAGAATATCAATGAGGGGCTCGCTTACCGAAAGGGTTCCCTGGCGAAGCCTGTCAAACAAGTTTTCTATTTCGTGGGTAAGGGCCGACATTTTTTCATAGCCCATCACCGCCGATGACCCTTTTATGGTATGAGCGGCCCGGAACACTTCCTGCATAACCTCCGGGCTTTCCCCTTCTTTTTCCATCAGCAAAAGATTATCGCTGATGACCTGAATCTTTTCATCCAGCTCCTCCATAAATACAGCAACTTCAGCGTCGGAAAACATTTATATCACCTCAAGCTAATTGTTCCGCAGTCAAAACGGACTCCAAAACTTCCTTTTCTTTGTCATGCAGCACTTTATCCAGTTCTAATAATATGATCATTCTTTCCCCCATGAGTGCAACCCCGTGGATAAAGGACCGGTCCACATTGTCAATTACCGGCGGGGGAGGCTGTATCGCCCCGCTGGATATATGGAGTACCTCTGTAACCGCATCCACGATTATTCCCATGGTGGTATTGTCCATATCTACAATTATTATCCGGGTGGCCTGTGTATGCTCCGCTTCTTGCATTCCGAATCTTTTCCGGAGGTCCATCACCGGTATAACCCTGCCCCGAATTTCGATAATTCCTTCAATGAAATACGGTGCCTGGGGAAGACCGGTTATTTTTTCCAAACGAATTATTTCAAGTACAGAAGAAATGGGTACCCCGTATATCTGTTGGTCCAAATCGAAAACAACAACTTGCAGATCCAGGGAATTGGAATCAGTCACTAAATCACGCTCCCTTTAACTTATCTATATTTCTTCCTCTTCTCCCCCTTGATCATCTTCTCTGGAAGAGGGAACCAGGTAAGCGGTGAGGCGCTCCCGGATTAATACCGGGTTGTAACCCGCCTGCAGGGATATTATACCTTCCATGGCCAGCTCACGTATCAATAGTTCCTTTTCGCTCAAGTTATTTAGCTTTGCGCTCAGGGGCAGCCAGAGGATATTGGCGCTGCCCACGCCGTATAATGTAGCCATAAAGGCCACCGCGATGGCCGGTGCCAGCTGTTCCGGGTCTTCCATACTGCCCAGAACGTGAACCAGTCCCATTACCGTGCCGATAATACCCATTGTAGGGGCGTACCCGCCGGCGGTTTCAAAAATTGCGGAACCCACCCGGTGCCGCTCTCCGGCATTGTAAATCTCGGTTTCCAGAATGTTTTTCACCACCTCCGGGTCGGTACCGTCAACCACCAGCTGAATCCCCTTCCGGATAAAGGGGTCTTCAACCTCATTAAGTCGTACTTCAAGGTGCAAAAGCCCTTCTTTACGCGCCTCCTCGGCGAAACCAACCATCATCTCGATGGTTTCCGCCGCATCGGGCTGCTTGGAAAAAAAGGCAATGCGCAGTAGTTTGGGTACGGTAAGAATTTCCTTTAACGAAAAGGATATTACAGTGGCCCCTATGGTACCGCCGAAAACAATGATGGCGGCACTGAGCTGGAAAAGGGCGCTTAAGTGGCCGCCTTCCATGAGGAATCCCCCGGCCAGGGAAATAAGACCCAAAAGAAAACCGCCAATGGTTGTTACATCCATAAAAGATCCCCTTTTTGTTATTTGATATGATTAACTAAATATTTGCAACATTAGTGCCTGGAGGGAGGAATAATTTTAAAGGGTTCCGGTTCCGAACCCACATACCTGTCGCGCAGTATCACTATGTCCACACGCCGGTTGAGCTGCCGGTTTTCCGGGGTATCATTGAGTACCCGGGGCCGGTATTCTCCGTACGCAACGGCGCATAATAGATCCGGGCTGATGTCCGCCGTTCGGAGCAGTTCTTGAAGCACACTGGTGGCCCTGGCTGCGGATAATTCCCAGTTGGAGGGGAATTTTTCGGTGTGGATGGGAAGGTTGTCGGTATGTCCCTCAATTCTAAGGTGGTTGCCGGATTCCCGGAGAACCGGGGCAACTTCATCAATGAGCCTTCTTGCCTGTGAAGTTAATTCCGCCGATCCCGAGGGGAAAAGTACCTGCTCCTGGAAACTGATAACAATTCCCCGCTGCTCGGTGGAGACCCTAATCTCGGCCGCCAGGCCCCTTTCCTGTATTAAGGCCTCCAACTCCTCTCGAATGCTCTCAAAACGCTGCTTTTCCTCCAATTCATCAGCGGAAGACAGGCTGGCCCCGGGTACAAAGGAAGGTCCGGGACTCTCCATGACCATACCCCCGGCTCCCATTGCCCTGGAAAGGGAAGACGCCAGGGACTGGAATTTATTGGCATCGATGCGGCTCATGGTATACATAACAATAAAAAATATTAATAATAATGTAATCATGTCGGCATATGTAACCAGCCAGCGTTCATGTCCGCTGCTCTTTTCTCTTCTTCGCCTGCGTCTTACCAATTCTGTCACCCCGAATATATACCATTCTTTGACTTTATTCGTTAAATATTCTTCTTTAATCTATAACTTCCTGCCTGAGTTAGCTAATTTAAGGCAATGGGATTTTTTCATGCCGGAGAGCCTTTACCCCTTTCCCTTTCGTACAAAGGAAAGGAGTAAACCCGTACCGGTGAGAACTGCCATTATGAGAATTATATTCTCCGCCCCGAAACCCATTAAAGTGATATTTTTTCCCGCCAGGTGCGCGTAACCTATAACCAGACCTGCCGTAATGATGCTGAGGCAGAGCCTGTTGGCGGCTCTGGTTAAATGTGAGATAACTGCACGCTGCCCGGGGTTTTCAGCCTTTACTTTCAGCTCTCCATTGGAGGCAAGATCCAAAAATTGATTGAGGTGTCTGGGAAGCCTTATGAACATGTTATGATATTCATTAATGTTTTCAGCCAGTAGTTTCTGCATACCCGGAAGGCTAAAGCGCTGGGCCAGGAGCTGTTTACCCAGGGGTTCCACCACCTCCACTATGCTGAGCCGGGGGTCCAATTCTACGGCAATACCCTCCACGGTGATCAAAGCTTTGACCAGAAGGGTAAACTCCGTGGGGACACGAATATTGTGATGAAAGGCTATCTTCATTATGTCGCCCAGTGATTCCGAAAGACTGATTTCCCGCAGGGGTATTTCGTAATACTTTTGCCGCAGGCGGTCAATATCCCGCCGCAGCGCGGTGAAATCAGTGCCTACGGGTACCACCCCCAGGCTGATTATGGCACGTACTATTTCCTGTGTCTTTCTGTTTATTAGTCCCAGTACAAGATTGGCTATTTTGTCCCTTACTTCTTCATCCAGCCGTCCCACAATACCGAAGTCCATAAAGATAATCTTTTCTCCGGGCATTACCTGTAAATTTCCCGGGTGCGGGTCGGCGTGAAAAAAACCATGCATAAATATTTGGCGCAGCATGGCGTTTGCCAGCCGCCGGGCCACGATCTTTTTGTCCAGGCCATTTGAATCCAATTTTTCCGGCCTGGTAAGCTTGATACCTTCCATGTATTCCATGGTCAGTATCTTGCCGCTGGTATATTCCCACTTTATAGAAGGCGCGGATATATTGGGGTCGTCTCCGAAGTTTTGACGAAATGTTTCTGTATGTCTGCCCTCGGTATTAAAGTCCAGTTCTTCGTGCAGTATGCGGTCAAATTCTTCTACAACATCCACCAGCTTGTAATTATGGCCCCAGGGAGAGTGGCGGTCCACCAGCCCGGCCAGGTCATAAAGTATTTCAATGTCCACATCGATAATGGCGTTTATTCCGGGCCTTTGTATTTTGACAACCACCATTTCCCCTGTTTTAAGCTGCGCCCGGTGCACCTGGCCTATGGAGGCGGCCGCCAGGGGTTCCCGTTCAAAGGAAGCAAATATATCCTCTAGATTGGCCCCCAGTTCCATTTGCACCCTTTCCCGGACTTTATCGAAGGAAAAAGGAGGGACTTCATCCTGAAGTTTTGAAAGTTCCGAAATATAATCCGCCGGTAACAGATCGGAGCGGGTGGAGAGGAGTTGTCCCAGCTTGATAAAGGTGGGACCCAGTTCCTCCAGTACCAGCCGCAGCCTGCGGGAGCTGGAGGCCGCATTTTTTTCCTGTTTGCCGGAAAATTTGTCGCGGCTCAAATTGAGAAACTCTGTTAAGCCCAGCTGGTTCAAAAGATAACCAAAACCATGCTTGGCCAGAACATTGGCAATTTCCCGGTAGCGTTTGAAGTGTTTGTACCGTTTTCGAAGGTAATGCTGCATGGATTAATGCCCCCCTTTTTTACGGCTCACTAAATTATTTCCGGTTATTGCTAATTATAACACAGTAAATTTTTTAGCTGCAGTGTTGAAAAGGGGGATATATTGGGGAGGTAAATTATGAAGATAGATGCTGGTATCAGCGTACTGGAATTAAAAGGTGTGGATCTTACCGGTAGCAATGTGGTGGTGTTGGATATATTGCGGGCTACCAGCACTATAGTTACCGCCCTGGCTAATGGCTGCCGGGGAGTTATTCCTGTGGCCGGGATGAAGGATGCTGTAGCAGAAGCTGAACGTCGATGGAAAGAGGGACTGCAGTGTGTACTGGGCGGTGAGCGGGGAGGTGTGCAGCCGGAGGGTTTCGGTGCAGGCAACTCTCCCCTGGAATATACCGGCAGTGCGGTGGCGGGTAAATACCTGGTACTAACCACAACCAACGGCACCGGAACCATTCGGGCCTGCCATACTGAAGCCAATGTTTATATTGGCTGCATCCTCAATGCCGGTGCGGTGGCACAGCTGGTATACTGTGCACAAAGGGATATCTTTTTTGCCTGTGCCGGAACGAAGGGGAAGCTTTCCCTGGAGGATTCGGCCGCAGCGGGCTTGATCATTAATAAAATAATCAAACTGGCAGAGGCTTCTCCCCACCTAAAAAGTATTGAATTAACCGATGCGGCAACAGCAATGGCCCGCCTGGCTGCCGGCTACCGGGAAAATATTGGGCAATGCCTTTACCATTCCGCTCACGGACAAAAACTACTGCAAATGGGTTTTGAAAGGGATATTCAGTGGTGCGGACAAGTGGACTATTTTGATTTTGTCCCGAAACTCAATACAGAGGCCGGCATGGTTGCGCGGCATAAGTATTGATTATCCTTTCTTTTTTTTCAGGGAACCCTTTTTATCCGGCGGCAAATCTACAAACTCAATGGCCCCGTAAACGTCCAGGCGTGCCTCTTTATTAATCATAACCTGATTGGTGGAAATCTTTTGACCGCCAATCTCCAATACCACATTTTCAAAGGCCCTGGTAATATATATGGATTGATCCTCAGGGACTGCTATACGGGTTGAAGTGCCGGTTTTGGAGCCGGCCTCATATAATGTTGCGCTGCCCCCGGCCTCAATGCTCCCGCCGCGGAAAAGGCCGTGCACATAAACCGATCCCCCGGCCATAATTCTTGTATCAATGCACCCCTGGCCGTTAACAATCACATCCCCGGTGGCCTCTATTACACTGTTCAGCGCATAGGGGAAATGGATATTGGCCTGGTTGTCCATCAAAACCTTTAAAATGGTATTGGTTTTATCCAAAGTATTAATGAGCTCTTCTATGTCTTCCATTCCTGAAAGCTTCAGCGTGTTTACACCAAGGAACTTCCGGTGTAAAAGTGAAGCCAGCGCATCCACTTCCCTGGGCAAGCCCGGCTCGTTATTCAGGATATCGAAAAGTGTTGTCATGCCGGAGCGGAAAGAGGGAAATTTCTTTTCCATAAGCAGGGTTACAATTTTCCCGAAGGGCACCGTTTCCGGCAGTTGGGCCATTGTTTGCCTAAGCGCCTTTTGCAGCTTTGATGTTTCACCGGCCAGGCCGTCCAGGAGCGGGAGCAACCGTGTTATGGAGGAAACGGCCGCCCCGGCACTGATTTTGGAAGCAATTACATGACCCTTCAGAGTAAGATGACTGCCGGCGGTGACAGAGGCACTGCCCACAAGACCATCCACGCGGGCCTGGCCACTGGCGTATACCAGCATCCCCTGCTCCACGTCACCCTTAATATGAATGTCACCTTTAAACCTAATGTTGCCGGAGTCCAGGTTAACATTCCCATTATGTACAAGACTGGGCTGTACGGTAAAATAATAATTCAAGCCGGAAGATTTAACATCGGGTTGCCCGGCCCTGGTGGCTATAACTTTGCTGTCCTCTTCTATTAATTTTGTCCCGTTGCCGGCATGTAACACTACCTTTCTGGGCTCACGGGGAGTTACGGTGTTTCCGTATATATCCGTTCCCGGCTTTCCCGGTACGCCGGGAAGCTTTACCCCCAGAATGTCCCCTTCTTCCACACTGGTGATTTTAGACGCGCTTTCCCTGAAATCCATTCGGCCGTCGGCCCTAATTACCGGTCCTGCCCCTTTTCCGGTGGAAAACTCCAATCTTACCCTTTCGTCCTGCGGCGGTACGGGCGGGTTGCCGGAGGCTATAAGTATGCGCTCACCGGGTTTTTCCAGGGTACTTTTGACCCCGTACACGTCTACATTTTTAATTCCTTTTTTGTTGATCACCTGCATGGCTTCTTCCAGGGATAGCGTATTCTGCTCCTGTACTTGCTTTCGGGTTGATAATTTTAATTTGGGGGTGGGCGGGTGGTCCTCCAGGACATGGTTTACCCTTACCTCGGGTGATACCTCCAGGTATGCTTTCATATTATCTTTGGAAATATGTATGGATAATTCAGCTGGAGTTACTTCGGTTTCGGTTTCCACCTCAATGGTATCATTCCGGGTAACCGTGGCCTGGGAGGTAACCTCTTCACCGTTGATTTTCAGTTTAATTTTTGCGGCAGCAGTTAATGCTGCCGGTTCTTCCCCGGGCGAAGGATCGTTCACTATTATTTTACCTTTACTTACAGCTGCCAGCCCGGGCTTTGGTTGGTTTTGTGCATTTTTTGCCAATGAAAATCACCTTCTAAGAAAATGTCCCAAAAACTTCTATTTTGATCGAGCATTTTCCTCTAAAAAAAGGATTCCCCCAGCTTTATTTTCGGAACGAATTTTAAATCCCTTTGTATTGTTTGGCCGGGTTTTAACTGGATATCTTGGTTTGGCTGCTGCATTACGTGTCCCTTTACCCTTTGTACGGGAACTCCAACCGCCAGCGCGTAATCACCGGGTAGCAAATCAGGAAAAGAAAATCCCCCGTTACTACCGGTTATCGCCCTGGGCAGGTGATCCATGCTGCCGGTATAGTGCCCTTCCTCAACTGCTTTGTCAATCAAATAAACTTCGACACCGGAAAGCCCTTTGTCCTTCAGCAGCACCCTTCCGGCAATGCCACTCTTTTCCCTTTGAGGCAGCTGCATAGCCTGTACCCTGCGCAGGTGGGTCTGGGACACCTTTTCCCAATGTTCTACGTTCATGCGGATGTTTTTGGCATCCATGTCAAAGGTATGCTTGTTAAAAATTTCGGCGGCCTTAACAGGCAACATTTTAAACACATCCTCCGCTGCCTGGCACCGGCCCAGGGCTGCCAGCGCTATTCCTTTTAATTCCATCATTTTCAGGGGGTCCATACCCGGTTCTTTCTGCAAACTCCGGTTAAGTAGGTCCAAAGACTTTTGGTATTCCCGGCGCTCAAAGTAAATTTGAGCCAGTAAAAGGGTGCTTTCCGCAGCCTGAAAGTTACTTTCTATTATGGATTTATTGAGGTAGTGTACTGCATTTTCATAATCATGCAGAATATAATAGGCCTTGCCCAGCTCCCGTAAAGCATGGAGGGCAAAGGGAGATGCCGGAAATCTATCCCGTAGTGTCTCTAATTTTTCTATTGCTCCCTCAACATCCAACTTTCGCTCGGGATCGCCGGACATGACTCTGGCAGTGGGGAAAATATAGATATAACCGGGTTTTTGCCCCGGAGAATAATAGTGCAGCTCCTGCTGCGCGGCAAAGTATATGGCCCTGCCGGTTTCCTCGGCCCGGGGAAAGAAGGTATATAGTGTTTCGTAATATGCGCCGGCTGCCTTATGGTTTCCCTCGGCTTCCATGGCCTTTGCCCGGGAATATATATAGCCGGGCGCTGCTGCCCAGATAACTCCTAAAATAACTATCAAGCCGGACAGCACCGCAAGTATATGTTTTGTTTTAACCTGTGTTGTGGACACTTAAATCTCTCCTTCGACCTTGAATCGGGACGCCCCATTGAACCAAGGAAAATAAAAATGGGGCTATAATCAGGCGACATTAATCGCTGAAAGCCCCGTCATTGTTGATCTGGTGGGGACGACTGGTTTCGAACCAGTGGCCTCTTGAATGTGAGTCAAGCGCTCTCCCGCTGAGCTACGCCCCCATAATTTTGCACTATGTATTTTATCATAAATATTCACTATATACAATAATAAGATTAAAAAATTAAACCTGTGGCGTTAGTATTGCCACTTCAGCACAAAAGAACCGTCCCCCTGTGTTAAAAAAGTTAAACCTGTGGCGTTAGTATTGCCACAGGTTTACGTTCATTCGGGCAAACTACCCGGTATACTAACAGCTTCACCCGCCGTTGCCGCAGCTGCCTTCTTGTCCTTGACCCATTCCCTGGTTGATCTTGGAGTTGACCTCGGTTAATAAATTATCAAACTTTGATCTAGCTTCTTCATATTCTTTTATCAGGGAATTGGTCATCATTCTTCCATGCATTTCCCGCAATTTATCCATGTGTTCCTCTTCAATTTTATGCCCCATGGATTGCATTCTCTGGTATGCTTTATGCAAATTTTGAAAGTCCGTGACCAGTTTCCGTGCTTCGGCATCCTGGCCCATTGCGGCTTCAGCCTTTTGCATCTGTTTATACTCATCGGTTTCAGTTAGGGCTTTGCCAAGATCAAGGGCCTTGTCTATTACTGACATATTCTCCTCCTTTTGATTAAAAAACATCTTTTCACTAAATTATCAACTTTAGATATGTTAACATAAGAGATTGTACTCTGTCCATGTGTGAATAATAAAGGAACGGTGGATTGCTGTCAACCCACCGTTCCCCTTATGAGAGGCTTACGCTTCCTTGGCGGTCTTTCGGCAAACGCCCTCTTCAGCACTGAAGGCGCAACGTCCTCTCATATTACACGAGGCGCACTTATCTCCTTTGTTGATTTCCTCCATCTTTTCGCTGCTCAACTTACAGGCAAAGGATACTGATTTTAAGGGGACCATAATTCCTGAAGTGGTTAGCTTCACATCGGCCGTAAATTTACCCAGGTAATCAAAAACCAGTTTCTGGTCCCTTACGTTCCAGCCGCTGTATCCGGGGCTGAAACGGCGGGTTATGTTAAGCCCGTTTTTAGCTGCCCATTCCTCTGCCTCTGCATTTACCAGGTCGGTAATTGCTTCGGCACAGACCGAACCAACGGCATCCAACAGCACCCCGCGGGTTCCTTCTCCGGATTTGAAGAGCCTTTTTACTTCCTTTTCCAACTTTTCCCCCACGGTGGCTATACCAAAGGCAACCTTTTGGGCATCGCTGAAAAACTTATGGTCTTTTAAAATACCCACTTCTACGATTTTGTACAGTCCACGCGGGTTGATCAGCGTGCGGGCCTTTTCAATTTCCTCATCCAACAGGCGTAATATTTTCCCCCCGATTTTTCGTTTACCGGGTTTGTAGCCTAGATATCGAAGGGCCTCCGCCCTGTCAATGGGCAAATCTTGAGGGTTTACCGTTAGCAAACAAACTCACTCTCCTTTTAGTGAAGGGACTTTTTATATCATGCTTTTCAAGGTGTTGGCTGCTTCTATGGCATTATCCGCATATATATCGGCACCTATTTCCCTGGCAAAGTCCTCGGTAACAGGTGCTCCCCCCACCATTATTTTTAAACCGTCCCGTAGGCCTTCGGAATCTATGTGTTTAATGGTCTTGGCCATTTCGGGCATTGTAGTGGTAAGAAGTGCTGAAAGGCCCAGAACCTGGGGCTGGTGTTCTTTAACGGCGGTTGCAAACTTTTCAGCCGGCACGTCAACACCAAGGTCCACAACATCGAATCCATTGGCTGTAAACATCATTTTTACCAGGTTCTTGCCCAGGTCATGCACGTCGTTGGCCACCGTTCCCAGTACAATTTTTGCTTTGTAGGATGATTCCTCTTTGGTTAAAAAGGGATTTATTGTATAAATCCCGGCCTGTAATGCTTGCGCGCACATCATCACTTCGGGTATAAACAGCTCATCCCGCCCGAATTTTTCACCGACAACCTCAATACCGGGCATTAGCGCATTGTTCAAAACCTCGAGAGCGCCGCTTCCCTGTTCGAGAGCTTGCTTGGCCAAGGATGCAACTTCCTCAACTTCGCCTTTTTGTACGGCAAGGCTTATATCATCAAATAAGCTCATTTTTGTATTCCTCCTAGTCTTTAAGTAGACCCTGACGGTAAGCCCGCAAATAATTCATACACATTGCATCTCTACCTGTTAATGCTTCAGTGGCTTTTAGAACTGCCATTGTAGACCTGTCGTTGGGGTTTAAGAGCGCTGCATCCAAACCTGCCTGGATACAGAGGGCCAGGAATATCTGGTTGAGCAGCTTTCTGTTGGGCAACCCGTAAGACACATTGCTCAAACCCACCAGAGTCTTTGCCCCGTTTATTTCCTGCTTGATTTTCCTTATGGTATCCATTGTGATGGACGGGTTTTCTGAATCAACCCCCAAAGGCAATACAAGGGGATCAAAGTAAATATTTTCGGGCTGAATATTCCTTTTAGCAGCCTCTTCCGTTATAAACTTGCATACCTCCAGCCTTTCCTCTGCGCTGGGTGGGATTCCACTGTCTTTAATGGGTAAGGCCACAACGGGTGTGTTGTATGTTGCTGCCAGGCTTAGAAAAGGATCCAACCTTCCCGGTTCGGCGCTTACGGAGTTAAGCATGGGTGTATTTTTGCTGCATGTCTTTAGCCCGGCTTCCATAGCACCGGGGTCCGAGCTATCAATGGCCAGTGGGATATCAACAACTTCTTCGATAAGTTTTGCAGCCCATTCCATATCCGAGGCTTCCCGGTCACCGTGCCCGGTGGCCACGTTGACATCTATATAATCTGCTCCGGCTTCGGCCTGCTGCCGGGCCAGATCCTTTATAAATTGGTCGTCATGATTGATAACTGCTTCCTTAACGGCCTTTCTGGTACCGTTAATTAACTCACCAACTACTAAAATATTATTCACTCCTTTCCTAGACAACTTTGTATGATAAATAAAGTTGTTAGTATCAGCCTATCATAACTTATTACCCTTCGGTAGGGGTTATAAGTAAATTTTCGGTTAAATTATAGAATTGTTTTTTTGCCTGTTAAATTTCCAGTTGAGGGTATTTAGCCTTTATGTCATTTATTACGGTATCATCAATGGCCGCCGGTTGATGCTCGGCAAGAATTGCTTTGGCCTTTTCCCTGGCCCTTTGCCGTGTATCTTTGGCACCGTTTTTCTCCCATATTTTCCTGGATTGCCTGTCACCCACGGTGGGGTAGAAAAATTCCGACCGGCAGTGCTTCATGGTATGCGGGTTGGCCAGGAAATTGCCGCCGGCACCTACGCCTCTGATAACATCTTCCGCCAGCGTTTCTTCCGTTACTTCGATGCCCTTTACAGCCCGCATACAAATGGCGATTATTTCATCGTCAATAACCATTTGTTCGTAGGAAATGGTGGTGCAGAATTCCAGGAAACCGGCGGCATCATGAATAAAGTTTGCACCGGCCAAAGCCGTTATCATGGCAGTTGCCATTTTCTCGTATCCCGCTTGGGCATCGGGCAGTTTGGAGTCCGACATTCCGGCGGTGGCATAAATGGGAATTTCATAGAACTGGGCCATTTGTGCGCTGGCGGCGTTAATTAAGCCCATTTCAATATTCCCGGACAGGTAGGAGCCGGTCTTCATATCCATGGTGCTGGAAACGGTACCGTAGATTGTGGGGGTACCTTTATTGGTTAACTGGGCCAGCACAATTCCCGAAAGGGTCTCGGCATTGGAGACCGCCACCGTTCCGGCAATGGTGCTGGGGCTTGTGGCACCGGCCAGGGGTTCCGCCGGGCATACAACCGGTATACCCTGCCGGGCTACTTCCATTAGAAGCCCTCCATAGGTGTCATCAATAACCAGCGGGCTCATTACACAGGTTACCATGGAAATGATGGGACGTTCCCGAAGCTTTTCCGGTCCGCCGGCGATTTTTTCCGCAATGTCTATTACACTGCGAATACCTTCTACAGTATAGACGCCGCCCATTATATGCTTGGTGGTATTGGCCAGAGCCCAGAAAAAACGGTTGACGTCAATGTTCTGTACATCAATATCGTTTGGATACAGTGGTAACATAAAGAAATGTATATTATCCAGGGCATCCACCAGACGGGCAAAATCCTTCATATCCTGTCTCACTGTGGGACGTCTTTCCCCGGTTTCCAGGTCGATGGCGTTGAGAACGGTCCCGCCTGTTCCCAGATATGTCCTTTTGCCCTCCAGGATTAGGTCATTTTTTTCTTCTCTCCCGCACAGCACCACCCGGGACGGTGCGGATGCAATGGCATCCTCCAGCATTGACCGGGGGATTTTGACCATACGGGTATCTTTATTCACCTCCGCCCCGTTTTGTGCGAATAGTTCCAGGGCCTCGGCATTGTCGCAGCGAATACCGGGATCCTGCAGGAGATTAACGCTTGTTTCATGTATGGCCTTTATATTTTCATCGGTTAAAGGGCGATATTGCCCTGCAATCAGTCCGCGCAAAGTAAAACTCCTCCTTAAATGATTGCTTTATATAACTTGCATGACGGCAACAATTCCGTGTGCCCTTCCTTCCCCTTCCTGCAGCTCAGCCTCAAAACCCCTGAGCAAGTATGTCAGCTGGGGTTCAATGATATTAGCACGGGCGTCCTCCAGATCAAGAATGGCAGTGGCTTGAACCAACTGCTGCATTGTGCTCGCCGCCCTTTGTAATGCAGGGGGGCCGGAGGGAGGAAATACATGCTGTGAACTCATCAGCTCTAAAGTGTATTGAACCAGGCTGTTCCAGCATTGAACAATGCGCTGGAAATAGTTGTTATCAGCCTTGAAACCCTCCCGGGGAGCGTATTCAACAAAGGCCTGCTCCAGTGGGGTTCTCCGTCCCGGTTCCAGAAGGGAATTCATCACCCGGCGCAGGGGCTGTGGTTTTGAAAAATAGTCCCCGGTTTCCATATGCCGGCCTATAAACACCGACCGGTCAAATGTTTCCAATAATTTAAGACCTTTTGCGCTCTGCTCTGATGCATTATTAACAATATTTTGAATGGTTTCCTTATTCATAAGCCTCAATTCAAAGGGCTCAAATTCCATATTTTCCTTCTCATCAGGGTCGGTAAGATAAGAAATTATATATTGCATAACCTGGTCTTCGGCCAGGGTTTCCGTCCAAAGATCCTGCCATTCGAAAGCATGCCATCCCAGCCAGTCGGCCACTACTATGGCACCCTTATCAGCATGACCGGCAATATCAGCCAGCAGTTTAGTGGCTACACTGTCGGTGCAGTGGGAAAAGGTGCCGTAGGTGCTTAGGTACAGGTCAAAGGGTTTTTCACCTTCATCCACCGGCAATCCTTCCGAAAAACTACCCTCTTGAAATTGCACCCTCTCATTCTTCCGGAATACCGCTCTTCCCTGTTCCAGCAAGCCGGGATTGATATCTATACCCAGGTATCTCTCTATGGCATTACCGGGCAAAACCCTATTATCGCTGGCTTCCGGACCGGCCTTGCGATCGGCAACAGAGGTTAACAATTCGTAGCCGTCCCCACTGCCGCAGCCCAGGTCTAAAATTCGTACGCCCCGTTCCTCGCTTTCAGCTTGCCGGCGGATACCCTCCAGATAAGGCTTTAAAAACAAGCAAGTTATTTCATCCTCCCAAAAGCGGCGGACGTTATCGTACTTGCCCCTTAAACTCGCCGGCTTTTCATAAAGCCCGGTACTTTGAGCCTGTTCATATGATTTATTAACCATTTGCAACGCCTCCGTTTGCCATTGCATTGGCGGTGGCTACGGCGGCAAAGGCATCTTTACAATGAGCGTCTGCTCCTATTTGTGATGCAAACTCGGGCGATGTGGGAGCTCCGCCTATAATAATCTTTAATCCCGAGCGGAGACCCTTTTCCTCAAGGATATTAATGGTATCCTGCATATAGCGCATTGTGGTATCCAAAAGGGCCGAGAGACCCAGGAAATTAGGTTTTTCCTCTTCTACCGCCCTGACTATATCCGCTGCGGGAACGTTGATACCCAGATCGATCACTTGGAATCCTGCCCCTTTAAGCATGATACCCACAATGTTTTTACCGATATCGTGCTGGTCCTTCTCCACAGTGGCCAGTACGAATTTGCCCTTGGAGGAGGATCCTTCCTTTAGCAGGTAAGGCTCCAGTATGTCCATCACCGCTCCTACGGCTTCAGCCGCGGAAAGCATGTCGGGGATAAAATATTCTTTTTTTTCAAATTTTTCGCCCACCTGTTTCATTCCATCGGTGAGCCCGTGCAGCAGAATATCCTGTACCGGGACATTTTTATCCAGAGCCTCTTTAACCAATTCCTCCACACCGGGCTGACCGATTAAATCATCCTCTAATCCTTCGTCATCCTTATTTCGCCTGCCCTGAAGAACATTGTACCGGATGGCTTGGATCAATTCCTTTTCACTCACAATAAAGCCTCCTCTATACTGTATATAAACCAGTCAACTGTTTAAAAGCTATTTAATTCTTTCCAGGATTCCTGGTATCTCGGAAAAAATACGGTTCTTTACCTCAGAGGGTAAGTGCTCCACAGGTTCAGCCAGTATGCGCTCTGTTTCAGCCTTAACATTATGCATTGTTTCATCCTGTATTTCCCCGCCCTCGAAGGGATAGGCCAGGAAAAGCTGTCCGGAATGAATTCTCTTCCGGGCATACCGGGCGAAGAGCCTGTGGGGTGTATCCATTACTTTACCTACCACATCCAGAGCGTAGGATACGGTTTTTTCATTTATCTCCGGGGGTTGCATTAAAGTCTTGACCATCCCGATATGCTGGTTGTCAAGGACTGCCTGTTCAAAGGAGAATGTTTGTGTCTCCTCCAGGAGCCCAAAGGCATAATGCAGTAAATGTGGTCCGGCCAGGCAAATGTATAGATGTGAAAAAACCTTTTCTGCCGTGGCCTGAATACCGGGAACCTTGGCGTCGGCAACTCCGCCGGTGGAATAGCAAGGCAAGCGGTAGTACCTGGCCATTTGAACACAGTCTATGTTATATTGGTTGAATTCCGGTGCGCCGTACATGTCGTGCAGGTTATCCATGCGCGCCCTTACCGGTACGCTGCCGTAGATTACCTTTGCACCTTTATGGGCCAGCTGGCTTAATGTAACGGCAGCCAGTATCTCTGCATTAATCTGGGCAACCATACCCACTTCATCGATGGGTGCTGATGACCCGCCCTGGGGGCTGCTGGAAAGAACAACCGGCATACCCTTTTTGATTATGGCCAGCATTTTTTCGGTTGAGTCATGTTCCAGCTGCAAGGGGCTTTTGTTTACACAGGTGATAAAGGACATCACCGGGTTTTCCCGAAGCTCTTCAGCTCCGCCGGTAATAATTTCACCCATCCGTATAACAGTATCCAGTTGATTAATATCCGTCAGCCCTGCCATGACGTGCTTTGTCATGTTATTCAGGCAGGCATAAAATTTATTGACGTCCTTGGTGTCCTCTGCTATATCTTCATCCTGGATGTTAACCGGGCGAATGAAGAAATCCAGGTGCTCCAAATGCTCACCCAGCCTGGCCGCCGCGCACAGGTCGGCAACCATCCCCCGGCGCTTTTTATAGACCGGGAATGTCATTTGCCCCTGGGACTTGGATGTAAATTCCTCCAGTTTTGTGTCCAGGATGTTGTTGGTTTCAGAACCGCTGCCAAAATAAACGCGCGGTGTTTCCCCATCTAGAACGAGCCGGTTTTCAGGGTTTCTGGCCCCCAGTGTTACTTGAGTGGGGGCTGTTTCCAGGGCTTCCAGCACCATTTTTTCCGGAATTTTTACAACCCAGGTGCCCCTTCCCCGCTGCGATTTGGTAACAGTAGCCCCGGCCTTGTCGAAAATATCTGCTGCTTCTTCGTGGGATACTTCGACGCCGGGATTGGATAGTAATTCCATTGACGCATTGTGAATTACCTTGATTTCCTTTTCCCATAATCGCAAGTAGGGATTAACCTTGATTCCCGCTCGACCGATAAAATCCATTATAGTTTTTCCCTCCAAATGTTAAGCATATTTTTAACGGCCCTTAAAGGCCGTTAAAAAAAGTAAATAACCAGATGCAAGTTAGATAACATTTTACCACTGGTTGGAGAAAATTACAAACAACCCACACCCAGTCTATAAGTTGCTAGATTGTGATTTTTTAATTTATTCTTGGTGTTTCTCTTAATAGCTTTGTAATTGCCTTCCTTATCACAATTTTTCTCTTCTTTTTACCGCCGGGGCATTAAATGATGTACCCGGTGGATGAAAATTAAAATCTATGTTAAAATGTGTGATCAATGTCCTGGAAAGGAGTATGTTTTAATGTCCAAGGTCTTTTTTACTGATTTAAGGGCCAGTAGCAAGGAGAATCTTTTGGATAAAGTGGACAAACTGTTTGAAGCCGCCGGCTTCAGCGAAATAATCGAACCAAAAGACCTGGTGGCCCTTAAGATTCACTTCGGTGAAAAGGGTAATACCGGCTATATCAGGCCGCAATTTGTGCGCAGGATAGTGGATAAGGTCAAAGGTTGCCAGGGTAAACCCTTTTTAACCGATGCCAATACATTGTATGTAGGGAGCAGGTCTAATGCAGTTGACCACCTGCAAACTGCTGTTGAAAATGGTTTTGATTATGCCGTGGTGAACTGTCCCCTGGTAATTGCCGACGGCTTGACGGGAAAAGAGTATATTAATGTGCACATTGAAGGGGGCAAGCACCTGCAAGAAGTAAAAATTGGCAGTGCCGCTTACCACTCCGATGCCATTATTGCCGTCACTCATTTTAAAGGCCACGAGCTGACAGGGTTCGGTGGTGCACTGAAAAATCTGGGTATGGGATTGGGCAGCAGAAGCGGTAAGCAAATAATGCATTCAGATGTGCTGCCGTCGGTGACGGAAGATAAGTGTATAGCTTGCGGCCGGTGCAGTGAATGGTGTCCTGCGGGCGCCATTGAAGTTGAAGAAAGCGCGGTTGCGGTTATTGATAAGGATAAGTGCATTGGCTGCGGTGAATGTACGGTTACATGCACTGAAGGGGCAATTAAGGTCAGCTGGAAAACTACGCCGGATATTATTCAAGAGAAAATTGCTGAATTTACAGCGGGAGTATTAAAGAATAAAAAGGGAAAGGCCGGTTATATAACATTTTTAATGAATGTTACCCCTGAGTGTGACTGTGTCTCCTTCAGCGATGTTCCCCTGGTTCATGATATCGGTATACTGGCATCCAAAGATCCCGTGGCTATTGACCAGGCCTGTATTGATTTAGTTAACAAAGCCAGGGTTTTGCACTCAAGCAGGATTGGCGGCACCCCCGATGTTGAAGACAAATTCAGGGCGGTGCACAAGCATGTTGACTGGAGCGTTCAGCTGGCACACGGTGAAAAGTTGGGCCTGGGCAGCAGAGATTACGGACTTATTCAGTTGTCAAATAGTTAGTTATACGGGTTTAAACCCCTACGCCGGAGGCAGCAAAACTTTCTCATTTCTACCATTACCGGGCCCTAAAAAGAGCCCGGTAAATTTTTCCGGGCCGAAAAGAGGGGTTTATTTGTTCCCACCGGATTTAAATATATTCTTTGAATGCCGACAATATTCCTGAAAACCTATGATTATTTATTATTTTGGCGGCGGGCCTCTTGCTGTTCCAAAACCGTCTCATTAATGTGTTCCACCAGGCTTAAAGTTGAAAAGGCGTGGAATAATTGTGTAATAACACTTTCCACCGGCCCCTCCAGTTTCATGAGACGCTGTTTGATTTGCAAGTCCTTTCCCATATTGAATTCTTCAATTAACCTATCCCTGAAAGCCGCAAGTATTAATGCACGTTTTTTCTCATCACCTGTGGAAAGCCAGGGGGAAAAGGGGTCTGTGTCTTCTCCAGTGTGGGCCTTCAGGACATCAAAGAATAAATTGCGAAACTGGTGAAAGGTGGGTCTCTTTTTGCCGAAACTTTTGGCCATTTGTTTTCCTCCTTTTTACAAGCGTTATAAAGCTAATGTTTAATAGCATTTTATCAATTTGCAAATAATTATTAAAGATAGTGCTATAAATCTTCAGGGAGGAATAGATATTGACGTGGTTGAAGGATATTTTTGTTAACAAGTCCAACGAGGAAATGGAACGGGAGCAGCTTTTGTACCAGTTGAGGGAGGCCCAAAATGCAACCATGGAAATGGGCAACCTTCTCAGCCAAGAAAACGGTAACGGCCAGATTGACGCCCAGCAGATTCAGTATTTGAATAATCTTAATGCAAGTGTCGGGGGGTTTTTGCAAAGACTCCGGCAGCGCATTGACCGGGAAACAGTGTAAAAATGGGCCTATAAAAACCCCCTGTTCACAGGGGGTTAGGTTTCGTTAGGGGTTAAGCCTGCCTTTTGCACCCGCTCATTCAGTTCATCTTTTCTCCAGGAAATAGTCCATTAGAGTATGTCCTTCATCAATCACCAACGGCGTTTTTCGGGCTGTTTCTTCATCAAAGCTTTGATTGCCGGATTTTTCGGCATGGGAATCATATATTACAAAGGGTACCGGATCACGTGAGTGTGTCCTAGTGCTCATCGGGGTGGGGTGATCCGGCAGTACCATTACCCGAAAATCCCCCATTTTTTTTATTTCCGGTAGAATTATTCCCAGAACCTTTTCATCTATTTCTTCTATGGCTTTTATTTTAGTTTCCAATTCTCCCTGGTGCGCTGCTTCGTCGGGTGCTTCGATATGAATGTAAATAAAGTCCAGTCCGCTTTGCAGGCCCTTTAAGGCCGTCCTGGCTTTACCGCTGAAATCGGTATGGATGTTGCCTGTGGCCCCGGGTACATCCAGGACTTGCATTTCGGCACATATACCAATTCCCTTTATGAGGTCCACAGCGGATATTACGCCACCCTTTAAACCATATTTTGACTTAAACCCGGTTAAGCCGGGCTTTTTCCCCTGTCCCCACAGCCAGATGGAGTTTGCAGGGTTTTGTCGTTTTTCGACCCGGCTGATGTTTACCGGGTGATCCTTTAATATTGTATAACTTTCCTGCATTAACCGGGTGATAATATCGCTTTTTTCACCCCTGGGCAGATAATTTGTTATTTTTTGTCCGGAAATATCATGGGGTGGAGTAAGCTCGGACTGCTCCGGGCCCGAAGGCCACACCATAAGATGCCGGTAACTGATTCCCGGGTAAAAACGAATGTTTTCACCGGCATTTTTTTCATTTATTGCTGCAATGAGCTTGGCGGATTCATTCGAAGGTATTTCCCCGGCGCAATAATCCACCATGGTTTTTTGGGAATAACTATCCTCATCTGAAAGGGTAACCAGGTTGCACCGGAAAGCGACATCATCATCACCCAATTCCACACCCATACTTACAGCTTCCAGCGGGGAGCGGCCTGTGTAATATTCCCTGGGGTCGTAGCCCATTACGCTGAGGTTGGCCACATCGCTGCCCGGAGGATAATCCCGGGGAACTGTGCGGACGGTGCCCATCTCCCCCTTGCGGGCCAGGATGTCCATGTTGGGTGTACGGGCATATTGCAAAGGTGTCTTCCCGTCTAACTGGTTACATGCTTCGTCGGCCATTCCGTCAGCCAATACTACAACATATTTCAACAAAAATCCCCCCGGTTTATTTTAGCTGCATTGCGCGGAGCAACCCGTTTCCGCCAAACCAAACTTGTCATGAAGTGCCTTTACTGCTTTCTCAGCCAGTTCTTTTTTAATAATGCACGATACTTTAATATCAGAAGTGGTGATCATTTCTATGTTAATATTCTCATCAGCCAGTGCCTGGAACATCATGGCGGCAACTCCGGGGTTGCTCACCATTCCTGCACCTACAATGGAAACCTTGGCCACGTCCTGATCGTGGGTGTACCCCTTATAACCGATTTGGTCCTTAATGGTTTCCACCACGTTAAGGGCTTGTTTCAAGTCACTTTGGGAAACGGTGAAGGATATGCTGTTCACCTGATTGCGCATGGCGCTTTGAATGATCATATCCACGTTGACGTTTTCCTCGGCCAGGGCGTTAAATATTTTATAAGCAATGCCCGGTTTGTCCGGGACATCAAAAATGCCTATTTTGGTAACGTTCAAGTCATAGGCCACTCCCGTTACAACCATGTCCTTTTCCATATCATTTACCTCCTTAACAATGGTCCCCAAATTATGGTTGAAGCTGGAACGAACGTGAATGGGTATATTATATAATTTGGCGCATTCAACGGCGCGGGGATGAAGAACCTGCGCCCCTAAATGAGCCAGTTCCAGCATTTCGTCATAGGTTATGGCATCCAGCTTTCGTGCCTCGGGAACCATTCGCGGGTCGGTGGTATATACCCCGTCAACATCGGTATATATCTCACATAAATCCGCTCGCATGGAGGCGGCCAGGGCCACTGCAGTGGTATCCGAACCACCTCTTCCCAAAGTGGTAATATCATTTTCTTTATTAATTCCCTGAAAGCCGGCAACCACAACAATTTTGTCCTGGTTCAATTCCTGCTGCAGTCGTGCGGGGTCAATATCTATAATTTTTGCCTTGCTGTGAATACTATCGGTCTTGATACCCACTTGGGGACCGGTTAAAGAGATTACTTCCTCTCCCAGGGATTTTATAGCCATGGCCAGGAGAGCGATGGAAACTTGTTCGCCCGTGGATAAGAGCATGTCCATCTCCCGCTTGGGAGGGTCATTTGTTATTTCCTTGACTAATTCGATGAGTTCGTCGGTGGTATCCCCCATGGCGGAAACCACTACCACAACTTGGTGTCCCTGGCGATGCATTTCAACTACCCTGCGGGCCACCCGGCGTATTCGATGGGGGTTAGCAACACTGCTGCCCCCGTATTTCTGTACTACCAACATTTGCTTACACTCCCCGTGCAATAATTATGAAATCTAGTTCTTTATTTGTAGTGCCCTTGCTCCGGTGGGACTGGGATCAAGAATAAGAGATTTGGCTGTTACTCCGCTCTGCAGGAATGTTTTCCGCATCACACCGGCTATGAGCTCAGGGTTTCTGTCTGTAAGGGCAATCAAGGTGGGCCCCGCCCCGCTCAAGGCAATACCCTTTGCCCCCGCCAGCCTGGCGGCGGCAAATACTTTTTTCATCCCGGGGACGAGGGCGGCTCTGTAGCCTTGGTGCAGGCGATCCTCCATGGCTATACCCAGTAGATCAAGGTCGCCTTTTTGCAGTGAAGCTATTAATAATGCCGTTCGGCCTATATTAAATACCGCATCCTCAAGGGGTATTTGCTTGGGCAGTGCCTCGCGGGCATCCTTTGTTGAAAGGGGAAAGCCGGGAATGGTGACTATTGTCTTTAACCCGGCGGGCGGGTCAATTTTCAAGTACCGGATCTCTTCTTCCGATTGGGCATAAACCGTTATGCCTCCCACCAGGGCGGGAGTGACATTATCTGGATGTCCTTCCTTTTTGGTGGCCAGTCTCAACAGTTGGTGTGCCGTAAGTTTGCCTCCGGAAATGATGTTTGCGGCCACCAACCCGCCCACAATTGCTGCGGCACTGCTTCCCAATCCCCTGGAGACGGGAATGCTATTGTGCAGTTTTATTCTCAGGCCTTTAGGGTTGTACCCAACCCTTTCGAATACTTCCCGGGCGCAAGCATAAACAATGTTTGTGTCATCCCTGGGAATGTAATCCTTGCCTTCCCCCGTTATTTCTATGTGCAGGCCGGAATCGATTTCCGCCATTTCAACTATATTAAACATTTTAAGGGCCATACCCAAACAATCAAAACCGGGACCCAGATTTGCAGTGCTGGCCGGTACCTGTACGCGGACCACTTTTTTCCTCCCGCAAGCTTAATGTTTGTTTACTGGTCTTCACCTTCTACTCGAATAAAATTACATACATCAATAACCGATGACAGGTGGCGGATTATTTCCAGCGCCTCCTGCAGGTTTCTTTCCCTGACTTTGTGGGTAACCATGACCAGTTCGGCTAATTCACCTTCGGTTTCTTCCTGAATGACCGATGCCAGGCTTACATCCTTGTCACCAAAAGCGTATGCAATTGATGCCAGAACGCCCGGGCGATCGGCAACCTGTAAACGAATGTAATATTTACTTTCAGTGAGGCCCATGGGTTTAACCGGTTTTTCTTCATAACAGGTACACCCGATGTAGCTGGGCACATTATGGGAACGGCACCGGGCAGCATCCATTATATCCGCAACAACGGCACTGGCAGTGGGCATTTCACCTGCACCCCGGCCGTAAAACATTGTATCCCCCACTGCATCTCCCCGTACAAAAATGGCGTTAAATACATCGTTTACGGAAGCCAGAGGGTGGGTTACAGGTATTAGTACAGGATGCACCCTAACTTCGATTCCCTCGCCTGTTTCTTTGGCAATGGCCAGTAATTTAATGGCATAATTTAACTCTCGTGCATATGTTATATCTTTAGAAGTGATTTTTGTAATCCCTTCTACGTAAACATCATTCAGTGTAACCCGGCTGTTAAAGGCAATGGATGAAAGTATTGCAATTTTACGCGCGGCATCATAACCTTCAATATCCGCGGTGGGGTCCGATTCGGCGAATCCCTTGGCCTGGGCCTCTTGCAGCACTTCAGTAAAGTCTGAGCCCTCTGCAGTCATCTTGGTTAGCATATAATTTGTGGTACCGTTTATTATACCCATTATTTCCTGAATACGATTGGCCGCCAGGCATTCCTTGAGGGGCCTGATAATGGGTATTCCCCCGGCAACGCTGGCCTCGAACAGGAGGTTGCAGTTATTGGCCTCGGCTAATTCAAATAATTCTTTACCATGCAGGGCAACCATATCCTTATTGGCGGTTATGACTGTTTTTCCATTGGAAAGGGCCGTCTTTACATAATCCAGAGCGGGGTCGATACCACCGATCAACTCCACCACCAGGTCAATACCGGGATTATCAATAATGTCCGAAACTTCAGTGGTCAATATACCCGGTTCCGGTTCCAACCCTCTGTTTTTAGCGGGATCTCTCACCAGTATCTTTGTTATTTCCACCGGAACTTCAACTTTTCGCCGGATGTTTTCGCTGTTATCCAACAGAATGCGGTAAACTCCCCGGCCAACTGTCCCTAAACCCATTAAACCCACTGAAATTGCAGAATGTGACACGGTATCTCTCCTTTCTCCTCATTCAACGGACAGCACTTTATAAATAACAATTGCCTGTCGCTGTTTTGCCGGGGTCCATGATAAATCCTTTAAAAATGGACATTATTCCATACATAGCAGAAATTATATCACTATTAATTGGGGGTGACAATAGCCAGGACAATGGGAAAGAAAAAAACCGGTCTTTTTAACCGGTTAAATAATAATACAAATTAGTCCGCCACTTCCTTCGTTAACAATTTTCTGGAGTGTCTCCTGCAGTTTTCGCTGCGCGTTCTCAGGCATACGGTAAAGCTTATTCTGGATTCCCTCGCGAACTAGGTCATTTACTGATTTACCGAAAATTTCCGAGTTCCAGAACTTGGTTGGATTTTCTTCGAACTGGCTGAGCATATAGCTAACCAGCTCTTCGCATTGTTTTTCAGTACCGATAATTGGCGTGATTTCCGTTGTAATATCTGCCTTGATGATATGCAATGATGGGGCCGCGGCTTTAAGTTTTACTCCAAACCTGCTACCCTGCCGAATCAGCTCAGGTTCATCCATTTGCATTTCTTCCACGTTGGGGGTTACTACCCCGTACCCGTGTTCCATCACTTCTTCCAGCGCCGGTGCGAGTTTGTCATATTCCCGCTTGGCCACGGCAAGTTCCTTAACCAGGCGGAAAAGCTGCTGTTCCCCTTCCAGTTCAAATCCGGTTTCCTCCTCCAGGACCCTGTAGAATAAATCGGGCTGGGAAGAAACGTTTATACTGGCGGAACCGGTACCCATATCCATTTTATCCAACTTTACCATTTCCACGAAATCATAGGACCCCAGTTTCTCCACTGCCCCGTCAATATCCCGGAGGCGCCGTACACCCTGCACTACCTCACGCACCGCCTCCTCGAATTGTTCCCTGAGCCAGTGCTTGGTTTGAAGTTCCTCTATCCATGGCGGCAGCGAAATGTTTACTTCGTTAACCGGGAATTCGAAGAGCACCTTCTCCAGTACCATCAGGATGTCTTGCTGGGTCAATGACATTACATTCAGCGGTATCACCGGCACATCATACTTCTCGGTCAGTTCATCCGCCAGGGTTAATGTTTCTTCGGAGCCGGGGGAAACCGAGTTTAATATGATTAAGAAGGGACGGTTTATATTCCTTAGTTCCTCTACCACCCGTTCCTCGGCTTCAACGTAATTTTCCCTGGGGATATCAATAATACTCCCGTCAGTGGTCATTACAATGCCCATGGTTGAATGCTCACTGATTACTTTTCTGGTTCCTATCTCAGCTGCTTCTTCAAAGGGAATGGGATCCTCAAACCACGGTGTGGATACCATGCGCGGGCCCTCTTCCTCATCATAACCCAGCGCACCCTCAACCCTGTAACCCACACAATCAACGAGACGCACCTTAACTTGAATTTCCGGAGTTATCTCCAGCTCAACGGCCTCGTTGGGGATGAATTTGGGTTCCGTGGTCATTATGGTTCGCCCGTTCCCGCTCTGGGGAAGTTCATCAGTAGCCCGTTCTTGGTCGTAAACATTCTCAATATTGGGTAATACCATTAGTTCCATAAATTTTTTGATAAATGTGGATTTGCCTGTACGAACACCGCCGACAACCCCGAGGTAAATATCCCCCCCGGTGCGTTCCACCATATCACGGAAAATGTCCTGCTTTTCCATTCATACACTCCCTCCTCGTAAAGATTCGAAAAACAATTCCCGGCATCCCCCCCCACCGTCCCAAGGTGAGCAGACACAAATACACCGGTTCATAGTGTATTATTTTCCAGTGGCATACATTAACAGTATATATATATGTTTGCCAGATATAATTATTACCTGCTGATTCAGGTTTGCAGGAATTATTTGGCAAAAAATTTTTTCCCGGTAAATACTTAAATTTTTCACCTGAATCGTAGGGATTAGTGTTAAAGTTGTCGAAAGAAGAGATGGTTATCTACAATTGGAAATGAAAGGAGTTTTCGGAAAGATTGTATAGTCGATTATCCTTGACAATATTTCTCTTATTTTGCTTGGCGCTGTTTCCGTCATTGGCCGGGGCCGTACCGGTGGAACCTTCCACCGGTTGGGTACAAAGGGACCGGGATACCGGCCGGTTGGAGATTACCCACTATACAACGGCAAAATATAAGACTGAATTTAAGGGCGTTGCCACTGAAATCCGTACGGAAGTATCCAGGGCGGGAAACCGGCCGGATGTACGAAAATTACTGGCAGAAGCCAGGTCTCACCTGGGACAGCCTTATGTATACAGTGGGGCAGGTCCACGCAGCTTTGATTGTTCGGGCTTTACATTATATGTATTCAAGAAGGTGGGAATTAATCTGCCTCATTTAGCATCGTCGCAGGCAAAATATGGAACCAGTGTTAAGAAGAGTGAGCTAAGACCCGGCGATCTGGTTTTCTTTGGTTATCATGGTTCCAGCAGTATAGAACATGTGGGCATTTACGCGGGGGATGGTAACTTTTTACATGCTTCATCCAGCAAAGGTGTTACCAGCACCCCTTTAGATTCCGGTTATTATGTGCGTAATTATAAGGGCGCCACTAGAATAATTCCGTCATAGAAATAAGCCCCGTGTTGAAAACACGGGGCTGTTACTAGCCTTTAGCAGGGCTGCACCAGTTTATCTTTGTTTCGGCCACTTCTTCCATTTCATGGCGCCTGCCACGGCTCATGAGGTTGCCCACGGCGGTGCGCGGGGAAAGGCCCTTAAAAAGCACGTTATACATCTGTTCCGTTATTGGCATTTCCACATTGAACTTTCGGGCCAGTTTTAATACCGCCTTTGTGGTGCGCACTCCCTCTACCACCATATCTACTTTGTTCAATGCTTCCTGCAGGGAAGCGCCCATTCCTATTTCTCTCCCGGCTCTCCTGTTCCGGCTGTGTTTGCTGGTGCAGGTAACCATTAAGTCTCCTACGCCGGCAAGTCCGATAAATGTAAGGGGGTTGGCCCCCAGATTAATACCCAGGCGCGTTATTTCCGCCAATCCCCGGGTTACCAGGGCTGCGGTGGTGTTATCGCCGTAATCCAGCCCGTCCGCTATACCGGTTCCCAGGGCAATTATGTTTTTTAAGGCCCCGCCCACTTCCACTCCTATAACGTCGGGATTGGTATAAACTCGCAAGTGCGGGCCCATAAAAATATCCTGTGCCCTTTGAGCGGTTTCCATATTAAAGGAGGCAACAACCACCGCGGTGGGGATACTGCGAGCAACTTCCTCGGCGTGACTGGGCCCGGAAAGGACCACATACCGTCCCAGGTTTTCCTCACCCGTCTCTTCAATGAATACTTCCGATAACCTCAACTGTGTATTTTCTTCCAGCCCCTTGGCCGAATTAATGATAATGGCTTCCGGTTCTATTAAATCCTTGCTAATTTTTAAAACTTCACGGAAGGAATGGGAAGGAACACCGAAAATCACCGTCTTAGCCCCTTTTAGAACCTCTTCAAGGGACCGGGAGGCAATTATTTGTTTCGGAAGGGTTATCCCCGGCAAATAACGGTCATTTTTTTTCTCTTCATTAATTTCCCGCACCAGGTCATCACGCCTGCCCCACATATGAATTATCCGGTGACGGCGTGCAAGCGTAACTGCAATGGCGGTGGCCCAGCTTCCTGCACCCAACACTGCTATCTTTGTTGCCATTTTTGGGCACGGCCCCCTTTCTTTCCGTTAATACTAAATTTTTTTCCCTTTGCCCACCTTGAATTCAGTACCGTTAAGGATTCTTTGTATATTGGAACGGTGTTTCACAACGGCAAATACCGCGGCGGCCAGGCCGAAGATTAAATAGGGCGGCTCCAGGTCCAACACAAACATCCACACGGGCACCGAAACGGCGGCTAATATGGACCCCAGTGATATGTACCTGCTAATTGCTACAGTAATTAACCATACACCAACTGCCAGTAAAGCTGTTTGATACGAAAAACCAATTAAAACTCCCAGGCCGGTGGCAATTATTTTACCGCCCTTGAAGCGTAGAAAAAGGGGCCAGCTGTGTCCCGCAATAGCCGCCAGCCCGCATAATAACCCCAGGGTATCGCCGCCCACGTGCGTTCCCAGCACCAGCGCCAAAAAACCCTTTCCCATGTCACCAATTAGTGTAATAATACCGGGAAAAGGACCCAGGTTTCGCCAAACGTTTGTGGTGCCTATATTTCCGCTGCCGTAATGCCGTATATCCACGCCTTTTGCTTTGGCGACTATGTAGCCCACCGGCAGGGAACCACTGAGGTATCCGGCCAAAAGTGCCAGTAAAGAAAGCATAACTTCACCCCGGAAAGACATAGTATTCTATTTGTTTCTCCTGCGAAAGATAATTCGTAAAGGAGTCCCCTCGAAGCCGTAAGTTTCCCGCAGCCGGTTTTCCAGGTAACGAATGTATGAAAAATGAACCAGATCGGGATTGTTTGTAAAAACGAGAAATGTCGGGGGACTTACCCCTGCCTGAGTGGCGTAATAAATCCTCAGGCGTTTACCCTTTTGGGCGGGGGGCTGGTTGTGAAGTACAGCGTCCTCCATGAGCTCGTTTAAAGCGGAAGTGGAAATCCGCATTGTGGCTTGTTCCGCCACATAGTTCACCAGGTTCAGTATCTTATGTATACCCTTCCCGGTGAGGGCACTAACAAAAATTATCGGGGCATAGGAAAGAAAGGGAAGGTTTTGCCTAATATGCTCAATAAAACGTTTTGATGTTTTATCATCCTTAACCACCAGATCCCATTTATTAACCACAATAACAGTGGCTTTACCCCTGTCGTGGGCGTAACCGGCTATTCTTTTATCTTGGTCCGTTACTCCTTCCACGGCATCAATGAGCATAAGGGCAACATCGCATCTTTCCATAGCTTTAAAGGAACGGTTAACGCTATACCGCTCGGTGGAACGACCTATACGGCTCCTTCTTCGAATGCCTGCGGTATCAATAAGAATATAAGCATTATCATCTAAATAAAAGGGGCTGTCGATGGCATCACGGGTGGTGCCCGGAATATCACTGACGATAACCCTTTCTTCCCCCAAAATGGCGTTTACCAGCGAAGATTTACCCACATTGGGACGCCCCACCACGGCAATACGTACCACTTCGTCTCCGGTCTGTTTATCCACGGGGTCGGGTAAAGCCGATACCACTGCATCCAGCAATTCTCCGATGTTTAATCCCTGCGATGCCGAAATAGGAAAGGGTTCCCCCAGCCCCAGCTTGAAAAATTCCATAAATTGAATATTATCATTAAAATTATCGGTTTTATTGGCCACCACAATAACAGGTTTTTGAGCCCTGCGCAATACGGCGGCGGTTTCCTCGTCCGCCGGTACCGGTCCTTCCTTGGCATCCACCAGGAATAGTATTAAATCACATTCGCGAATAGCCATATTTACTTGCGCCAGGACTTTGGAGGCTATGCTATCCGCCTCGTTAAAATCAATCCCTCCGGTATCAATAAGAGTAAACTCTTTTCCGTTCCAATCCGTATCCTGATAAAGCCGGTCCCGGGTTATTCCGGGGTAATCCTCTACAATGGCAACTCTACGGCCTATGATACGATTAAACAGTGTGGACTTACCCACATTGGGTCGTCCCACAATAGCAACTACAGGTTTCGACATTTCTGAATCACCAGCTTTAACCTTTCTTTAGCTATTTTAAAGGTCTAGTTGTTTAATAATTTCCACCAGTTCTTGCGGGTTACCGGCCGCCAGCACAGGTACTCCCAATTTATGCGACAGTTCGTCCAAGGAGGGGCCGTCCAGGAATACGGGCTCGCCGCTTCTTAGCGCTGCTTCCGGTACAATAACAGCGCCGGTATTTCCGCAAACTTTTATTTGCCCGGTAATGTCGGCCGCGGTGAGCAGGCCGGCTACGGTAACGTCTGCCCCAAAAAAGTTGTTTTTCACGGCAACCAGTTCCACCGAGAGATTTTCCACTTTATTCAGCCTATTAACCACCGGGTCTAAAACAGATGCAGCCAGTTCCCCGGTAACCAATTTTAAATTCGTTTCCGAGGGAAGCCCTCTTGGAAGTTCTGACTTTATTTCATTCCAGCTGTCTACAAAAAGGCGGATTAAACCCACACCGTTTTCCGTTTGGGGAAAACCCCCGTAGTGATCTGCAGGCGGAACGGGCTTTCCGGCCAACAGGTAAAATTCATCACTGGCAAATACCAGGGGATAACCCTTTTGTTTGGTAAAGACCTTCTGCCATTGATATACCCTTTGTATTATTTCCACGGCCTCTACCGAGTTAAACTTCCGCAGCGGGTACAGTTTTTCCCGGTAGCCTGTAAGTCCCACCGGTACCAGTGCAAGGGAGTGAACCGAAGGCCAGAGATCCGAGAGATCGGCAACCGTTCTTTCAAGCTCTTCACCGGTATTAATGCCCGGGCAGAGTACAGCCTGGGTATGTATTTCTACTCCCGATCCGGCAAGATAGCGGAGCTGGTCCATAATCTTGGCGGCAGCGGGGTTTCTCATCATTTTAACGCGTAGCCGGGGATTGGTGGTATGAACGGAAATATAAAGGGGGCTCAATTTTTGCTCTGCAATTCGCTGTAATTCCCGGTCACTGACGTTGGTCAATGAAATGAAATTGCCCTGAAAAAAGGACAGGCGGTAATCATCATCCTTAACGTATAAGCTGTCCCTCATGTCAGGGGGCATTTGATCCACAAAGCAAAAAATACACTTATTTCGGCAACTCCTAGTGGCTCCCAACCCGCCTTCCTTAAAGATAATTCCCAATTCTTCGTCCCAATCTTTTTCTATCTCCAGCAGCCATTGGCTGTTGTCCGGTTTTTGCAGCAATATATTGACTTCTTCCTCTGCTGTCAAAAAACAGTAATCAATTATGTCCGCCGCCGGTTTATCATTTATGCGCAATACTGTGTCTCCCGGCTCAATGCCCAGTTCTTCAGCAATACTGCCGGGTTCTATGGATTCGACTTCCAACTGCCGGTCCCCCACACAGGGACCCTCCTCTCCAAAAATTTATGGTAACATTATCTGATAACTGGCAGTTTTAGTCAAGTTGAGGTTATTATTCCGGCCAACGGCGGTGGCAATGATGGGATGGTACCGGTTTAGAATCTTTGTTACTAAGGGCTCGTACCCTGGAGCTCCGGGAATTTTAGTTGAAAAATAGGCTGATAGTGAAAGGGCAGTGTCTTTGATACCCAGATCCAATAATATCACCCTTTGGTGGGGTATTCCGTACATTTCTGAGAAACTACCAATAATATTATTTATTAATTCCGGTTCCCCGGCATCCCAGAGGGCATAGATTCTGTTACCGAAACCATCGATGCCGGTAAAGAGGGGTGCACCTCCGGCGCGGGCCCGCAGGGGTAATTCTTTAATTGCCGAAGGGGTATACGGGGGGTGATGCGGTATAATTCCCAGGTGCATGGCTGCTGCTATTGCCGAAAAGGCAAAACGGCTGTTGCTATAATAAAACAGGCATCTCATCATTTTGTCTCCCAGTTGTTTTTTACATTAGCAACCAGTCTTTGTATGTTAGGTAAGGCCTTTAAGGTTCCCCGGGTTACCAGGGGTCTGCCCAGGTTTACCAGTTTGAATCTACGGGACAATATTCCACCGATTCGCATGCTGATATTGACGGCGGGCATTACGTTAATAAGCCGGAAGTCTTGCCGGGGAATATTGAACGATTCCGAAAGTTCACTCAGTATTCCTTCTAAAACCTGTGGCTTGTCACGCCGCCCCACAATGTAGACCTGATTGTTATTCTCATCCCGTCCCATGAAAGTTATTTGACCGTGATTGCAGGAATCCTGGGTGTCAAAATGAGGAATCCCCTGTATTACACCGGGGGAGGGAATATCAATCCATGGGAGCCAGCCCAGGTGAACAGCTGCGGCTGTAACCGAAGAGTGCGTGCCACCGTAGCAATGGTAAATAAATTTCAATATTTCACCATCTTTCAATGTCGCACAATAATATAGCACCCGTTTTCCAGGTCGTGTACCATGGCGTCAAGGGACCTGGAAACATATAATGCTATTTTTTCCCTTTCCTCTTCATTCTTTGCCACGAAGATGGGTACTCCGCCGGTCACTATATCTTTATCCAGCGTTACTGCGGCCAGTATGCCGCGGGTACTTCCGGCACCCATTTTTTCACCCCCTCGTATAATAGATCCCGAATAAAATACCCTTCATCCAAACCGGACAATCTCTTCGCTGGGAGTACCCAGCAGGATGAATTCTTCACGCCCTTGAAGGTGGTGGTGATACCCCTAATACTTGCTTAGTCTGTTTCTCTTTCCCCGGCCTGGCTTGATTCTGACGACCTAGCATGTTCGCCATATCGGCAGTTCTGATCAAGGTGAG